>NICF_comb_assmDRAFT_10003007_pt1 | contig 12398 bp, 9 predicted proteins | sample NewIslPassag4_SG_FD_11279 | JGI IMG/M metagenome (IMG submission 11279) | reverse complement strand
CTTCAGCGCTGAAGCGCCCCGAGACGACTGCCGCATAGCGAGAACGACCAGCTCAACCATTGCCAGGAGCAATTTTTACACACAGTTTGGGACTTGACCCATGTCCGCGGAGCTTGTCGATCGCGATGAGCCTTTGGAGCCCGTCGGACTCACAGAACCCGCCGCGCGGGTCGATCGATCGCCGGTGGCGACTACGGCCAGCGAGCTTGCCGCCCTATACGACGTAAGCGAATCCTCCGTCAGAGAACTCGTGCGCCTGGGTGGTCCTCCGTTGATAAAGTAGGCAACCGCCTGAGCGAGACGCAAGGGAGCATCACCCGCACCTACGGCTACGACCCGTCGACGCTGGGGAACGCCCTCACGACGCGGATGCTGCTGCCGCGCCGCCTGCGGACAAGGCACATTGGAAAATGAGGAGCGACACGGCAAGAGCCGAGCGTGCCTGCTTAGCACGTATGCACTTTTTCACCGATGATCTCCCCCTCGCTCATAACGCATCTACCTGGACACCCGCCCGCGCAGGTAAACCCGCCCCAATTGAACGGAGTCGGCGGGGAGCCCCTGGCGTGGAACGGTGACGCGGAAGTAAGCGACGCCGGCTGCCCCGTGCGCTGTGCTTCCGGCCGGCTCGATGCTTGCGGTCCAATCGATGCTTCCGGTCAGCTCGTGACGGTACCAGCCTGCGTCCGCCTGTGGGGCGGTGTGCACGGCATAGTCGACGGGGTGCCACGTGGTGCCGTCAGCGGAAATCTCAACGAGGATCGGCTCTGCGATAGCCGGCGTGGCGGTGAGGAGCGTCACGCTGAAGGCAGACAGGTTCGGCGTCTCCCAAACCAAATGCGCGTCGGTGTCTTCCGTTCGTACCTTGCGGGATGCGAAGCCGAACGGCCGGCCTTCGGTGACGTACCGCCAACCGGGCGACTCCGCCGCGGTTTTCTCACGGCCGAACGTTCCAAACCACCCGGCTGCGAGCGGCGGTTCGAACCAGTCGTCGAGGGTCCACCAGTTGGACACGCGAAACTGCACGTAGCGCTGCACTTGGGTGCCGCCGTCGGCGCCGGCGTACACCGCCCGCAGCGTGTGGTAGCCGTCCTCAAGCTGCGTGGTATCGAGGATCCACCGGTTTCGCCCGGCCGGCTCCGGGTCGACCTCAACGTCGTCGACAAAAAAGCGCGCCGCGGCCAGATCATGCGCCGAGTCGAGCTCCAGATGCAGCGCGCCGCTCACGGTCTCGCGCTCTTTCGGCGCTGCGATCTCGAAACGGACGGGAAGCCGGCAGTACTGCTCGGGGCGAGTGCGAAACGACGTCGCAAGCTCCCCAGCGCGGTCGACGGGAATGGACACCGCCTCGCCGTCGAGGTACTGGACGAGCGCGTACGACAAGAGGTTCATCGTGCGCATGGAATCGAGCAGCTCACAATAGGGTTCATAATCAACACCAACGATGCCCTTGTTCGCGTCCCTGTTCGACGGATCCTCGGTGGGGTCTTCGGGGTCGTTGTCCATGTACCGGAACCAGTGCCAGCCGACAACGACGCGGGACTCCAAGAGCCGCAGCACGAAGTTTTGGTAGAAGTCGCCCCGGTCGGACTGCGTCCTGACGATCCAACCCGCCCCGCTGGTGTTGGGGAGGCCCGAGTCTTCAGCCTTCGTGTACCACTCGGTGATGACGATGGGCTTTTCGGCCCGGCGCTCCCACTCCTGGAGTTCCGACAGGCGAGGCTCCCAGCGGTTGTAGAGGTTTACGCCGACGGCGTCGAGGTACTTGCCGGCAGCTTCAAAGATATACGGGTTGTTCAAGGCCGATCCGTGGAACCGGGGGCCCAGGTACATGTGATTGGGATCCACGGACTTAATGGCGCGCGACACGATCGACAGGTAGCGCTCGGCGACGTACCCGTTCCACATGAGACGGTCGAGTTCGGTGATGGCGCCAAGGTCCGGTTCGTCGCGGCCCTGACGCTCTCGAAGCCACTCGTAGGCCGCCTTGTAACCCGGATCGTCCGGCGGAAGGCTCAGGTACTTGTCCAGCCCGTCCCGGGGGAACGGCAGCTCGTTGTCGGAGAAGTGGCCCAGAAGGTAAGGATCGTCCCGCGTCTCGCCCAACCGCTGCGCATAGGAGAAAGCGAAGCGCTCGAATTCCGGGTCGAAGACGAAAATCGCGTCGTTGGGGTACCCGGTATGCCCGGGCAACTGGTACGTGCCGCCCCGCACGCGGCCGTACTCGCTCATGAAGTTCCACATCTGCGTGTAGACGGCCGGCCGGTCGGCGGACCGCAGGCTCCGGACGTCGGACCACGCTCCCGTGCCGTTGAAGCCGAACGCCCAAAGTAGGTCCGTCGTATCCTGCGCCCACGTGTCGGTCGTGCGGTAGCGCGCCAAGAAGCTCTGCTGCGCGTTGCGCGACGATCCCGGGCGTACCCCCACCACCGCCCGGTGGAGGAAGTAATACCCGTCAGGATCGATGAGCCACCAACGCCCGTCGATCTTCTCCGCCCGGAAGAAGCCCGTCGCCTCGGTCCGGCGCTCAAGCCACCCTCCGAACCGGCTCTGAGCATAGCCGAGATGAAGCACGCCATCCGGGATATCCTTGAGTATCGTCGCCCGGTAGGGCGTCCAGGACCGTCCGGGACTTGTTTGCGCCTCTACGGTGCGTTCTGCGAAGTTCGCGGCGTCAAGCACGAACACACCGTCGGCCGCGGGATCGGCCCCGTGCGCCGCAGCTCCCGCAAGGCACAGGATCGGCAGAAGAACTACCCAGGAACGCTTCCACGCCGTCATGCCGTGACCACCTCGGAAGACCTGCACCGGTCGAAGTAGTCGACGACCGCGTAGACGGAATCGTTGAGCTCTTTCATCCGGGTCACGAGCTCCTCGTACGGCTCAAAGCAAACCGTCACGATGCCCTTGTTCGCGTCCCGGTTTGACGGATCGGCGGTGTGGTCGTCCGGATCGTTGTCCATGTACTTGAACCACTGCCATCCGACGCAACAGGCCGATTCAAGGAGCTGCAGCGCGAAAGTCTGGTAAAACAAGCCCCTGTCGCGCTGGGTGCGCACGATCCATCCCGCGCCCGAAGTGTTGCCGCAACCCGAGTCCGCGCCCTTCGTGTAAAACTCGGTGATCATCGACGGGCGTCCCGACCACCGCTCCCAGTCGCGCAGCAGCTCCAATTCGGGAACCCACCGGCCGTAGAAGTTGACGCCGATCACGTCCAGGTACTTGCCCACCGCCTTGAAGATCGCCGGGCTGAACTTCGCGTCGCCGTGGAGCCGCGGGCCCAGGATCAAGTGATTCGGGTCGTTGCGCCGTATGGCTTGAGTCGTGATACGGGCGTACTCTTCAAAAACGAAGCCGCGAAAAGCGTCGCGGTCGTCGTCCGTGAGCTCGGCCGGCCAGCGGCCTTTGCGCGCGAACACCCACTCGCGGGCCGCCCGGTAACCGGGATCCTTGGGATCGAGCGCGAGGAACCGGTCGAGCAGGTCGCGGTAGACCGGCAGTTCGTTGTCCGTGAAGTGCCCGAGCAGGTACGGGTCGTCATTCAGGGAGGCCAGTTGTTTGGCGTGCTCCTCGCAGAACTCGGCGAATTCTGGTTCGAAGACAAAGATGCACCCGTTGCGGTACCCGGTGTGGCCTGGGGCTTGGTACGTGCCGCCTCTTGCGCGCCCGTAGGAACTCATGAAGTTCCAGATCGGGGTGTAGGCGAGGCGCGGCGTGGCATGGTGCATCATGCGTGCGTCCGACCACGCCCCGGTCCCGTGAAACCCAAGCTCACGCAGCCAGGCGGCAGTGTGGTCCGCCCAGGCGGCATGGTTTCCGAACCGCTCGCCCAGGGCTTTCCGGCTCGTTGGCGAGTTCCCCGTGCGTACACTGGTTACGCCGAGATGGATGCAGAGTGCTCCCGTAGGGTCCGCAAGCCACCAACGGTGGCCGATCTTCACCGCGCGGTAAAATCCCGTTGCTTGAATACGGCGGTCGGAACGACCGCCGTATTCCGTCGCATCCACTGGCGCGACCTCAAGGTGAGGGCGCAAGCTTTCGACCGTTCGCGTGAGGTAGGCGCGCCAGGGTTCGCCCGGCTTCACTTGTGCTTCGATCATCCCGTCGTGCACGGCCGTCATGGCGCGCTCACCCGCGTCCCCCTCGACTCGGCTACTTGCCGTTGCAGGTCGAGGGTCACGTTTTGCAGGACTTCCGCGGGCGTCCTACGCCCCGCGAGCAGCTCGCGGATGTTCTCACCGAAGGTCCACCCGCTGATGCCGGCCGCCCAAAGCTCCGCCTCTCCATTGAAGGCGATTGCCAAGTTTTCGACAAAACCCAAAAGGAACGGTGCCTCCTGCATTTCGAGAATGCCCGGGATGTCGCGCACATGGAGCGGCGGGTATCCCCGGAGTGCAAAGACATGCCCCATGCGGGTCATTCCGTTGGGCCCGGGCGCGAAATACAGCCACTCGAGCAGGCGCCACACTTCGTCCTGGTGCGGGCTGTCCTTCACGACCGCGTACGTGTTGCCGTATTGCAGGGAATACTGGCCCGCGGGACCGGCCGGCAACCGGGCCACTCCGATTTCGCGCACGTAATCACCGGCATAGCGCGCCCGTACGGATGGAACGTAGAAGCTGAACGTGATCATGTACGGGCTGCGGCCCTCCGCCAACTCCCAGTAACCCAACCTGGAATACGACGCGCTGCCATCGCTGAAGTACTCGACAAGGCGGGCGAAGGCATCGCTGTTGACGACAACGTTGCCCGCCTCGTCGATCAAGTCGCCGCCGAAACTCTTGAGCATCGGCATGCCGATGCGGTTGAGAGCCCACGCTTCGTTTTGATAAACGAGGCCCGGGTGGGCCATCGCGCCGTCCGCTGCCCAACGGGTTGCTTTCCGTGCCAGGCCGGCCAGTTCGTCCCACGTGGCGGGCGCGGACTGCGGCAGTCCCAGGACGTCCAAGAGGTACCGGTTGAAATACAGGCTCGTCACGTTATTTTGGCCGGGGATTCCAAACAGGGCGCCGCGCAGCTGGCTGCCTTGCACGGCAACGGGGTACAACTCATTGCGCATGCGTGCGGCGAGATATTCCGGAACGGGTGCGAGCAGGCCCTGATCAAAGAAGCCGGCGACGTACTGCGTACCAAGGGCGATCAGGTCGGGAGCCGTGCCGGTGACGAGCATCGTGAGCAGCTTGTCGGGGTTGTGCTCGCGGCCCAAGTCCTCGATGACGACGTGCGGGTTGAGGGACTGGTATTCAGCGAGGTACTGCTGAAACGCTGTGTAGCTTTGCTCGTCGGACGGTATCCAGTTGCCGTAGATGCGCAGGTGGACGGTAGCCTCGGCGCGGAGAGCACTCGCACAGAGCAGAACCGCCAAGACGATGCAGCACGAGGTGAGGCGAAGATCGCTTTTGTATCGCACGTGCATATCGGCCATCCTCCTCAGCAAGGGAATCCTCTGTCCACGGAACCGCAAGTAGACCGGTGCCCAAAATCGCGCCCTTCCGCACTGTCCGCTCCGCCTGATCCGCTCCTTTTCACCTCCCAGTGGCCGGATTTTACTCACAGTGGTGTCAACTTTTCTCGCGCGTTGACCGAATTTCCTTCACATTGACGGCAAACTTTTTGCAAAATACATAGCAAACAGGTGGACGCGCTCGATCTTCCCTTCTGCGCTTTATGCCGTGTCATGCAGTTTTCGGCCCTGGCATAGTTTGTGCAGGATCCTTGCATAATGCCACGAATATTGCAGGCGTGCCACCCCGTCCGGCCTGCGGAGTTGATGTTATGGCGCGCGATCACCTCGTGAAGACGAAGATGAGGATCACCCTGGAAGACATTGCCCGAGCGGCCAAGGTCTCCGTTTCCACCGTATCTCGTGCTTTGCACGGCGATCCGCGGGTTGCAGTGAGCACCCGCAACCGGATCCTCGAGGCCGCACAGGAAATGGGTTATCCTCTGCATCCCGAGCTATTGGGGCGTGTTCACGGAGGCGGGAACGGCGAGCCCCCGGTGACCCGCCGGATCGCGCTCCTGATCCAAACACACGAGGTATTCTCCTTTTACGGAGACGCCATCATGGGGCTCGTGGAAGAAGGCCGGGAATACAACATCGAGGTGGCGATGAAGCTCATTCCGGAGAACACACGCCTCGCTTCACATCTGGACGAAGCCGGCAATGAAGGCGCGCGTGCGGCCGTTTACTTGACGTGGAAGGCTCTGGGCGAAAAGGAACGCGAGGAACTTCGCGGGTCGCCGGTCCCTGTGATCTTGGTCAACCGCCATTTGGAAGGCCTCACACCTGCGGTCACCATCGACGATTTCGCCGCCGGGAGGCTGGCGGCTTTCCACCTGATGCAGCTCAACCACCGGCGGATTGCATGTCTGAGCGGACAATTGAGCGCGTCGGCCATGCGGGAAAGGACAGCAGGCTTTCGCAGTGCGTTGGAACAACACGGGTGTTACGATCCTGCGTTGTTCATTGAACGCGATAGGGGCCGGCTGATCGATTGGGTTCAGCGGAGTATGGACCGGCTGCTGTCCTTGCCCGATCCTCCCACCGCCATCTGGGCGTTTAACGACATGGCGGCCAGCTACGTCCTCATGGTCGCCAACACCATGGGGCTCAAAGTGCCTGAAGACTTATCGGTCATGGGGTTCGACCGGAACGGGCAGTTCAGGGAAAACCACCTGACCACGTTCGACATCCGCCAGCGCGTGCTGGCACGCCAGACTTTGCGACTCGCGCTCGCGGTACTGGACGGTACGGTGGAACCGGGCGTTCGCTGGTGCGTCGTGCCTGCACTCATTCCAGGTGCGACCACCGGCCCGGCGCCGAACCGTGACGGGAGATGAACACGAGTGCGAACGCAAAGAAAGGCGCGCCGAACCGGTCCAAGATCGGGCTCGGCGCGCCCTGCTGCTTTTTCGGCGTACCTCTTCGGATAATCTTTTTTAGCGTATCTCGTAGACCGTGAGCACCGGCTTGTGGTCGCTCGGCGCGATGTCGCCGGCGAAGAAGTCGATGACTTCGCTTGCCATAACGCGCACCGGGCCGCGGTAAAACTGCCAGTCGAGCACTTGAGGCGTCCCTTTGGCCGTCGGGACCGCCGGGTGGGTCGGTTTCGCCGCCCCGCGGAAGGAGTCTTTGAACCCGCCGGCGCGCAACACCCGGACGACGTGCGTCGATTCGTTGAAATCGCCCACGATGAACACGGGTTCATCACCCGGCGCGATCCGGGCGAGGGCCTCTGCGGCTCGCTGCGCCTGAACGGGGCGGGGATTCACGAAGGTTTCGACTTCATCTTTGTGCCCGCTCCAGGTGAAGTGCGCGGTCGACGCGACGAGGGTCCGGCCGGTATCCTTGGCCCGCAGCCTCACCCAAAAGAGCCTGCGGAACCGCTCTTTGATCCCGACGTCTTCGGCGCCGTACTCGACCAGCTCAAACAGGTCGTCGCTCCAGTAAATGTTGCCTTCCCGGGTCCATCCTTCGAACGGGTCGTCGACCCGCCGGTGCCCGGAGAGCTCTTCGTCGAGCACGAGCCGGGTCTCCGCCCGGAGCTCCTGCACGGCGAGGATGTCCGGGGCGATTTCCCGCAAGAACCCGCGCAACGCCGGCTCCCGCTCGGGCCACCGCTCCGTGTTCCACAGGTTGTAGGTCACAAATGAAAACCGCAAGCCTGCCACACCGCGTCACTCCATTCCGGGATTTGAGTTGCCGCCGGAAAGCTCGGCGCAACGGAATTCGTCGCTCGCCCGAGCGCGCCCTGGCGCGCCATTGGATTTGACTCAGGATCGCCCGGCGGCTGCAGCGGGCGCGGGGCCGGTGGAGGCGCGCACGATCAGTTCAGGTTCATAGACGTGGCGTTCGGGGGGACTGCTTTCTTTCTCCCGGCCGCGGGCGTTCACGCGGCCCATGAGAATGTCGATCGCAAGCCGTCCCATCGTCGCGGCGGGGACGGCCAGCGTCGTGAGGGGAGGCGACGTCAGGTGGCCGAGCGAATCGTCGAAACCGGTCACGCTGAGATCCTGGGGAACGCGCAGGCCCAGGTCGTAACAGGCCTGCAGCACGCCCATCGCGAGCGAGTCGTTGTAGCACATGATGGCGGTCGGGCGAGGCCGCGACATGATGAGCGACCGGGCGAGGTGGTAGGTCGCCTGAAACTCGACGTACGGCGCCGCCGCCCTGCACATTTCGGCCCGCAGTTCAAGGCCCGCCTCCGCCATGCAGGTGGCGATCGCCTCGCGGCGCATCTCGCTGCTCTTGCTGTCCCGCCGCCCGAGGTAGGCGATGCGCGTGTGGCCGAGGTCGATCAGGTACTGGGTGAGCTGCCGGATGCCCCGCTCGTTGTCGGAGAGCACGGCGTCGACTCCGGGGGGAGCCAGCGAACCGGCCACGACGACGACCGGGATGCCGCGCTCGATGAACGGCGCGCACTGGTCCTCCAGCGGAAGGCGCGTCGACGGCGAAATCAAAACGCCGTCCACCCCGGCGCCCAGCAAAAACTCCTGGTGTTGGCGCATCTTCGCCGGATCGCCCTCGGAACTGCACACCAGCAGGTTGTAACCGTTGTGAAAGGCCGCCGACTCGGCCGCCTGGATGAGCGCGGCGAAGAACGGGTTTGCAATCGCCGGGATCATGTGCGCGATCATCGACGAGCGCTTGGAGGAGAGCGCTCTGCCGACGCGGCTCGGGATGTACCCGAGCTCTTCGATCGCCCGTTCCACTTGCGCCCTGAGGCGAGGCGAGACGTATTTGGAATCGTTGACGACTGCGGAAACGGTGGAAATCGAGACGTTGGCCCGTTCTGCAACGTCTTTGATCGTAACCGGCACAGGCTTCGAACCTCTCGGACGTACTCGCTGAATGCGCTCTCGTCGCTTCGTTCGCCGCAGCCTCGCCGCGGCGCTACGTGAAGCCCGCCGCGATCCCGCCTTCGGGGGGCGGGACCGCGGCGGACGCTTTGTTACCTGACTTACCTATCTTACCTGCGAATGACGGCCGTGTTCACCTCTTCGGCCATCGCAAGGAGGCGCGTGGCGACCGGCGCCTGGTTGTTCAGAATATCCCGCAGCGCAGCGTTGTACTTGCCCACGATCTCGCTGAGTTCGGGGACGAACCCCGGCACGGGACGGGCGAGCATGGCCGCGGCGAGCCACTGAAGCCACCTGGGATCTTGGTTGTAGGGCTCCATCTGCAGAACCGGGATGAGCGGCGGGAAGGCACGGCTTTCCAGAATAACCCTCTGGAGGTTCTGCGGTTCCATCATAAACTTGATCCATTCCCACGCCAAGTCGGGGTGGCGCGACTGGCTCGAAATGCCGAACCGGTTGATGTGCACGTGCGTGGCCTGCTCCCGGTGGCGCAGGGGCTCGGCGATGCCGGTGTCAACGTGCGCCCAGGCGTCCTGCATGAGCCACGTCCCCTCGTGGACCATCGCCGTGTCGCCGCGCACGAAGCTCCAGGAGGCCGGGTTGGAGACCCTGCGCTCGTAGATCAGCCTGTGGAGGAAGGAGACCGCCTCGATGCCCTGCTCCGAGGCGAGGAGCACCTCCTTGCCGTCCGGGGACATGTACTCGCCGCCCGCCTGGAAGACGAAGGGAAGCACGTGCTGGATGTCCGCCCGCACGTCGAAACCTTCACGCACGAGGTTGCCCTCGGCGTTGTGGCGGGCGAGGCGGATCGCGTACGACTCGAGCTCCTCCCAGTTCGTGGGCGGGGTGTCGCGGTCCAGGCCCGCTTCATCGAAATACGTGCGGTTGTAGGCGAGGGTCCGCACGTCGAGGCGGTAGGGAACGGCATAGTACACGCCGTTGATCATCGCGTCCTGCTTCGCCGCCGGAACGAAGTCTGCAAGGGCCGGCCAGTCTTTCATGTACGGATCGAGGGAACGGATGATGCCCTGTTCGACGAATTGCCCCAAACCGGATGCGCCGATCGAGACGACGTCGGGCAGAACGCCTGCCGCATGGCGCGTCACGTACGTCTGCACGTAGCCGTCCCAGGGCGTCCAGGTCACTTCGACTTTGACGCCGGGGTGCAGCCGCTCGAACTCGGGGACGAGCACGTTTTCGATCACGGCGCGCGGCCCCTGCTCGTGGAAATCCTGGAGCAGGACGGAGAGGACGATTGGCTCTTGGGCGAACGTGATTGGCGGCACGGCGAGGGCGAATGCCAGCGCGACCGCGGCTAGCCTCACTGCGATGCGGCGTGCCATTGATCAATTCCTCCTCGTGGTAGGTTTGGAAAAAACGTTTTGCTTGGCCGCGTGAAGTTCCTCCACTGCCGGTGAAAAAATGTCGGGCCTCCGGGCGAGAGTTGCGTTTTGGCAGCTAGAGTCTATTTGCGCTCCCCGGCGAACGTCGAACGGCGGTTGTGCCCGATTCTGCTGTTGAAAAACGTTTCGCTGATCCGCAGGCACCCCCGGCGGCGCTGTGCAACCTGGGTTGCAGAGAAGTTGCTGCGCTTTCGCGTAGCTTTGAGGTGGGCGGCCGGCGTCGCCGGAAGCCGACTTGAAAAAGGAGTGCACGGCACATGAGCGCGCCGCGGCTTGAAAGTCCGAATCCCGCCGCCACCGCAGTCCCCGTCTACCTGCCGCTCGGCTTTATAGTCGCCGGGATCGCCGGCATGCTGCTCCTCGTCCTCGCGCTACCGGGGACTCTGCCTTCGGCCGCCGTCTATGTAAGGCACCACGCGCGCCTGCTGGTGCTGGTCCATCTCTTCACGCTGGTCTGGGGAAGCGGCGTCACGCTGGGCGTCTTGCACCAGATGGCGCCCGTCATCCTCTGCGCTCCGTTGCACAGTGTGCGGCTCGGGTGGCTGGCGCTCGGCCTCTACGTTCCGGGGAGCTTCCTGTTCGCGCTCTCCTTTCGCAGCTTTTGGCTCGCTGGGGTGATCGCCGGCGGCGTGTTGGTCCTTGCGGCGTCGCTGGCGTTCGCATACAACATCGCCCGGACGGCCGGCTCCGCCCGGGAGCGGAACGTCACGACGCGCTTCCTCGTTCCCGCTATCCTGTCGTTTGCCGGCACGCTGGCGCTTGGCATCGCGATGGCCGCCTCGGTCAGGCTTGGCGCCGGTTACACCGTTACGAAGGGGCTGCTCCTGGCGCACCTGTTTTTGGGCGGCGCGGGTTGGTTCACCGGCATCATCATCGCCACCGCGTACCGGCTCGTGCCGATGTTCCTCCTCGTGCACGGCCACGGGGAGGGGGCGGCGGGCCGGATACTCGCCGTCCACTATGCCGGAGTGGCGCTGGGCGTGGCCGGTTCGCTCCGGGGCGGGCCGCACGGTGCGGCTGCGGGCGCGCTGTTGATTCTTGCGGCCGTGGCAATGTGGGCTCGGGACCTTGCGAGCATGTGGAAGAAGCGGGTCCGCCCGCCGGACGTTTGGATGCACCAGGTGCCTGTCGCCGCTGCTTTCATGGTCGCGTCGGCAGCGGGCGCGGCGGCGTGCGCGGTTTGGAACGCCGCGCAGGGCGGCGTTCACCCCCGAGTGATGCTGGCGGTGGGCGTCCTTTTCTCCCTGGGCGGCGTGAGCGTGATCGTTCTCGCGCTCCTGCACAAGATCGTGCCGTTTCTCGTCTGGTGCCACCGCTGCGGCGATGCGGCCGGCCGGGGGCGGGCCCCGGCGATGAAGGACCTCGTCAACGAAAGGATCGGAACGGTCGCGTTTCCCGTCTTTGAGGCGGCGGTCGTAGTGATCGCGGCGGGGGTCGCCCTCGACGAGGTGATCCTAGCCCAAGCCGCCGCCTGGGCGCTCGCCTTGGCTTGCGCTTTCCTCGTTCACGACTTGATCGGGCTGATCGCGCCGGCGGGGGCGCTCAACATTCGACGGGCGCGGGGCAAGGTGCGCGAGGAGGTGCGGTAGGGGCGTCCGGAAGCCGGGCGCGCTTTGAGATGCGCGCGCAAGGCGCCCGTGCAAGGCAAGGCCCGAACAACCGCTCGGACGGGAGAGGGGTGCGCTATGATGGAAGAGGGCGAGAGGAAAAGGGGGCAGGCGCGGGCCTCCCGCTTGAGTGCGGTCCTGGGAATGGCGCAGTCGCTGCGCGTGCTGAAAGGGGGCGCGGCCAAGGTGGCCGGGGCGTCGGAAGCAGGTTTGAAAGAAGTAGTCCTCGACGTGCGGGATGACCTGCGGAACGGGCGCGAGCCGTTCACGAAAATCATGGAAGCCGTGGGGAAGGTCGCGCCCGGGGGGAGATTCACGCTCTATGCGACGTTCAAGCCTGTGCCGCTGATCGCCATCCTGCGCCGGCAAGGATTCGAAGCCCGCGCGGAAAAGATCGCGGGCGGAGACTGGAAGGTCGTCTTCAACCGGGCCGCGGGGCCGGCCGGCGCGGGCGGGCTGCAGCCGGTCGAAAGCCCTGCCGGCGGGCTCCGGCCGGAGCAATCCCCTGCGGGGGAGGCGAGCGGCG
>NICF_comb_assmDRAFT_10003006_pt1 | contig 12409 bp, 11 predicted proteins | sample NewIslPassag4_SG_FD_11279 | JGI IMG/M metagenome (IMG submission 11279) | reverse complement strand
CCGCCCGAACGGTCGAGTGACACGCTCCCGCAGCGTGTCGACCCTCTCCTCGGGAACCCTAAACACCTTCTCCACACCCCGAACCTCCACCACGACCGGGGCACCGGCGCCTCGCAAGGAAAGCGCAGCTGAGCGGCCAGAACTCATATAGGCTCAGTCTACGCGTAGTGGCGAAGGACTGCAAGCGGCGGACGGTTCGAGGCGGGTGGTTGCGCCGAAGCACACACGCGTATAGGATGCACGTAGATGGCGAAGCTAGCTTTTGGTTGCGCAATAACCAACGTAGACGTGTACAGGCTCGCTGCGGAGCGCGGTATAGCGCACTACCGACAGCAGGGTCACTACGTGTTCGCAATGCAAGCTAGCGGAACGGTGGCGCGGACGTATAACACCATTCTTCGTGAAGCTAGAAGAGTTCGAGATGTCGACGCGTTGGTGCTCGTACACCAAGATCTGGAACTCTTGGAGTTCCCACTGATCGACCTCGTCGGAGAAGTGTTCGCGGATCCTGGGGTCGCTGTTGTCGGGGGTGTAGGCACATCGAACGATGAGACGGTGGCGTGGTGGGAGGGAGACTTGATCGTTAGTGCGGAAGGTTGGTGGCAGTATGGGGTGAGCGAGGACGAAAGACTGAATTTCGCAGAGATCGCTGGGTTACTCGCCTCGAGGGGCGATTGGTCGTCGGCGGCGTCCGACGTCGAACTCGTGCACGAGGCCTTCGTGCGCGACCTGGGACGCGGTGAGCGTCCCGAGGACTCGCGGTACGATCGCGGCAATGCGGGTGCCGTGCTAGGGCAAGGCCCGCCTGCGCCCTCACAGGCTCTGTACGGTTGTGTCTTGATCCTTAATCGCTGGGCCATCGATACGCTGAGTTTTGATGAGCGCTTCCGGTACAAATACGGGTGGGACATCGACTTCTGCCGGCAGGCAAGGAGCTACGAGCGCGAGTGTGTCGTCGCGGGCTTGGCGTTCCGGCACCATCACACCCTTGCTCTCGTCGATGATCACCGACCGCTAGTAGCTAGTCATATTCGGTTCTCGGAAAAGTGGGGGGCACAAGAAAGCAGCGGGCAGCCAGAGCGGGCGACGCGTCTCGAGGCGGAGGCGGCGTTGGCGCGCTTGGCTGTTAGGAGTGCAGAGATGTACAAAGAAGCACTGGAGCGAGAGTTGCTCCGAGAGCGGGAGGCGCTCTTCGCGACGCGAAGCTGGCGGGCGACTGGGCCTCTGCGGTGGGGCAAGAGCATCGTCCGCCGAGCAGCCGGGAGGTTGATCGCAGGGCGTCACCAATCGAGACAATCCGCACTCGGCTGACGTCTGTCGCCTGCGGGTGCGCCCAGCGTGCAGCGGCGGCGGCCGGGATCTCGGTGTCTGGCGCAAGAAGGCAGGTTGCAGAATGTGCGCACGGCTTGGTGGCGAGCCTGGCACATGGTCTAGGGGGTCTTGCAACACCGCACCGAGTCAAGTAGTATCAGCTCACTGTGAGATCGGTCTTGCAGGAACGCTTGAAGGTAGATCCGTACGCGAACGATCCTGGCAGGTGGGGCCATTCATTCGCGAATCTTGCAGATCTCTTTGTTCCCTGTCTCGATATCGTCGAGCCCAATGCTGTGCTCGAGGTAGGAGCGTACGCTGGCGATTTGACCCGTGTCCTGCTCGAGTGGGCGCGCGAGCGCAATGCGCGGGTGATCGCTGTCGACCCCGAACCGCAGACCGCGCTCATCGAGCTGAGCGAGCGGTGTCCTGAGCTCGAACTAATCCGAAGCACCAGCCTCGAGGCACTCACGAGCGTCCACCTGCCCGAGGCGGTGATTCTCGACGGTGATCACAACTATTACACCGTCTACCACGAGCTGAAAGCCATCGCGTCACGCCGATCCGGCGATAACTTCCCTCTGGTGCTTCTACACGATGTGGGCTGGCCTCATGGCTGGCGCGATGCTTACTATGTTCCAGAACGTATTCCCGCGGAGTGGCGGCAACCCATCACGGAGGGGGGAGGGCTAGTTCCGGGGGAGCGTGGAACGAAACCCGGCGGTCTACCCTACAAGTGGGTCGCTTCGCAGGAGGGTGGCCCGAGGAACGGTGTGCGGACTGCGCTCGAGGATTTCGTAGCAGAGCAGCAGGGTCTGCGCGTGGCGGTCGTCGCTGCGTTTTTCGGGTTCGGGGTTCTCTGGCACGAGGATGCTCCGTGGGCTCAGGCGATCGAACAGTTGGTGCGCCCGTGGAGTGCGAACGCAATCGTGGGGCGTCTCGAACGCAACCGCGTGTGGCACCTCGCCACCACTCACACACAAAGGTCTGCACTGTACGAGCTGGAGCTTGAGATTCAGCAGGTTGAGGACTGGTTGCGCAAGATCGAATCATCAAGGATCTTCCGAACTCTTCGATCCGTCGCTGGGGCGTTCCGATCTGCTACGCGTCGTGCGCCCAGCCTGTCCGATGGGTCTCGGGACGAAGCCTGAGACCGGCGGTTTACTCGAGCAGGAGGAACATCGGCCGTCCGTTTTCCGTATGGTCCTGCACGCACTGGCAAAACGGAACGCGCTTGTCGTGTGGCTGGTCGGTTGAGGCGTCTCGACAGGCGTCGGAAGAGTTCGCTGTTCGCCCTTCCGACACTCGGCTTGCGATTAGCGGTTCCCAGGGAGTGGCGGCTCGCGTCCTGCGACTAGTAGCCCGAGCTCACGCGCCGCCTTCGCTTCAACTCTTCCTTGGACACGGCTGGCTCAGTGGCGGCCTCGGGTACCAGCGACGTGGGGTTCAAGAGGGTGCCGTCGGCATCGGTTGCGGTCCGGGGACCGAGCCCGCGTGCAGCAGATCGGAGTAGCGCCTTGAACCTTCGCGCCGCGCGGGATGCTGCCCGAAGTGGTTTCGTGATCCGCCAGCTCAAGCTCGCCTTGATCCCCTCGAGCTCCGCGAGATGGCGCTTCTGACGGGCCGCCGCTTGCAGCTGGATGCTGATCGCCTGTCCGAGCGCCGCGCCTCGTTCTGCTTCAGCGTAGAGCGCACGACTTTCGAAAGAACCAGCCGCATATCCGATCTCAGGCATATGGGGATTCCACTTCTTCGCGACGCGAACGTATGCGTCAATCCAACCGTCGGGATCGTTACACAATTGCAGCGAATGATGGTGGATGACCCGGAAATCTGCGACAGTAACTTTCTTGCCCGAAGCACGGACCTGCAAACAGAAGTCGAGATCGTAGCCGTGAAAGGTACCGAGCGAGTCGTCGAAGCGAAGGTTGCGCACTACCCATGGCGATAGGACCATAACGAAACCGTCAATGGTGTCGACCTCGCCGACTCGAGCGAAAGGTGGAAGATCCTCCGGGTCCCAGGAAAAAGACGGGAACTCTTCACCGGGTGCCCCGTAGCGATGCGTGAACGACGCCCATGTCACCGATCCCTCCCACCAGGCGATACTGCGGACGCCGACCGCCCCAACACAGCCCACGACCCCCACGTCCTCGGACGCTAGCGCCTCTCGAACCTTACGGACGAACTCCCCATCGACTATCTCAGCATCTTGATGAACCAGCACCAATGCCTCGAGGTTGGGAAGCTGCGCCGCTCGCTCTAGCAAGGTGTTGTAATTCTGGAAGAGAGAGCGACGCTCACGGACCAGCAAGAGCTCAGAGTCGGGCTCGCGCACGCGCTCGATGCCCGGAGCTGCACATGCCTGATACACCTCTTCGTTGGTTACAGCTACGCCGAACGCTATCATGTTGGTAACATTGGAGGATTGTTGAGGGCGTAGATGTAGCCGAGCGACCTTAGGTGGCGTTTACTCAGCTCTGCAGACTTTGAAACGTCCTTCGGATGATAAAACCACAGTCCACGCTTGGTCAAGAGCCATTCGCCGCGGCGTGATGATCGCCTCGGTTTCCTCGGCGATGGTTCCGACATCCGTGGCGCGCGTGCCGAAAGCGTGGGCAGCTACGTGCACTCCCTTCGGTCCCCATACAACGAGTCCCGAACCAGGACGAGCCTCGACGGTGGTTTGGGCGGGCGGCCCGCTACCTTCCGGAGCGAACGTCTTCGGCACAATGGTTGTACAGTTGGCCTCCTGCCTGGGGCGAGAGAAGGTTGCGCTGGAGCCATCGGTCGCTGGAGGCGTCGGTAAGGCTGACGCTCTCGAAGTACGGGGGCCGCCCGCCGGATCGACGAGCAATGCGCCGCTGCGCACGAGCAGCTGGTCGACTTCGGCGCGCAGGCCGTCCGCCTCGCTCGTTATCCGCGCCGTTCCGTTCACCGGGGAGCCGAATCTGTCGCGCACGCGATAGTAAGCGCCCGCGCGTATGTCGAACATCGGCTCGGCTACGAAACTTCTCGGTAGGAAGGGCCGGGCGAGATCGAGAAAGTAGAGAGTCGCTCTCGTGTGCGCTGCCTGTGCCCGCAGGTAAAGCGCTCCTCTTCGCAGAAGGCCGAGATTCGCGAGCGAAGCGAACAGGGCGAGAGCCAGAAGCAAGGTAGACAAGCCGCGTCGTACGGCAGAAGGCTGTTGATGCAGGAAGCCGCCTATCGCGTGAGCGGTGAGAAGCGCAATGAAGCACACCGTAACGTACAAGTAGCGGCTAGTGCTAGGACGGTCGAAGAACGCTCGGCCGACGCCAACGAGGAGCGTGAAGAAGAGCAGGATTGATACGACTGCTAAGGCCGTGGCTTGCTGATCGTCGCGCCGGACCCGGATTCGAAGCCGAGTCGTTGCCCACCACAGCGCCTTCGAAAACCAAGCGCGACGGACCCCTCGCGTACCTTGCGTTGCGGATCCGCCGCTGCTGGCGTTGGACACGGTAGCGCAGTGGTTCAGAACCCGGACAACAGCGATCGCAGCGACAAGCACTAGCAATGCGACACCCCAAGGCGCTGGTGTCGGGGGTCCAGTTTGAGCCTCGGGCGGTTGCCAAGGCAGTAGACCGAAGGCGCCTGCCAACGCGTCGGCCCACATCACCGTTGCGAAATGCGGTAGGCCCATCAGCTGCACCGGAAGCGAGTAGTCGAAACCGTACCGTTCGCTCGCTCTGACCGTGTAAAAGTCATAGAACATCGCAAACCACACCGCATAAGCGAGAGCCGCTGGCAAGCACGCGGCGAGCAGACCGGGCCGCCGGGTCAACAGCCACTTCACGGCGATTCCAAAAATAAACAGCAGGCCAAGCGAACTAAAGGAAGTCGACACCACAAGACAAATACCGATCAGCCAATAGGCGCGTCGGGAATGATAGGAGCTTAAAACGAGCGCTACGAGCCCGAACGCTAGACTACCTGTCCATCCCAATTGAAACGCCCAAAGAATGTTTTCCCAGCCAGGTCCGTAGCTTGCCAAGACAGCGAAAATTGATAGCGCCGCGCTGAAGGGAACGAGCCGACGGACATAGCAGTAGATCGTCAGCGCCACCGCGACGTGAGCTGCATGGGCAACCGCTCGGTACGCCACGTACGTATCGAGGCCGACAATGTGCATCAGCGCATTGTAGAAGAGCACCAGTAACGGAGCCGGATGGTCGTTATGTGGCTGGAATATCGTGTCGATGGTGAGGTGGTCTCGTCCCAGGATGAACTTCCATTCGTCGAACCAGAACGTCGTACCGCGTGCCAGGAACAACGGCACTATGAACGCAGCTAGGGCGACAAGGCCCACCACTACCGGTTCACTGAGCCGCCAACGATGTATCGGGCGGATGCCGGCATGACGCGAAGCCTGGGTGGTGATGCTGGTCAACATCTACTCCGCTTGCCCGGGACTAAACGGACGATACGCGTAAGTGACCCTGCACCGGGCCGAGAGATACGAGGATCCCGCGGGTGGAAAGTAAGCTGGCACGGTAGGCGAGGCGGCTCGGTACGTAGCCAGGAGGGGTTGCGGACCGATCGGGAGGTGCGAGGCGCTTGCGACTTCTCTAGTGTGCACAGGAGTGCGAATCGCGATCTCGAGGGTAAGAGCATGGTCGCAGGAACTGGTGTCCTGCGCTTGGGGCCGGGGTAGCGGATCGAGCACGGCGGCGAGCACTGGCGCACTCTTATAACACGGTCGGCCGGCGGGGTCAATCGATTTCGCCCGGGCGGGCGGGCAGGCGAAGGAGTGGGAAGCCACCCAGGGGGAGCACTGTCACCGGGCGAAAGCAAAGGACGCAAGCCTTTACTTCTCGCGGGTTATATAATCGCTATAGATGCTCGCTTTCGTATGTTCCGTCACCGATCCTGACGCTTTTGCAAGCTGCGCGGGCGCATCAATCGAACGCTTGCGCGCTCGCGAGAGCATCGAGGAGTACGTGCTTTCGGCTGTGGGATCTGTGGCGCGCACCTACAACCTGGCTCTCGATCGGATCGGAGCTGGCGATGATCTGGAGGGGGTCGTCTTCATCCATCAGGATGCCGAGATCCAGTCAGCGGATTTTTGTGAACGCGTGCGCCGTGCATTGGCCCAGCCGGAAGTCGGAGTTGTAGGCATGGTGGGTGCACAGGGCACGCGCACTATGGCTTGGTGGGAGGGAGATGCTACTTGGGACACGTTCAAGCTGAGCTACCCCGACGTCCCCGACGATTGGATTCCGCAGCTCGCTTGGCGAATGGGCCGGGGCGAGATCGCTACGCCGTGCGAGGTTGACGTACTCGACGGTTTCGTGCTCGTGCTGAGCCCCGATGCAGTACGGACGCTCAGGTTCGACGAGACTCTAGACGCCAAGCACGGTTACGACGCGGATATATGTCGCCAAGCGAAGGCTGCGGGCCTTCGTGTAATGGCTTGCGATCTGGGGGTCGTGCATCATCACGAGCCGGATCTCGTGAGGGATCCGGATGCGTGGATAGAGGCTCAAGTACTGTTTGCCCAGAAATGGCGCGAGTATCCGGGCGCCGACACGCGAGAGGGACTCGAGCTCGAGACTGTCTGGCGTATCGAGGCAGAAGCCGCACTCGCGAGAGTGGTTAGCGCTTCGGAGCTGCTATCAGCGCACGCCAGCGCATACGCCGAGGAGCTCGATCGGAATCGGCTAACCCATACCAGAAGCTGGAAGCTAACCGCACCGCTGCGGAAGATCAAGCGCACGATCGGTTCGCTGAGGGGAGAGCCGCGGTCTAGCGGCTGAGATCTGTGGGAAGAGGAAAGCGGTCTTTGGACTCGCGGGCCTCCCACTCGCTTCGGGCTCAAGGTATTGCTGGGTTGACCCCTGCTGCGCGAGCGATCGGGACGTGACCTCGACAGGGAGATACGGCTAGCTGGCTTCCGCGCGCACGACCGTGGTCTCGCGCCACAAGTCGGGCATGCGTCGGAAGTGGCGCACTCTCGCAAGGAGGCGTGCGACGCGATAGGTACGCGATCCCCGTAAAGTGGCGATCCGGTGATGCAGCTGGACGAGACGCTCGTGTCGAGAACTCAGCTGCAAGGCGAGACGGCGCGATTCCGTGACGTGAAGAACACGATTATGTTCCAGCCTCTCGAGGAGGGGATGTCGATCGAGCGGAGCGACGAGTGCACCCAGCTCGTGCGCATACGGAGCCTGTAATGACCAGAGAATCGACAGACCGAAGAACGCCGGTATCAGAGCGTGCACCAAGTCATCGCGTGACGCGATGAAATCCTCGACGGCTGTAAGTACGCCGTTGCGGTCGCCGCCCTCTTTGTTGGCGGGACACGGGTAGGGGATACCTTCTCCATGTGCTAGGCCCGTGTTGTCAGGATGAAGCTCGCCACCGGGCGTGTGAGGATGCAGATAGTCGGCCGGAATACGAGCGGGATCGGCGTAGTGATCGCGACGTCCGTGCGGCCAAAGCACATCGTGAAGCATCACAAGAGGATACGGTGACAGCGGCGAGGCAAGCTCGGCAGCCGCGTTCAACTCGGACATCACGGTGAAGTAGTTGTGATCCCCGTCGACAATGATGCAGTCGGCCGACCCCAGCGTGAGCAGCGCCTCGGGGCTGTAGTCACGAAGAAGAGTGAAGATCCCTGGCTCGCGACAGGCAAGCTCGACGAGAGAGGGCTGAGGATCGGGATCGATAGCGACGACGCGCGCGCGATTAATGTGTCCCCAAGCGACAAGAGTGGACGTCAAATCGCCGGCGTACGCTCCCACCTCGACGATCGTGAGCATGCGATCGCTGGACGCGGAACGCCGCACCGCGTCGAGAGCGGGAACGATCACCTCCACAAGGTTCGCTAGCGACACTCCGAGCTTGCCGGAGTCGTGGCTTGATGTTTCGAGTGGGGTGACTGCCACGGGCGAGCGTATGTGCGAGGGTCGGATCGGTGGGGCGTTGTTCCGGAGAGAGGAACAAGGATCGTGCGAGAAAGGGATCCTACTGCCGTTATACCGATGCCGCAAGGTATCAATGTCGCAAAACGGCTTCTGGTCGCGCCCGAGCGCGGCTTCCCGTCGAGCGCAGCAACTGCTCCGGTCGCCCGTCGCGTCGGGAACAGGGGGACGAGTGCGGGTCGATCGGCCGATGTTCGAGAATCGACGACACTCGCGCAATAACCGCAGGTCCGCTCGCGCCGCTCGAGCTCGGACTCCTTCGCCTGGTACCAGCCAACGCTCGCGCGAAGACTTCGGACGACGCAGCCGCGTTCGAAAGCGTATCTGCGATCCGATAGCGCGATCCGATCACTGGCCGCGCGCGACGAGCCATCGTGGGCGCCAAGCGTGTGCGGCGGGGCCCCGCGCCCTTCAGCCTACATACTGAGCATCCATACCCCGTACCCAAAATCAGGTTAACAGCGCAGCGCCCTTGCTTGCAGGAGCGCTCTTCATCGCGTAGGCTCACTCCCGTATGCCCCCTACCGACACAGCACTCGCTACCGCTCAGCCCGCTCGCGTACTTGTAACTGGCGGGGCTGGCTTCGTCGGCTCCAATCTAGCCCTCGCCATCAAACGACAGTGGCCTTCTTGCGAAGTAGTCGCCTTCGACAATCTGCGCAGGCGCGGCTCCGAACTGAACGTCCCAAGATTGCAGGAAGCCGAGGTTCGCTTCCACCATGGAGATGTCCGCAACGCGTCTGATCTTATGGAAGTTGGCTATGTCGATGCGATCGTCGAGTGCTCTGCCGAACCATCGGTCCTGGCCGGTGTAGAGAACGGGCCCGCCAGCGCTCGCTTTCTTGTAGACACCAATCTCTTTGGTGCGATCAACTGCGTTGAGTTTGCCCGAACTAATCATGCTACCGTGATCTTCATATCAACATCGCGCGTCTATCCCTACACACTGTTGGCTGATCTCAACTATCAGGAGAGCCCGACCCGGTTCGTGCTTAGCGACGAGCAACCCTATCCTGGCGCGAGCGCGCGCGGTATCGACGAAACTTTTCCACTTGACGGCGCACGAACGCTATACGGCGCCACGAAATTGGCTGCCGAACATCTGGTCGCCGAGTATTCGGCGATGTACGGGCTGGAGGCAGTCATCAACCGCTGCGGGGTCGTTGCAGGGCCTTGGCAGTTCGGCCGAGTCGATCAGGGCTTCCTTACGTACTGGTTGCTCGCCCACTACTTCGGCGCGCCGCTGAAATACCTCGGTTTTGGTGGTAGTGGGAAGCAAGTCCGCGATGTCCTGCATGTCGACGATTTGGCTGATCTCGTCCTCGACCAACTAGCCAGGCCGAGCTTTTGGTCGGGACGCATCGTAAACGTCGGCGGCGGTCTACGGAGCTCGGTTTCCCTATGCGAATTGACCGAGATCTGCCGCGAGCTCACAGGCAATAGCGTCGAGATCGTCGCGAGCGAGCAGGAGCGTCCTGGCGACATTCCGATATACATCTCCAACTGCGCTCGCCTCGAGGCGCTCGCGAGCTGACAGCCCCGGCACACGCCTCGTTCCATCGCTGCAAGCATTCTCGAGTGGATAGAAGAAAACGAAAGGGAGCTGTGCCGTATGTTCCTTGCTAACGGTGTCCTCTCAGGTCAGCGATTGGAGTGCGCTCGATGACTGCTGGGACGATAATCGTCACGGGGGCCGGCGGACTTGTCGGGTCGGAGTCGGTCGCGTACTTCATCGAAGCCGGCTTCCGAGTGGTCGGGATCGACAACGACATGAGGTCCTACTTCTTTGGAGAAGAAGCGTCAACGGCCGGACGGGTCGAGCGGCTCGAGCGGGACTACCACGGGGACTTTCGGTGCGAGCGGATCGACATCCGGGATCAGGAGCGAATCGACGCCGTGATACGGCGCGAGAAGCGGGATCTCGTAGCCGTAATTCACACTGCGGCACAGCCTTCGCACGACTGGGCGGCAAAACAGCCACACCTCGACTTCGACATCAACGCGCGGAGCACGCTGAATCTTTTGCAAGCGGTACGCGACCACGTGCCGGACGCCACGTTCGTCTTCACGTCGACCAACAAAGTCTACGGTGATCGCCCAAACGATCTGCCACTGCTAGAACAAGATACGCGCTACGAGCTCCCCTCTTCGCATAAGTGGTTCAAGGGTATCGACACATCTATGAGCGTCGACCGCTCCTTGCATTCACTGTTCGGGGTCTCGAAGCTTGCAGCCGACCTGCTGGTGCAGGAGTATGGCCGATACTTTCAGATGCCCACTGTCTGTTTCCGGGCGGGCTGCCTGACGGGTCCGCGGCACGACGGCGCGGAATTGCACGGATTTCTGTCTTACCTCGTTCGCTGCGCGGTTTCTGGACGTGAGTACACCATCTACGGCTACAAGGGTAAGCAGGTACGCGACAACCTCCATAGCCGCGATTTGGTACGCGCTTTCCACGAAGTGATACAGCGGCCCCGCATTGCCGCAGTTTACAACATCGGGGGCGGCAGGGCAAGCAATTGCTCGGTGCTCGAGGCCATAGAAGTGTGCAGAGAAGTTACGGGGCGCGAGCTTCGGTATGACGTGTGCGATCGAGCGCGCAAGGGAGATCACATCTGGTGGATCTCGGATAACAGTATCTTCCAGGCTGACTATCCGGGTTGGCGGGTCACCCGTAACGTGCGCGATATCATCGAGGAGATCGTCGCAGAGAACGCCGAAAGGTGGGTGTACGAGCAGTGCTTTTGAGCGTGGTGATACCAGCACGCAACGAGGAAGGTTGCATCGGCGATACGCTTAAGGAGATCCTCGACACTCTCGATCGGAAAGGTATACCGTGTGAAATTGTAGTGGTTGACGACAACAGCGAGGATGGAACTGCCAGAGTGGTAGAGGAGGTCGCAGCACGAGAGCAGCGTGTGCGGTTAGTGCGGTCGCGGTACGGACATGGTTTCGGGCTGACTGTCAGAGCGGGCCTGGAGGCAGCACAGGGTGACTGTGTCGCGATCATGATGGCCGACGGATCCGACGATCCGGGTGATCTCGTCCGCTATTACTCGGCGCTGTCGTCAGGTCTCGATTGCGCGTTCGGATCGCGCTTCATGCCGGGGGCGAGAGTAGACGGATACCCCTTCCTGAAGTTGGTGATAAACCGTATCGTCAATTCAGCGATCCGAGTCTTGTTCAGGCACGGCTACAACGACACCACCAACGCGTTCAAGGCTTATCGGCGCGAGGTGATCGAGGAGATTCAGCCCCTCGTGTCTAATCACTTCAACCTGACAGTAGAAATGCCGCTTAAAGCCGTGGTGCGCGGTTACAGTTACGCGATACTTCCGATACGCTGGCGTGGTCGGCGCACAGGAAGGTCGAAGCTTGATTTGCGGGAAATGGGGAGCCGGTATCTTTTCAGCGTGCTGTACGTCTGGCTCGAGCGGTTGCTGGCAAGTGGTGACTATCCGCGTCGGCGCGTAGGGAGAAGCCGAAAGCCGCGACGCCAGAATGCAGTCAAGCTTCGACTGCGGAGGTATGGCCGGCGATCTGGCGACTCCCGGATAAGGGAAGGGCGGCTCGGGTCGCGCAGACTGGTTTGAATCGCCGGTAGATTTCCCGTTCTCCGTTGGCTGTCGGGTCGTAGGGGGAGTCGCCGTCAAGTGCCCGCGGTCGGTGCGGTTGCTCCGTTTCGCTGCGGTTGCTCCCTTCGTTAGCGGGGGCTCTGACGCTTGGTGAGCATCGTCGCTAGGGACGACGCGCGGGTCGCCCTGCCGGTGGCCACGGCTGGCGCGAGAAGCACGGCGGCGAGAAGCGAGTAGAGGAGCAATACGACGAGCGCGAAGCCGCGGGGGTCGTGAGCGAGGGTGAGGCCGGCTAGCACGGCTAGCGCTGGGGTAGCAGCCAAGGGGACAAGATGCCACGCTCGGCCTAGGGCCAGGTAGTAGTTGGCGAGGAGGGTCGCCAGTCCGAGAGCGCCCATCGCTGCGGCGAGGGTTACGAGGGGAGGGCTGTGCGCCGCGAAAGCCGGGCCGAAGGCGAGAGTGAGTACGGTGTCGCCAAAGAGCGCGAAGACGCCGAGGACGATTGTGGTCGCACCCATCTGGAGAACACACGCGTGAGCGAGCGGGCTGCCAGTTGACGTCCCCTCGAGGTAGCGGCGGGTC
>NICF_comb_assmDRAFT_10003005_pt1 | contig 12413 bp, 11 predicted proteins | sample NewIslPassag4_SG_FD_11279 | JGI IMG/M metagenome (IMG submission 11279) | reverse complement strand
GAGCCGGTGCACCTCGAGCAGCCGCCGGCGGTGCCGTTCTCGCTCGGCATCGGCAGGCGAGCGAGCTAGACGGCTCACGTCGATCCCGGCCTGCTGGGCCAGCTGCTCGACGGCCTCCGCGAAACCGACGCCCGTGCGCTTCATCAGGAAAGCGAACACGTCGCCGCCCTCGTGACAGCCGAAGCAGTGGAACAACTGCTTCTCCGGGTTCACGGTAAACGACGGCGTCTTCTCCGCGTGAAAGGGACACAAGCCCACCAGATTGCGGCCGCGGGGCCGCAGGTGCACGTACCGGGAAACCACGTCGACGATGTCGACGCGGCTGCGAATTTCCTCAACCAGTTCCGGGGCGTAACGCACGGCCACCGTGCTCCCTCCCCGCAAGGCTTCGGCGACCTGCGGGCGGGATCCTCCCGCGCGCAAAGGGCGGGCCTTCCCCGCGGGAGAAGACCCACCCTCGCCTCGCGCTGTCGATTGGAGTTTCCGGACGCGGGCGGCCGGCTTACGCCCGCGGCGTCTCCAGGTTGGCCTGAGCGGCGGCCAGCCGGGCGATGGGCACCCGGTACGGCGAGCAGCTCACGTAGTCCATCCCCACGCGGTGGCAGAACTTCACCGACTCGGGGTCGCCGCCGTGCTCGCCGCAGATGCCGACCTTGAGGTTCGGGTTGGTGCTGCGGCCCCGCTGGGTCCCCATCTCCACCAACTGGCCCACACCGGTCTGGTCCAGCGTGATGAACGGGTCCTTTTCCAAGATGCCCTGCTCCAGGTAGGCCGGCAGGAACGTCCCGATGTCGTCGCGGCTGAAACCGAACGTCATCTGGGTCAGGTCGTTGGTGCCAAAGGAGAAGAAGTCGGCCTCCTTGGCGATCTTGTCGGCCGCCAGCGCCGCCCTGGGCACCTCGATCATGGTGCCGACCGTGTAGGGGATGCTGACGCCCTCTGCGGCCAGCACCCGGTCGGCCACCTCACGGATGCGCCGCTTTAGGATCTTGAGCTCTTCCACCGTGCCGACCAGCGGGATCATGACCTCGGGGATGGGGTTGCCGCCCTCCTTCTTGAGCCGCGCCGCGGCCTCAAAGATGGCCTGGGTCTGCACCTCGTAGATCTCCGGGTACGTAATAGCCAGTCGGCACCCGCGGTGGCCCAGCATCGGGTTGAACTCTTGGAGGCTCGCGACCTTGGCCCGCACCTCGTCGGGCGACACACCCAGCTCCTTGGCCACCGCCGCCACGGCTTCGGGCTCATGGGGCAAGAACTCATGCAGCGGCGGGTCCAGCAGGCGAATGGTCACCGGCAGCCCATCCATGGCCTTGAAGATGGCGTAAAAGTCCTCCCGCTGGTACGGCAGGAGCTTGGCCAGCGCCCGGCGCCGCTCCTCGGTGTTGCCAGCCAGGATCATCTCCCGCATGGCCTTGATGCGCTCTTCGCCGAAGAACATGTGCTCGGTGCGGCACAGGCCGATGCCTTCCGCGCCGAACTCCCGGGCCCGGCGGGCGTCCTCGGGCGTGTCGGCGTTGGTGCGCACCTTCAGCGCGCGGTACTTGTCCGCCCACTCCATCAAGCGGGCGAAATATCCGGTCAACTGCGGCTCCACCAGTTCGACCTTACCGGCGATGACTTCGCCCGTGCTGCCGTTGATCGTGATCCAGTCGCCTTCCTGGAACACGCGTCCGTTGATGGTCATCTGCTTCTTTTCCTCGTCCACCCGCAACTCGGACGCGCCGGCCACGCAACACTTGCCCATGCCGCGGGCCACCACCGCCGCGTGGGACGTCATGCCGCCGCGGGAGGTGAGAATGCCGGCCGCGGCATGCATGCCGCCGATGTCCTCGGGGGACGTCTCGCGGCGCACCAGGATGACCTGCTCACCCCGAGCCTTCCACGCCTCGGCGTCCTCGGCTGTAAACACGATCCGGCCCACCGCGGCGCCGGGCGAGGCCGGCAGGCCCTTGGTCAGCACCTCCACCTTGGCCTTGGGGTCGATCTGCTTGTGCAGCAGTTGGTCCAACTGCGCCGGCGGCACCCGCTTCACAGCCGTCTTCTCATCGATCAGGCCTTCGTCGACCATGTCCACGGCGATGCGGATGGCGGCCTGCGCCGTTCGCTTGCCGGCGCGGGTCTGGAGCATGTACAGCTTGCCTTCCTGGATCGTGAATTCGATGTCTTGCATGTCCTTGTAGTGCTGCTCCAAGCGCTGGTAGATGTCTTCCAGCTGCTTGTACGCGTCCGGCATGAGCTCCTTGAGGCGGGCAATGGGCTCCGGCGTCCGGATCCCCGCGACCACGTCCTCGCCCTGGGCATTGACCAGGAACTCGCCGTAGAACTCCTTCTCGCCGGTGGCCGGGTTGCGGGTGAAAGCGACACCGGTGGCCGAAGTGTCGCCCATGTTGCCAAACACCATGGCCTGCACGTTCACGGCCGTGCCCCAATCGTTGGGGATGTCGTTGAGCTCGCGATAGCGCACGGCGCGGGGCGTGTTCCACGACTCAAACACTGCGTTAATGGCGCCCCGCAGCTGCTCCATGGGGTCGTGCGGGAACGGCTTGCCGGTCTTGCGCAGTACCAGTTCCTTGTACTCCTGGGTGAGCCGCTTGAGGTCCTCAGCGTCCAGCTCCGTGTCTTGGGTGACACCCTTTTCTTCCTTCATCCGGTCGATGAGGGCCTCAAATTCCTCGTGCGGCACGCCCAGTACCACATCCCCGTACATGTGCACGAAACGCCGGTAGCTGTCCCACGCGAAGCGGGGGTTGCCCGTGCGCTCGATGAGGCCCTGAACGGTTTCGTCGTTGAGTCCCAGGTTGAGGATGGTGTCCATCATGCCGGGCATGGAGACCCGCGCCCCGGACCGCACCGACACCAAGAGGGGGTTGGACGGGTCGCCGAAGCGGGCGCCCATGAGCTCCTCCAGACGCCGGAGATTGGCCTCCACCTCCTCAGCCAGCCCTTCCGGCCACCGCTTGCCCAGCGCATAGTAAGCCGTGCACATCTCGGTCGTGATGGTGAAACCGGGCGGCACCGGGATGCCCAGCAAGGTCATCTCGGCCAGATTGGCCCCTTTTCCGCCCAAGAGCTCACGCATGGAACCGTTGCCTTCGGCGGTGCCGCCGCCGAAGAAGTACACTCGTTTCGTCATGTCTGTTGCCCTCCTTTGCAATTCGTGCAGCTCCTGCCTCTGCCGCCCCTACGCGACAATGGCGTCCAGATCCGCCACCCGGTGGCACAAAGCCACGACCCGCCGCAAAAGCGCCAGCCGGTTGCGGCGCACCTCGGGCTCTGGGGCCATCACCAGCACTTCCTCAAAGAGCCGGTCCACGTGGGGCCGCAACGTGGCCAAAAGCGCCAGCGCCTCCTGGTAGCGGGCGTCGGCCAGCGCCGCCTCGACCTGGCCGGTGACCGCCTCCAGCGCCTCGTAAAGGCCTCGCTCGGCCGGGTGAACCAAGGCCCCGGCGTCCACCTGGTCGCTGTCGCCCTTCTGCGCCAAGTTGGCCGCCCGCTGGTAGGCGGTGATGAGCGATGCGAACCCTTCGGTCGCGCTGAACTCGGCCAGCGCCCGGGCCCGGCGGAATGCGCCCGACACGTCCGAGAAACCGGCGGCCAGCACCGCTTCCACGATGTCGTGGCGCCAGCCCTCTTCCTGCATCAAACCCCGGAGGCGCTGCTGGAAAAACTCCATAATCCGCGCCACCAGTGCCCCGGAGTCCGAGTTCAGCCGCGCCCCGTAGCCCGCCTTGGCCTGGACCAGCGCCTGCTCGAGGTCAAAGCATTCAAGCCCAGCCGCGATGCGCAACACGCCCAACGCCTGGCGCCGCAGGCCGTAAGGGTCCTGGGAGCCCGTGGGAACCAGGCCAACGCCAAAGCATCCCACGATGGTATCCAGCTTGTCCGCGATGCTCACCAAGCTGCCCGCCAGGCTCGCCGGCAGCTCATCGCCTGCATGGCGCGGCAGGTAATGCTCAAAGATGGCCTGGGCCACCGCGTCGCCCTCGCCTGACAAGAGCGCGTACTCCCGACCCATGACCCCTTGCAATTCGGGGAACTCGTAGACCATCTGGGTCACCAGGTCCGCTTTAGCCAGCTCCGCGGCCCGCACCGCCGCCGCTCGGGTTTCCTCGTCGGCCCCCACCTGCTCCGCCAGCCAGGCCGCCAGCGCCCGGATGCGCTCCATCTTCTCGTGCACCGTGCCCAGCTGTTCTTGGAACACCACCGACTTCAGCCGGGGTACGTAGGCCTCCAGCGGCTGGCGGCGGTCCTCCTCGTAAAAGAAGCGCGCGTCGGCAAGACGCGCCGCGAGGACCTTCTCGTTGCCGTGGCGCACTACGCCCATGTCCTCCCGCGGCCCGTTGCTCACCGCCACAAACCGCGGCAGAAGCCGCCCTGCGTCGTCCACCAGGGGGAAGTAGCGCTGGTGCTCCCGCATGGGCGTGATCAAGACTTCGCGGGGCAACTGCAGGTAGGCCGGATCAAAGCCCCCCACGACCGCCGCCGGGTACTCCACCAGGTTGGTCACTTCGGCCACCAAGTCCGGATCCTCAAGTACCCGGGCACCGTGCACGGCCGCCGCTTGCCGCACCTGCTCCAGCACCGCCTGGCGCCGCTCCTCGGGGTCCACCAGCACGTACGCCTCCCGCAGCCGTTGCACGTACTCGCTGGGCGACTGCAGCACGATGGGCTCCGGCGCCAGAAACCGGTGGCCCCGCGTCATGCGGCCGGCCGGCACGCCGTCCAGTTCGATGGGCAGCACTGCGTCGTCCAGGAGCGCCACGAGCCACCGGATGGGCCGCGCGAAGCGCAGATCACCCGTCCCCCAGCGCATGGACTTTGGGAAGTGCAAACCCGTGATAAGGCGCGGCAACCACTCCACCAGCACCTCGGCGACGGGCCGGCCCGCTTCCCGCAGCACAGCGAAGACGTAGGCGCCCTGCTCGGTCTCGCGGACCTGCAGGTCGGCCACCGCCACCCCCTGGCTACGGGCGAAGCCTTGTGCCGCCTTGGTGGGCTGCCCCTCTTTATCAAACGCGACGGCCCGGGATGGGCCTTTGACCTCCCGCACCAGGTCCGCCTGGCGCTCCGGCAGCCCTTCCACCATCAGGGCCAGCCGCCGGGGCGTGCCGTAGACGTGCACGGCGGCCGGGCTGAGGCGCAGCTCCTTCAACTGGGCCAGCGCCGTTTCCCGCAGTTGGGGCAGTACTTCCTCGAGGAAACCGGCCGGGATCTCTTCGGTACCCACCTCCACCAGTAGGACATGGCTCATGGGCGGCTCACCCCCGCCGCCCTGCGCAGGAGCGGAAAGCCCATCCGCTCCCGCTGCGCCACATAGCGTTCCGCCACCTGCCGGGCCAAATGCCGCACGCGGGCGATGTACTTGGTGCGCTCGGTGACGCTGATGGCGCTGCGGGCGTCCAGCAGGTTGAAGATGTGGGAGCACTTGAGCACCTGCTCGTAGGCCGGCAGCACCAGCTCCTCTTGCACCAGGCGCGCCGCCTCCCGCTCGTGGGCGTCAAACAGCTGGAACAATAACGCCGTGTCGGCGGCCTCGAAATTGTAGCGGGACTGTTCGACCTCGTTTTGGTGGTACACGTCGCCGTAAGTGACACCGTCTACCCACACGATGTCAAAGACGTTGTCCACGCCCTGCAGGTACATAGCCAGCCGCTCGAGGCCATAGGTAATCTCCACGGAAACCGGTTTCAGGTCGATGCCGCCGCACTGCTGGAAATAGGTGAACTGGGTGATCTCCATGCCGTCCAGCCACACTTCCCAGCCCAGGCCCCATGCACCCAGCGTCGGCGACTCCCAGTCGTCCTCCACGAACCGCACGTCGTGGCGGTTGGGATCGATGCCGATGGCCCGCAGGCTGTCCAGGTAAATGTCCTGAATGTCGGCGGGCGATGGTTTCATGATGACCTGGTACTGGTAGTAGTGCTGCAAACGGTTGGGGTTTTCGCCGTACCGCCCGTCGGTCGGCCGCCGCGACGGCTGCACGTAGGCGGTGTTCCACGGTTCCGGGCCCAGCACCCGCAAGAAGGTGGCGGGGTGCATGGTGCCTGCGCCCACTTCCACGTCGTAGGGTTGGAGGATGAGGCAGCCCTGGCGGGCCCAGTACCCTTCCAGCGCGAAGATCATCTCTTGAAAGTTCACGCCCGAACCTCCCGCACTTCCCGATCGGTGCCGGCAACGTGGCACCGCGCCGCGCGCGTACTACGAAACTTCTAGCAGAAAGGCCCGTCCCTGTCAATCAGGCACCAGCGGTCTGCCGCGAGCCGCAAACGCCCGCAAGATCCACCCCGGCCGCCGGTGGGCCGGTGAACCAAGTGCAGGGTGCCGTGGACTCACTCCCGTCCTGCCCGCAGGGCGAGGAGGAACTCCAGGGCCCGCAGGGGCCGGCCGATACGGGCCGCGCAAAATGCCGGCAGCACCGCTTCCATGGCCGCCAGCGCCGCGGGCGACGGCCGCAGCATCCCTACGCGCCCGGGCTCCACACGCTGTAGAAACCGGAGCGATTGCAGGGCCTCCTCCCCCAGGAACACCGCGGACGGATCGGCGCTGCCGCAACGCTCGCAGAGCAATCCACCGGCCTCGGCGCTGAAAAGCACCGCCTGCTCGGCGCCGCAGCCGGTACAGCCGCCCAGTTGCGGTCGGTAGCCCAACTCCGCCAGCAGGTGTAGCTCGAAATAGCGCGCCACCAGGGACAGTTGATCGCCGGTGGACAACAGGCGCAGCACAGCCACAAGCAGCGGAAAAAGCCCTTCGTGCCGGTCGCCGGTTTCGGTGGAGCGGTCCACCAGCTCCGCAACATAGCTGGCGTAGGCCATCCGGTCCAGATCTTCACGGAGGGACCGGAACGACTCCACGACCTCGCCCTGGCTCAAGGTGTCCAGGTCCTTCCCCTCAAAGAACAGGTACCGCCCGTAGGTAAACAGCTGCGTGGGGCCCAGCAGGCGGCTGCGGGGCCGCCGCACGCCACGGGCAACGGCTTCCACCTTGCCGCGGGTGTGGGTGAAAAAGATGATGACCTTGTCCGCCTCGCCGAGGTTGCGCGCCCGCAGCACGACTCCCTCGGCCTTGTACAATCCCACCCGCCTGCCTCCTTTGCCTGCCGCACCTGGCCGCCCCGGCACGCTGCAGATATGCCAGCCGCTCCGGGCCCTTCGCGAGCGCGGACTGGCTTTGAGGCGGCCCAACCGGCGTCAGCGCCGGAGCAAAGACAGGATCAGCGTGAGCAGCAGGCTGATCAGCAGCGAGGTGGCCAGGGGAAAGTAAAAGGTGAAATTGCCCCTCTGAATGAGGATGTCTCCCGGCAAGCGTCCGATCCCAGGGACCCGGCCCACCAGCACCAGGAGCAGCCCCACCGCCGCTAGCGCCAGGCCCAGGAAGATCAACAGCCTTCCCAGACCGCTCAGCTCCACGGCTCACTCCTCCTCAAACAGCCCACGCTGGGCCGCCCGGGCGGGCGAACGCCCCAGGTGCTGGTACGCGAGTCCGGTTGCCTTGCGGCCCCGGGGCGTGCGCTCCAGGTAGCCCAGCTGCATCAGGTACGGTTCGTACACGTCTTCGATGGTTTCCACTTCTTCGCCGGTGGCCGCCGCCAGTGTCTCCACGCCCACGGGGCCGCCGTCGAACTTGTCGATGATGGTCAAAAGCAGCGCCCGGTCCGTGCGGTCAAGACCGAGATCATCCACATCCAGCATGGCCAGGGCTTCCCTGGCCACCTCGCCGGTGATGACGCCGCCAGCTCGCACCTGGGCGTAGTCCCGCACCCGCTTGAGCAGGCGGTTGGCCACGCGGGGCGTTCCGCGGGCCCGGCGGGCGATCTCCGCGGCGCCTTCCGGCGACAGCTCCACACCCAGGACGCCCGCGGCCCGTTGGACAATGGCCATGAGATCGTTGTGGCTGTAGTACTCCAGCCGGAACAGCACACCGAACCGATCCCGCAGGGGCGATGTAAGCATTCCCGCCCGCGTGGTGGCGCCGATGAGCGTAAAAGGGGGCAGCTCCAAGCGCAGCGAGCGAGCGCTGGGGCCCTTGCCGATGACGATGTCCACCGCGAAATCCTCCATGGCCGGGTAGAGCACCTCTTCGACCGTCCGGTTGAGGCGGTGGATCTCGTCGATAAACAGCACGTCCCTGGGCTCCAGGTTGGTCAGGATCGCCACGAGGTCACCCTGGCGCTCGATGGCCGGACCCGAGGTCATGCGAAACCCGACGCCCAGTTCGTTCGCGATGACGCCGGCGAGCGTGGTCTTGCCCAGCCCCGGCGGCCCGTACAAGAGCACATGGTCGAGGGCTTCCCCCCGCTCCTTGGCCGCCTGGATGAAAATCGCCAAACTTTCTTTAATCTGGTTTTGACCGACGTATGCGTCCAGCCGTTTAGGCCGCAGGCCCGCGTCGATGTCCGCGTCCTCGGCCCGCCGCCGCCCGCTCACGATCCGCTCATCCCGCGCGCTCACCAAGAACCCCTCTCTAGCTGGCCAAGTGGCGCAGCGCCACCCGCACCAACTCGGCCGTCTCGGCCAGCTGGCCGTCCAGCGCCTGCTGCGCCGCTCGCAGCGCCTGTAGCGCCTCCCCTTGTGAATAACCGAGACTTTCTAGCGCCGCCAGGGCATCGGCCACGGCCTGGTTGCCGGAGGCTGCGGGCACGGCATCCCTCACGCCGTCCCGGGCCAGGCGCCCGCGCAGCTCAAGAAGAATGCGCTGGGCCGTCTTGCGCCCGATCCCCGGGATCCGGACTAGGGCGGCCACGTCCTCCTCCACCACCGCTCGGCGCAACTCGCCGGCAGGCAGCGCGGACAAGGCCGTTAGCGCGAGCCGCGGGCCCACGCCGGACACGCTCATCAACTCTTCAAACAGCTGAAGTTCTTCTTCGGTCGCGAAACCAAACAGGGCCAGCGCGTCCTCGCGCACGTAGGTGTGGGTGTGGAGGACGACCTCTTCTCCCAGTGCCGGCAGCCGCGCCAGCGTGCCGGTCGGCACAAAGACGCGGTAGCCGACACCGCCCGCGTCCACGATCACCCAGTCGGCGCCCCGCTGCCAGAGCCGGCCCCGCAGCATGGCGATCATCCGGGCATCCCCCGCTCTCGTGCTGCCTGCCAGCGGCGCTCGGTGGACATGGTTTGGAGGCAGGTAAGTGCCACCGCTAGGGCGTCGGCCACGTCATCGGGCTGCGGGACCGCGTCTAGGCCCAAGAGCATCCGGATCATGTATCCGACCTGCCGCTTGTCAGCCCTCCCTTGACCGGTGACTGCGAGCTTGACTTCCAGGGGCGTGTACTCGCGCACCGGCACGCCCGCTTGCGCCGCCGCCAGCAGCACGACGCCGCGCGCCTGGCCTACCGCCAGGGCGGTGCGAGTATTTTTGTTGAAGAAGACCTGCTCGACCGCAAGCACATCGGGCTCCAAGGCCGTGATCAACTCTCGCACCCGGGCATGAATGTGCAACAGGCGCTCCGCCTCCGGCATGCCGGCGGGGGTGCGAATCGCGCCGTAATCCAGCGCCCGCGGCTGGTGGCCGCCCTCGATGACGCCGAAACCCGACAGCGCCGTCCCCGGATCGATGCCCAGGATCCTCACCGGAACGCCCTCCCAGCCATGGCCTGGTCGCGCTTTCGCTACCCGTTCCGGCCTTTCCTGCCGAACATTACGGCCCCAGCAGGCCCTCGATGATCTGGAACAGTTCAGTGTCGTCGCCGAACCGGATTCCCGCCTCCAGCTCCCGCTGCTGGAAGGCCGGCAGGTCCTCGGCCGCGATGGGCATCTCCTCCACCAACCGGTGACACCCGCCGGGCGAGCCCTCAAATACAGCCACCTTGCCCTCGTGCAGCCCCACGTAGCCGCCCTCGCCGGGCAGGCATGGAGGTTGCTCCGAAACCTCAACAGCACCGTCAGGCTGGGCAGGGGCAGGCGTCACGCTGGTGTGGGCCACGAAAAACCCGGCTGCGAACGAAACGCAGGCTGCGGCCACCAGCCACCAACGCTGCGAGCGCGTCATCGCGCATCTCCCCCCTCGCGTCGGTTGGATTCGATCCTACCGTTTCCCGCGCGAGGAGAATTTAGCCAAACGCTTTAGACAGCGTCGACGCCGACGTTGGGGCCGCAGCATGCTGGGTCAGTTGGATCAGGGTCGCCGCAGCCGGACCCGGCTAGGCTTCCAACGCTTGCAACACTTCGTCAGGGACGTCGAAGTTGGCGTACACTTCCTGGACGTCGTCGTGGTCCTCGAGGGCGTTAAGCAGCTTCATCAGCCGAGCGGCGTCCTCGCCCGCCACCTCCACGGACGATTTTGGAATCATGGTCAAGCCCGCGGAAGCAATGGTGTAGCCGGCCCGGGTAAGGTGCTCCTTGACCTGTTCCAAGACGGCCGGATCCGTCTGCACCTGGATCTGATCGTCCAGCGTGGTAACGTCGTCGGCGCCGGCTTCCGCAGCCACCAGGAGCAGCTCATCCTCGTCGGTCACCGTGCTGCGGTCCAGTGTCACCAGCCCCCGCCTTTCAAACATCCACGCGACGCACCCGCTCTCTCCGAGGCTCCCGCCGTAGCGGGAAAAGAGGTGGCGCACCTCGCTGGCGGTGCGGTTACGGTTGTCGGTCATCACTTCCAGCATAATGGCCACGCCACCCGGGCCGTACCCCTCATAGACCAGCTCCTCGTAGCTGGTGCCGTCCAGTTCGCCTGTGCCGCGCTTGATGGCCCGCTCGATGTTTTCCATGGGCATGTTCACCGCCCGCGCCTTCTCGATGGCTAGGCGCAGCCGGCTGTTGGCGGCCGGGTCAGGGCCTCCCTCGCGGGCGGCCACGGTGATCTGGCGCGACAGTTTGGTAAAAATCTTGCCGCGCCGGGCGTCTTCCTTCTCTTTCTTGTGCTTGATATTGGCCCATTTTGAGTGCCCTGCCACGCGCATCACCTCACCAGTGAAAAATCGTACCACGCCGCGGCTTCGCCTGCCAAGGGCGCGCCCGTCCCCACCGGCGGCCTTGACAACGCTGCCGCCCCAAGCGCTGCCCGACGGAGACCCCACACCTGAACCGGGGTGCGAGGCCCGCCCGGGCCTCGCACCATGCTACCTTTACTCCCTTTACTCCCTTTACTCCATTTACTCCCGGCCGCGGCGGAAAGGCGAGAGACGGCTGGCCGTCCGGATCTTGCGGGAAAGGAGGCCGTATAGGCCGCCAACCATGGCCAGGGCCAGCGCAGGTGACGCCCAGCCGGCGAGGAGTACGTAGTCGTAGGCGCCGTGCAGCAGGGCGGCCGCCGCAACACCTCCCGCCAGCACGGGGCCAGGGTGCGCCGCGAAAAGTCGAGCCCAGCCCAGGTAAAATCCCATGACGCCTGAGAAGGACGCGTGGGCCAGCGACGTCAAAAAGGCCCGGGCCGGCGCGATCTCCAGGCCGAACGCGGTAGCGTACACCACGTTTTCCACGGTGGCGAAACCCAGCGCGGCGGCAACAGAGTACACGATCCCGTCCATGATCTCGTTGAAATGCCGGGAACCCCACACGGCCAAGTACACTGCGGCAAACTTGGCCAGTTCCTCCCCCAACCCGACGACAAGAAAAACGACGATCAGCTGGGCAAGCGGATCGGCGGGCCCCGCCAACACGTCCCGGAACGGCGTCTCCAAGAGGCTGGCGGGCACGATCGCGGCCCCGCCCAGGATGAACGCCCACAGCACCAAGCCCGGCGGCTCCGCCTCCCACCGGTCCTGGCGGTAAAAGAACACCACCCAGAGCAGGCCCGGTACCAGGGTGGCCAGAATCAGCAGCAAGACGTCCGTGGCGCTTCCCTCCCGGCGCCGGGCCTCAGGGCGCCGGCCGCACTTGAGCACCTACGACGTCGGTAGTCTACCCCTCCACCAGGACGATACAAAGAAGCCCAGCACGAGGCTGGGCGAAAAAGTTTTCCGGCGCGGACCTACTCTCCCACCCGGTTACCCGGGCAGTACCATTGGCGCTGGAGGGCTTAACGGCCGTGTTCGGAATGGGAACGGGTGTTTCCCCTCCGCCATACGCACCGGAAAACGGTTTAGCTTTTTGGGGGTACGGGCACCGGTCCTTGCCCGGGGGCCGGCGAAGGGGGTGCGAGGTTTGCACCTTGACGACTGCACAGGGCGAGGTGTTGAGGGGGATTTGGCGAGGTCAAGCCCTCGACCGATTAGTACCGGTGAGCTGAAGGCATTGCTGCCCTTACACCCCCGGCCTATCGACCTCGTCATCTACGAGGGGTCTTACCCGGTTAACCGGTGGGAGATCTCATCTTGGGGGGGGCTTCGCGCTTAGATGCTTTCAGCGCTTATCCCGGCCGCACTTGGCTATCCAGCCATGCCCCTGGCGGGACAACTGGTACACCAGCGGTGCGTCCATCCCGGTCCTCTCGTACTAGGGACGGCTCCCCTCAAATCTCCTACGCCCGCGGCAGATAGG
>NICF_comb_assmDRAFT_10003004_pt1 | contig 12413 bp, 10 predicted proteins | sample NewIslPassag4_SG_FD_11279 | JGI IMG/M metagenome (IMG submission 11279) | reverse complement strand
CAACCCTGCACTGCCGGCCAGCGACGCCAAATCACTTTGCGCCGCCTGGGTCACCAGACCGGGGATGAGCTTCTCAAAATTGACCGGATCATATGGCACCGCCCCACGGATGTCCTGGGCAATGCGTTCCAGTAGCGTACGGGCGAGTTGGGCTTCCTCCACCTGGGCCCGGGCCTTTTGAACTACCCGATAATGGAAGTCCACCGCAGCGCCCAGTGCAGCGAGAAGAATCGCCACCAACCCCAGGGCCACAATCACTTCCAGCAGCGTGAAGCCGCGGTTTCCCTGCACCCGGCCGGGACAATACCGGTCGGGCCTGCCTTGTCTCACTCGAAGGATGCCACTTGGATTAACCATAACTTTGCGAGACTTTCAACGTGCCAACACACGCCGCCGCAATCACTCGTTCAATGTTTCCGAGGACGCGGCGCCGCTCTCGCCGGAGCTGGTTGACGTCGCTGCCGCACTTTCCTCTTTGCCAGGTTGAGTAAACTCCATGGTCGGATCGAGCATCCATTGCGTCAGGCTGTACTGAACCGGATGGGCCACCACGCTCGGGTCCTGGGCCACGATGACCTGCACGCTAAGCAATCCATCCAACTCCAGGGGAGCAATGTCCACAGTGTACAGCCATCCCGGTTCGACCGTATCATCGATGTCTTCCACGGGAGCATCGGCCACGGTTTCCAGCGGCAGGGCTCCGGCGTTAAGTTGCGCCAGAATCGCCTCCGCGATCAGCTGCGCCCGTGTGAGATCCCGCACACGAGCAGCGTTTCGATAGGCGTTGTAAACCAGTTGCCCGATCGCTGCCAGCGACGTCAAGAGAATGGCCAAAGCGAGGATTACTTCCAGGAGCGTGAAGCCCCAAGGGCCCCGCCTGCGGTAAGGCTTTCGGGCAATCGTTTTCACTGTGGCGGTCATGGCGAAGAGCCCTGTTGCCCGACCAATGTGGTGGTCCCTTCATGCTCTCCGTTGTAAGGATCTCCGACCAGCACGGAGCCGGTCAGTCCCCGCAGGGAGATGTCAATTCGCCGTCCGTACTCGTTTTGCAGCGTCAGAAGGGCCGAGCTGGTCGATCCATCGGGAAAGAAAAAGATGGTTGTGCCAGATGAACTGCCACCTAAGGGTGCGGCTATACCCATCACCGATGCACCAATTCCCAAACCGGTGACGCTTTCGGAAAAGGTTGCGCTCAGATCGGAGTCCATCACCTGGAGGTCGGCAAATGTGATCTTTTCCGGCAACTCTTTGCGACCAGCGATCACCGTCCCCAGCCCCGTGTCAGTACCCTGGGAACCCGGCAAGGGCAGAGCACCAGTGCTTCCACTATCAAGAGGCGGCAGCGACTGATCCACTTCCGTCACGCCACCCGATTGGATTCCCGCCTCACTCCACGGCTGGACTGCGTATCCGCTCCCTCCCAGTTCGCAGACGAAGCAGTAGATTTGACCACTGGCCATGGCTCGAGCGCGGGCTCGGGCCCATTCCGCCCGAATTTGATCGGCAGCCAACTGAAGTCGTCGGCCCGCCATTGGCTTCTGAATGGCCGTCAGGACCAATCCACCGATGATCACGACAAGTCCCAGAACGATGATGATCTCGACAAGCGTGAAACCCCGCCGTACTGGTCGCTCCCGAGACGACTTCAGTTTGCGCCCTGGCCGTTGGCTCTTTTTTCCTGCCAGAAGCGCGCGGGCAAGTTCATCGACCAGTGAAACGGGGTCGCAAAGCACCATGACGCCGGTCTCATTGTGATAAAGGGCCAAGCCATTTCTGAAAATCCAGTATTACTGGCCCCAATTTGTGATATCGTCCTCTGTTCCGTCCACGCCGTCGGGGCCCATCGACCAGATATCTGGCCGCCCTGTTGTGTTTCTCTGCGGCGGATACATGTACAAATACTCATGCTGCCAGGGATCCAGAGGCACGGCCTGCGCGTTGAGGTAGGGGCCATTCCATTTGGTAGGGTCGGGGAGATCCGCGGGTGGGGCGATCAAGGCATCCAAAGAGGGCGGATAGTCGTTGAGATCGAGATAGTACGCGTCACACGCCTGTTCAAACGCCTTAATCTGCGTCCGCGCGGCATTTTCGTATGCCCGACGCTGCATCGGAATGAGGTTCGTTACAGCCAGCGAGGCGATCACCAGGAGGATCGTCAACACGATGAGCACCTCGATGAGGGTCAAACCTCTCCGACGTTCCCGATTCATCCCTTTCCAAATGGTCCTTAGCTTCATCACAACGTTATCCTTTTCCCTTTGGTCTTCTTCCCTTCTCCGGCGGGAAACTCGTAGCGTCCCACCGATCCCTTTAAATCATCCCTCCAAAGATACTAACGCTCGCCAAGCGAAAACGCTTCGCCCCATTACCGAAGGGGATAATCCCCCAAAATTGGAGGCTGCTTCGTCTGCGTCGCCGTTTTGCCCCGACTGACGCCGACTTTGCCCGCTAAATCGCCTGACTCATCTTGAAGATGGGCAGGAGCAGCGCCACGACCACCACCAAAACGCCGGACGCCACCAGGAGCAACAGGATGGGTTCGAGTAACCGTACCCCCACATCGAGCTGACGCCACGTTCTTCGCTCCAGGGCCTCCGCAATCTGAATGAGGACGGTTTCCAGGGTGTTGGCCTCTTCCGCCACCGAGATCATCTCGATAACCATGGGGGGAAAGAGCCGACAACTGGCGAGAGGCACAGCCAATCGCTGGCCCTGAGAGATACTCTTGGCGGCTTTCTGGATTGCCTCGGCCAAAAGGACATTTCCCGTCGCCTCGCTGGCAATTTCCAGGGCTCGCAGAATCTGAACGCCATTTCGCAGCAAGGTTCCAAGCACACGACAAAACCGGGCGACCGCAAAGTTGAGAACAATCGTTCCCAGAACAGGCACTTTAATGATGTACTGGTCCCATAAGCGGCGGCCTGATTCACTTCGCAGCCAGGCACGAAGCCCCATAATCACCACAATTAGTCCGCCCGCTACCCAAAGCCCCCATGATTGGATGAAAGCACTAAACGAGAGCAGTCCTTCGGTTAACGCGGGCAACTCATTGCGGTTGCGGAGATTCTCGAAAAGTCCCTCGAACTTCGGTACAAGAAAAACCAGGAGGGCACTCACCACGATCGTGCCGATGACAATCAGCATGACGGGATAGGCCATCGCCCCTTTGACACGCTTCCGCAAGTCTTCCGTGGCTTCGGTAAATTCCGAGACGCGGTAAAGGGCCTCTTCCAGAAAACCGCCTTCGGACCCCGCCCGCACCATGCTCACCGCCATCTCGCTGAAGATGTGCGGAAAGCGGGCCATGGCGTCGCCCAGTCCGGCCCCGTCTTCCACCCGCCGGGCCACCTCACCAAGAACCTCTTTGAGAACGGGATGAATCGACTGCGCCCGCACGATTTGCAGCGCCTTTAACAGCGGAACACCACTGCGAAGAAGATCGGCGAGCTGACCGTACACGACGGCCATCGTTTGGGCGGGCACCCGACTTCGTTGAAAAAGACGCCGGGGCGGAGCTTCCGCGCGGATCTCGACGGGATAAAGCTCCCGGCTGGCGATCGTGGCGAGCGCTTCCCGCTGGGTCGCTGCCTCAATCGACCCGGTCACTTTTTTGCCGCTGCTATCAACCGCGACGTAACTGAATTCCGGCATCTTGTCCCCGCACGAGAGGGCCTGACGAGCCTCACCCGTAACGTCGATGATTTACCGACAGTTTATTCCACTCAACTCGTTTAACATCCGCTGACGTCCAACAGCCCAGACGCTCCGTTTTGCGTAACGATCGGGATCTGCCATCCGTCCCATTACGCTGCACGGAAGACGAAACGGCTCAATGCTCATCCGGACGGGTGACGCGGTCGATTTCCTCTATTGTAGTCCGGCCGCTCAAAACTTTCCGCCAAGCGTCCTGACGGAGCGTGATCATGCCTTCTTCGATGGCGGCCTGACGGATCGCCCAACTGCTCGCCCGATCGTGCGCCAGCTCACGAATCCGCTCGCTGCTGACCAGGAGCTCAAAAATACCGATTCGGCCTTTGTACCCCACGTGCCGGCACGCCCGACAACCTACCGCCCTGTACAGCAAGACACCTTCTTCGAGGATCTCCTTGGGGAAATCACGCGGCAGTTCCTCGGGTTTTGGCCGATATGGTTCCTTGCATTCCGGACACAGGGTGCGGACCAATCGCTGGGCCATCACCGCCTCGACGGTACTCGACACCAGAAAAGGCTCCACCCCCATATCGGTCAAACGGGTAAAGGCCCCCGCGGCATCATTGGTGTGCAGAGTGCTGAACACAAGGTGACCGGTGAGGGATGCCTGGATGGCGTTCTCGGCAGTCTCCAGGTCGCGGATCTCACCCACCAGAATCACATCCGGGTCATGCCGCAGGATGCTCCGCAAGGAGTTAGCGAAAGTCAGCCCGATTTTGGGGTGCACCTGAATCTGATTGATTCCTTCCAACTGATATTCGACGGGGTCTTCAGTGGTGATGATCTTGATCGACTCGTCGCGAATCTCCAGCAGAGCGCTGTAGAGCGTGGTCGTCTTACCAGAACCCGTCGGACCGGTCACCAGGATGATGCCGTGGGGCAGGTTGATCAATTCGTGGAATTTCTGGTAGACGTCCTCTTCCATGCCCAGCTTGCGGAGATTGAACTCCATCGCCCCCTTATCGAGCAGACGGAGCACAACCCCCTCGCCGTGGATCATGGGGATGACCGAGACACGCACGTCCACCTCGCGACCTGCCACCCGCAATTGGATTCGGCCGTCCTGCGGGAGACGACGCTCCGCAATATTGAGACGGGCCATGATCTTGAGGCGGCTGATGATGGCAGCCTGGAAACGGTTGATCTCCGGGGGAACCGGCTGCGGATGGAGAACGCCGTCGATGCGGTAACGGATTTTCAGTCCCGAGGGCTGCGACTCAATGTGGACGTCGCTCGCCCGCAGTTCAATCGCCTCCAGCAGAATCTCATTGACCAGGCGAACGACCGACGGTTCCTGGGCGAGCTGAGACAGCTCCGATCCATCCGTCTCAATTTCTTCCAGCAATTCGATCTGATTTTCTTCTTCCTGCTGACTCTGGGCGATCAGTTCGTCGATTGTCTCTCCGCCGACCCCGAGATAGGTCTTAATAAGCTTGGCGATTTCCGCCCGCGAGGCAAGGACGGGGACGACGGTTTTCCCCGTTGCGGTTGCTAGTTCGTCGAGGGGGTAAAGATTAAATGGGTCGCTCGTGGCAACCACCAGGGTGCCGTTTTCCTCCTTAATTGGGAACAGCGATTCCCGATAGATGAATTTGACCGGGAAATTTCGCAGAATGCTGGGATCGATCTTGACTTCCGAAAGATCGACGTACTCAATGCCGAGCTCTTCCCCCAGCGCGCGGAGCGCTTCCTCTTCCGTGAGCAACCCCAGCCCAACGGCCGCCTGATCGAGACGCCGTCCTTCGCCCTGATTGCGCCGGGCAAGCTGCAACTGCTGGGGGGTCAAAAGTCCTTTTCGCACGAGAATTTCACCGGCTTCCATCGAAACGTCACTCTTCGTCAAACGGCTTAGCCCCTGGGTGTCCGATTGCTCGGACCGCTGCGGAGAAAACGCGGACAACTCGTCGCCCTGACGAACCTCCATTCCCCGGATCTGCTGTCCGATCTCTCACCGTCTATTGCGGCGGTCGCTAAAAATGGCGACCGCCACCCGTTTGTTCCTCAGCAGCACGCCAACCAGGCAGGTCTAACCAAACGCGCTTCAGGTGGGACTGGCACGGAGGGGAATGTGAGCGAGCCCATTCGGTCACTGAGCCCGCTCATTTAACCATTGCTACCGAGCGAGCTCGCGCACTCGCCCCCACCACCACCCCATGCAATTTTACAGCCAGTCAAACCGCGAGGTTCCATAAATCCGAACTGAAACCTACTCCGATCACCGAGCGCCAAAGAATTGGGGCCCGTCCATTATTGCATTAGCATGATCACAATACTGATCATATCACTGATTATGGATCGGGCCCCGTGGCTCACTCAACTCCAGGGAAACTTATCGACGAGCCGATCAGGCTCCCCGGTTGCCGCCACCGCGACGGGCGCCCGGGCCGCCCGGGCCACCGGGACCACCCGCGGGGGCGGGGAACAACTCGCTGAAGTCGATGTCGATCTTCTCACCGATCATGTCATTCCATTTCTTCTTTTGCTCATCGGTGAGCACGCTGAGCACGGCCTCTTCGACCTTTTGCCGCATTTCACGGAATCGTTCACGCATCTGGGCTGGATCAGGGCGCTCACCCTGTGGCGGCCGCTGGCCACGGAGTTCCTCACGAACTTTGTCCCGAGCCTCGCGAATCTTTGTGAGTTGCTCCTCGCTGATCCCCAACTCCTTCCGAACATCTTCCCGTTCCACGGCCAGGGCAATTCCACCCAACTGGAGCTGAATCTGGTTCAGCCGTTTCTGCTGATGGGGCAAAAGAACATTCTGGATGGCCTTGTTGGTTTCTTCCTGGAGCTGACGGAACCGCTGTGGGTCACGCTGGCCACTCTGAAATGCCTCTCGCATTTTTTCCCGAGCTTGCTCCGCAATCTTTTGCAGCTCCGCCTTCTGGTCGTCGGTCAACTCCAGCTCCTTCTGAATCTTTTCAGACCGCAGGAGGAACTGGACGCCCATGCCGCCGCCTGGGCCGAAGCCGAAGGGCCCCCTCGGTCCCCGCTGTCCGCCCCGACCTCCCGGCGGTTGAGCAAGAGCTGTTCCCGCGATCAATGCTACCCCCAAACCAAAGACGAGCACCGCTGTCCACGCGCGCATCCTCATGTGACAACCCTCCACATGTGCAACACGACACCTCAAGCAAAATCCTACGGGTCGGGTTTGTCAAACCTCTGCCGACCGAAGAGCGTCCACCGCTCTCCACTGGATATTAACCCGACCAGACCGTGAAAGTTCCGGGCGGGCAAGGAGAGAAGTCTCCCGCACTGAGCGTGGGGGGCGCTCCGCAATGGAATCCCCGGCTCAAACGCCGGAAGCCAGCGCCCGGGCGACATCCGTCCGGTACGCGATGAGGGCAGGCAGATAGCCCACGATGGAGGCCAGAACAATCAGCCCCGGCACCAGGACCAGCTCGATGGGCTGGAAACTGAGGGCGGAAATCTGGACACCGGTTTCCTCGAAGATCACGCCCGAAAACGCGCCGATCAGGCCGTGGCCCAGACAAACCCCGAAGGCCCCACCACCGAGCGACAGGAGGATCGACTCCAGCAGGATGACCGCCATCACCGTCGTCCGCTTGGCTCCCAGGGCCCGCATGATCGCGATCTCCAGCCGGCGCTCACTCATCGAGTTGTAAATGCTCACCATCAGGCCAATTCCTGCCACAACCACAATGAGAACCGCGAAGATGAGCAGCACGGTCTGAATATTACCCAGCAATCCTTCGAACAGCTTAGCTACCTCTTCCGCGGGGATGACGCACTGAACGCCCGGCTCTTTGCTGACAAGCTGGGGGAGAGCCAACGCCCTGGCCGTGTTCGTCCAGTCGCGTTTGACCAGAACCGCCGTCAGCAGTTTCTCGTTTTCGGTGTGAGCTGCCTCGGATTCCTCGTGGCTCGAACCTGTTGCGGTGTTCTGTTCTTCGCCCTGGGTTTCCTCTTCAGAACTTGCCGATGAACGCTGATCGTGGAGATGGAGTTTCCAGAACCCCTCGATATTGACAAAAATCCCCCGGTCATTGGGAGTGCCCGTCGGCTTGAGGACCCCCACGATCGTGAATTCCTCGGGGTGCTCGTGGCCTCCCTGGGACCCGAAGCCGTGGGTGATCCGAAAGGTGTCCCCGACGTTGAGGCCCGCCTTCCTCGCCACAGTGGCCCCGATGACGGCTTCAAAAGGGGCGTCACGCCGGAAGTTTCGCCCGTTTTCTTCGAACTCATAGGGATGGCCGCCGAGGTAACGGAATTCTTCGAACATTTCGGGAACCGTGGCGATCACCGGATAGCCCGCATAGCTCCCGCCGATGCACACGGGAATCGCCGCCGCGACCTCAGTGGCGTACTGGCCGTGGTGGAGCTCTTCGTAAACCTGATACGGGATAGTCCCTCGCGGTGGCTGGAGGTAGTAAACAGTACTGAGTACCAGTTCCAGAGGCCCCCCCTTGGCGGAGCCGACGATCATGTCGTATCCCTGAGAGCTCCGGCGGAATGAGCGATCCAGCACGTGATAGATCACCAGGACCGCCACCACCAGGGCCACGCCCAGGGCCATTGAAAATGCCGTGAGCGCCGACGCTACCGCACGATGTTGAATGCTTCGCCAGGCGATTTTCCAGAGAGGCATATCTGAAGGATTTCTTCTCGATTTTCAATTATCGGCCGGAACCAATCCCATACCAAGCTTTGCCCCCACTTTCACCGCTGACGTTGGGAAAGAACCAAGTTAATATCGGGGAGATGAACAATACGGGGAAACTGCCGGGCCACCTCAGGACTGTGCGTCACGAGAATGAGAGCCACATTTTCCTCCCGGCAACCTTCCCGCAACAAATCCAGCACCGCCTGCTGGTTGCTGGAGTCCACATTGGCTGTGGGTTCGTCCGCCAGAATAAGTTTGGGCCGATTGGCGAGCGCCCGGGCCACCGATACTCGTTGCTGCTCCCCGACCGAAAGCTGTCGCGGTTTGTGGTGCAATCGGTGCCCCAGCCCCACGCGTTCCAGGAGTTGCTTGGCCCGTTTGACGTCCGGCTTGCCGCGCCCGAACGTCATTCCCAACAGCACATTTTCCAGGGCGGTAAAAGCCGGCAAAAGGTTAAAGGTTTGGAAGACGTAGCCAATGTTCTCCGCACGGAACCGGTCACATTCTGCCTCCGAGAGGAGGGTAATATCCCACCCGGCGATCCGCACCTGGCCCTCATCGGGACGGCTGATTCCCGCGATGATGTGGAGGAGCGTCGTTTTTCCACATCCGCTCTCTCCCACGATGACAACCTGTTCCCCCGCTTCGACGGTAAATTCGGGGATATCCAGAATAGGGAGCTCTCCTCCGTCCGGCTCTCGGAACGACTTGCGGACATCCTGAAGGAGCAGCAGAGGTGCTTCGTCTTGGGGAAATGTCATAAGGCCTGCGGTTGTCCCAAAAAAGTGCAAAATTGAGCATCAGACAGCTAAACATTCTCACCCACCGATACGGTGGATCGGTGCGGATGGTTCATTTATCGAGGACATGACGGCCGAGCGAGAATCGATTTCCGGGCGAATTTTGCCGGATAGGCCGCCGGTGCCCCACGCGGGACCTCGCTAAAGCCGATTTTACTCTCGGCGACGCGGCTTCGGAAACCCATCCAACAGCAAGGCCACCAGGATACCAAAAACGAACGATGAGACAGCAGTTTCGACCAGATGCGTCAGTCGGACACTCGCCGAAGGCATGAACGGATTGGGTAAGAGCAGCATGAGATTCTGCGGAAGGCTGAAGAATAGCCCTACAATGAGGGCAGTCGCCACCAGCCCCCAGCGAGAACCGTAAACGATGGGCGTCGCGCACCCCACCCAGAGCATTCCTCGGACCAGTTGCCACACCCAAAACAAGGGCGCGTCTCGCAGCGTGCGGAGTGTGTGCGTGAGAAATGGCTCCGGCGGACCGGGCTGCTCGTAAAACTCACGTAATTGAGGGTTTTGCCAAGCAATGAAATAACCGGCCGTCCAATATAGAACCACATACAACATTGCCAGCGGCAGGGCACGCTTGAACCAGTGGGAAAACCGGAAAGCCCGCCAGGAAGCGTTCTCGGGGTGCATCTGGCTCTTGCCTTTTCCCAAAACCCACACGCTGAAAGGGACGAACAGAAACGCGGGCGGAACTCCCATCAGAAACAGGCGTGGAAGAAGGTGCGGATCGACCGTCCGGCCGGCCAGAAAGTACCAGGTCTCTAATTGGGGAAGCCCCGTGATCACCGCAAAATAGGCCAGGGAAACCGCCACCGTCAATTTCCAACCGCCCCATCGTGACCCCACAATCAACAGGGTGACAACCATCACATGAGTGGCGGCAATCAGCGCAAACGCAATCGTTGAAGGAACGGGGCCCGGTTCCGTAAGGGCATCCGATGGAAGGGCGGTCCCGACGGCAGACGAACCCAGAATAAAGCAAATCAGAAACACCCCCAGCATCGCTGCCAATTTGACGCACCAAATCAGGATGCATGCCACATTCTTCATGCTTCCAGTCTCGGGCGATGTCACCTCAGGGCCCCTGCGGAGGGACGTTCGGGAACTTGGATCGCGGACCGACTCCGGAAAGAGCTGACCGGGGCGGAAAAAATCGAGCTGATCATTTTTCCACTCCAGACGGATCACGCGGCGCGGAGATCCTCGTATTGCAACGAATGGAAGCGCCGATAGATTGCCGACCGCGCGAGCAACTCGTCGTGGCTGCCGATATCCACGATTTGACCGTCTTGCATGAGCATGACGCGATCGGCGAGGCCGATCGAGCTGAGCCGATGCGTGATCATGATCGTGGTCCGACCAGTGATGAACTTTTCCAGCGCCTCCTGAATAAGTTGCTCGCTTTCCACATCGATTTGACTGGTCGCTTCGTCCAGGATGAGGATGGCAGGATCGCGAAGAATCGCCCGGGCCAGTGCGATCCGCTGGCGCTGCCCCCCGGACAGGCCGGCCCCCATCGGACCGAGAACCGTGTCGTACCCCTTGGGAAGTTGCTCGATGAAATGATGCGCATGGGCTGCCCGTGCCGCATCAACCGCCTGTTCATCGGTGGCGTGGGGCGAACCATACTTGATGTTGTTGAGGATCGTGTCGTGGAAGAGAACCGGTTCCTGGGTAACCAGGCCAATCTGTTTGCGGAGGGATCGCAGACGGATATCCGGAAGCGGCACGCCGTCTAATCGAATTTCTCCCTGCCGGGGATCGAAGAACCGGGGAATAAGACCCACGAGCGTGCTTTTTCCGCACCCACTGCCCCCCACAATGACCAGCGTTTCCCCAAACGGGATTGTGAGGTTGATGTCGCGAAGGACTGGCCGATCGGGTACATATCCAAACCACACGTGGTCGAACACGAGATGTTTCCGGTGCCGCGGGATCGCCCGAGCCCCCGGCTTTTCGTGAACCTCGGGCACCCGTTCCAGAAGTGCGTATACCCGATCGGTCGCGGCAAAGGCGGCCTGGAGACCAGAGAAAACGTCCGAGAGTTTCCGCACCGGATCGGCGGCTCCCGCCAGGAGGGCATAGAAGAGCACCAGTTCCGGCATGGACAGTGGTTGGGCGGAAATCGAGATTCCGAGGAAGCTCGTGTCCTGATGGAGAACAAGATAGGCCCCGGCGATCATGGCGAGGCTAATGATGGTGATTCCCAGAACCTCCGTGACGGGATTGGTCAGCGCGTCATACATGGCAATCTTCATGCCCTTGGCATAATAGCGACGACAGGTGTCGAAAAAGCGTCGCCGCTCATAAGGCTCCATAGTAAACGCCTTAACAATAGGCAGAGCTCGCAGGGCCTCCTCCAGCGTTCCATAAAGCTGGGCCATCTCCTCCATCGCCCTGCGGTTGGCCTTTTTGAGAAGTCGGCCCAGACGCCAGATCGCCCAACCAGCCGGCGGAACCACCAGTAGAGAGAAAACGAGAAGCGGCCAGCAAATGTAGGCGGCCCCAGCCAGGCAGGCAAACATTTTTAGTGGCTCACGCGTCATCTTGCCAAGCAGGATCGTCAATCCCCCGTGGATGGCGTTCATGTCGTGGGTGAATCGGCTCATCATCTGGGCAGCGCTTTCCTGACCCGGCCGATTGAGTTCCAGTCGCAGCGCATGGGCAAAAAGCTGACGGCGGAGCTGAAGGATCGTTTGATGGGCCACCCGAGCGACCAGGATGGAATTCGTCACCAGTGCGGCACTCTTGAGCACCGTGCCCAGCAAAAGCCAGCCGAGGATGAAACAGAGTGTCGAAAACGGATCTCGAGGCGTGAAACGCTGAATCCATGGCCGAAGCCACTCGTACTGGCGCTGCCGGAGTTGGACCTGAGCCAGTTCCGCCTCGAGTGTGCGTGCCCGGTGGGAAAGCTGGCTATGCGGAGGTTGCCCCGACCGTTGCGACCGAGCTCCCTGGTTTGGTAGCGCCTTGCTCGGGGAGTCGGCCATCGCGGCCAGCTCTTTCTTGATGGCTTGCTCCGCCTTGCGGCATTCTTCGATTTTCAGATCCACCCAGTAGTGAAGAGATTCCCCACGGAATGCAACTTCCACGATGGGATAAATAGCCGAGATGTTGCCTCCCCACAAAATCCCGACAATCAGCGCCGTGACGCTCACGCCCAGTAGCGCCAGGGGCTGTCGCAGGACCAAGCTCAGAATTTTCCCGAAGTTCTTCATGGACGAACAAAGAATTGGCTGGTATCGAAAAAGACGGAGCCGCGATAG
>NICF_comb_assmDRAFT_10003002_pt1 | contig 12418 bp, 9 predicted proteins | sample NewIslPassag4_SG_FD_11279 | JGI IMG/M metagenome (IMG submission 11279) | reverse complement strand
AGGAGGAAGGGCGGCTGGGCGAGGACCTCCACCCCCTGGCGGACCACCTCGGGGACGAGACCTTCCTCCAGGGCCTCCGCCTCGAGGTCCGCGAGGAGGAAGACCTCCCCGAGGGGCTTGCGGGCGAGGAGGAGGAGGAGGGCGGCAAAGGCCCCCCGCTCGGAAAGCTCCGCCGCCAGCCGGTCCTCCAGGGCCTCCACCGCCTCGAGGTCCACCCGGCCCTCCTTGAGGAGGTCCTCCAGGTCCCAGGGGGTGAGGGGGAACCGCCCCTTGAGGCGGGCGAGGCGGGTCAGGGCCTCGGGGGAGACGAAGCCCACCCCCTCCGGGACCCGGTCCCGCTGGGACTCCGGGGCGAGGAGGGCGGTGTAGGCCCCCTGGAGGCGGTAGGGCTTGAGGCGCTCCACCTCCCCCTCGCCCAGGCGGAGGAGGACGAGGGTGAGCCGGCGCCTCCCGGAAAAAGCCCGGTAGACCCAAGGCGGCCCCTCCTCCAGCTGGAAGCCGAGCCGCCGGAGGTCCTCCGTGGCCCCCGGGGGCTCTAAGGGCTCGTGGGGGAAGAGCACCTCCTTGGGGTAGGGGGTGACCCGGACCCGGCGCTTCTGGGGCTCGGGAGGGGGGGAGGCACCCTCCGGCCTGGCCTCCCGCTCCCGGGCCGGGGGCCTCTGGCCCGGCCTGGGGGCCGCTTTAAGCTCCACCTCCTCCCCCCGGAAGAGGAGGAGGACGGTCTCGTTGGCCGAGAGGCGGCGCTTCTGGTAGTAGGGGCCGAGGCCCCTAAGGACCCCGGCCTTCCAGTCCCCTCCACCGTGTAGGCCTCGCCGTCCTCGTCCACAAAGCGCACTTGCTCCCGCCCGAGGAGGCGCTGGCGGAGGGATACGGTCAAGGCCATGGTACCGGTCTGGATACAGGCGCTGGTGAGCACATACCGTGCGGTCATGCTACCTCCCGAGCTCCCAAAGCGTGCGGGGACGGCCAGACGTAAGCATATAGTACACCTCGTGCACCACGGCGAGGGTGCGCTCCACGTCCTCGAGGGCCCGGTGGCAGGTCCTTCGGGGAAGCTCCAGGACCTCGGAGAGGGCGTCCAGGCCGTAGCGCCTAAGGCCTGGTAAGCCCCGCCTGGCCAGGCGCAGGGAGTCCACCACGGGGTTTTCCAGGCGGTAGCCTAGGCCCTCGAGGGCCGGGCGGAGGAAGCCCAGGTCAAAGGCGGCGTTGTGGATCACCAAGGTAGCGTCGGCGAGGAGGGGGTAGGCCTTCTCCAGAACCTCCTCCAGGGAGGGGGCCTCCTCCAGGGCCTCCCGGGGGATGCCAGTGAGGCGCTCCACGAAGGGGCTCGGCGGGCGGGAAGGGCGGACGAGGCTCTGGAAGGGGAGGCGCCTCCCCCCCTCCAAGCGGAGGAGGCCCACCTCAATCACCTCGTCCAGGCCCGGGGCGAGCCCCGTGGTCTCCAGGTCCAGGACCACCACCGCCTCCCCCTCCAGGGGAAAGGGGTAGCGCCACTCCCAAAGCCCCACCGCCTCCTCCAGGAGGAACCTCCCGTCCAGAAGGGGCCGCACCACCCGCTCCACAGGGCCGCGAAGCCCCAAGGCCTCCCCCAGGGCAGGGAGGGGAAGGGGGCGCCCGGCCTCCCTGAGCCTGCGGGCGAGCCGGGTGGCCATGCGGTAGCGGAAGGCGGCCTCCATCAGAGGGCCTCCCCCAAGGGGGCCCTGAGGGGGCCCGGGCCGTGGCCTCCTCAAAGGCGAGGGCCGCCCGAAGAAGCCTCTCGTCCTCCCCCCAGGGGGCGAGGAGCTGGAGGCCCACGGGCAGGTGCCCCTCAAACCCCGCGGGGAAGGAGAGGGCGGGCAGGCCCGTGAGGTTTGCCCCCACGGTGTAGAGGTCCTCCCGGTACATGGCGAGGGGGTCGCGCCGGGCCCCGAAGGGGAAGGCGGGGTGGGGGGGTGGTGGGGAGGAGAAGGAGGTCCACCTCCCGGAAGAGGGCCTGGGCCTCGGCCTTGAGGCGGCGGCGGAAGGCCTGGGCCCGGCCATAGTAGGCCTCGTAGTAGCCGCTAGAGAGGACGAAGGTGCCCACGAGGACGCGCCTTTTCACCTCGAGGCCGAAGAGGGCCCGGGTGGCCTCCATCATCCCCTCCACCTCCTCCCCCTCCGCCCGCCGCCCGTAGAGGGTGCCGTCGTAGCGGGCCAGGTTGGAGCTCGCCTCCGCCGGGGCCAGGATGTAGTAGGCGGCGAGGGCCTGGGGGAGGGAAGGCCAGGAGACCTCGCGCACGGAAAGGCCAAGCTCCCGGAAGACCTTAAGGGCCTCCTCCAGGGCCCTTTCCACCCCGGGGCTATTCCCCGCGAGGGCCTCCCGCACCACCCCGAGGCGCAGGGGGGGAAGGGGCCCCTCCAGGGCCTCCTGGAAGCGGGGGGGGAGGTCCAGGCTCGTGGCGTCCAGGGGGTCGGGCCCCGCCATGGCGTCCATGAGGAGGGCGAGGTCCCGCACAGAGCGGGCCATGGGGCCGATCTGGTCCAGGCTCGAGGCGTAGGCGATGAGGCCGAAGCGGCTCACCCGGCCGTAGGTGGGCTTGAGGCCGTAGACGCCGCAGAAGGCGCGGGCTGCCGGACGCTTCCCCCCGTGTCCGAGCCCAGGGCGAGGGGGGCGAGGTCGGCGGCCAAGGCGGCGGCGCTTCCCCCGCTGGAGCCCCCGGGGACCCTATGGGGGTCAAAGGGGTTCTTGGTGGGAAAGAAGGCGGAGTGCTCCGTGGAGGAGCCCATGCCGAACTCGTCCAGGTTGGTCTTGCCCAGGACCAGGGCGCCCAGGGCCCTAAGCCTCCCCACCGCCGTGGCCTCGTAGGGGGGCACGAAGTTCTCCAAAAGGCGGCTTCCCGCCGTGGTGCGGAGGCCACGGGTGGCGATGTTGTCCTTCACCGCCACCACGAGGCCCGCCAGGGGAAGCCCGGGGTCCACCCCTTCCGCCTCCTCCAAAAGCCTCTCGTTCAGGGAGAGGAAGGCGCCGAGGCCCGGGTCCAGCTCCTGGACCCGTTTCAGGTAGGCCTGGGCCACCTCCAGGGGGGAAACCTCCCCCCGGGCCACGCGGGCGCGGATCTCGTGGGCCAACATGCCCCCACTATAGCCCGAAGTGGAGGCGAAGCCAGTCCCGGAAGCCCACGTAGGCCTCCTCTCCGCCCCGGGGCAGGTAGACCACGTCCCCGGGCTCGTGGCGGAACCAGGTGTACTGCCTTTTGGCGTAGGCCTTCACCGCCCGGATGTCCCGCTCTAGCGCCTCCTCCAGGCCGTAGGCCCCCAGGAGGTGGCCCGCCACCTCCTTGTAGCCGATGGCCTGGAGGGCGGTGGGCATCCTGGGGTAACGGGCAAGGAGCCCCCGCACCTCCTCCACGAGCCCCCGGGCGAACTGGGCCTTGGCCCTCTCCTCCAGCCTCGGGAAAAGCCAGGCCCGGTCGGGCCAGAGGACGAGCTTCTTGTAGCGGAAGCGGGGGGGCCTCTTGGGAAACCGGGCCGGGGGGGTGCCCGTGCGCCTCAGGACCTCCAGGGCCCGGACGAGCCTCCTCGGGTTTTTTCCCACGCGGCGGGCGTCCTCGGGGCTTGCCCGGGCAAGCTCGGCGAGGAGGGCCTCGAGGCCCCGCTCCTCAAGCTCCGCCCACAGGGCCTCCTGGACCCCGGGGTCCGGCGGGGGAAGGTCGTGAAGCCCCTCGGAGAGGGCGCGGATGTAGTAGCCCGTCCCCCCCACCACCAAGGGGAGCTTTCCCCGGGAAAGGACATGGGCGATGGCCTCCTCGGCCAAGGCGAGGAAGCGGGCCACGCTCATGGCCTCGTGGGGCTCGAGGACGTCCACCAGGTGGTGGGGCACCCGCGCCCGCTCCTCGGGCGTGGGCTTGTCCGTCCCGATGTCCAGGCCCCGGTAGACCATGGTGGCGTCGGCGGAGACCACCTCCACGGGGACCTCCTCCCCCAGGCGGAGGGCCAAAAAGGTCTTGCCGCTTCCCGTGGGGCCCGCGAGGACGGGGATCGCCTCCACGTCCCTTATGCTAAGGGCATGCTGGAGCGCCGCGACCGCTTGGAAACCTTAAGAAAGCTGAAGGAACTGCAGGAGCGCATCGCTGAACTCGCCTACCTCCTCACCGGGGAGGAGCCCGCCGCCTGGACCCCCAGGGTGGACCTCCTGGAAACCGAGGAGCACTACGTCCTCCTCGTGGACCTTCCCGGGGTGCGCCCCGAGGACCTGGAGCTTCTGGAGGAGGGGCAGCGGGTAACCCTGGCCGGGGTGCGCCACCCCTTGCCCGGCACCTACCTCTTGGAGGAGAGGCCCATGGGCACCTTCCGCCGCACCCTGGACCTCCCCGGGCCCATTGAGGAGGGGACGGCCCAGGCCACCCTGCGGAACGGGGTCTTGGAGGTCCGCTTCCGCAAGAAGCCGGCCACGGCCCTCCCCCTAAAGGAGGCGTAGCACCCGGTCGTCCCCGGGGCGCACCTGGCCCCTCCCGTCCCGGTTGGAGGTGGTGACGTAGAGGGCCCCATCGGGGCCCACCTGCACCTCCCTAAGGCGGCCGAAGCCGGAAAGGGCGGTCTCCACCCGCAAAACCCGCCAGCGGCCCCTCTCCCCCTCCAGGACGAGCCTCAAAAGGGCCTGCCCCCGGAGGCCCGCCACGTAGAGGTCCCCCCGGAAGAAGGCGAGGTTCCCCGGGGGGAAGCCCTGGGGCCAGACGTAAAGGGGGTCCCGGTACCGGGGGTCGTTCCCCCTCCCCACCCACCCTCGGCCAGCCGTAGTTCCCCCCGGGGACGATCAGGTTCACCTCGTCGTGGCCATAGCCCAGCTCCCCGCTCGGCCCGTGCTCGCTGGAGAAAAGCTCCCCGGTCCTTGGGTGCCAGGCGAGGCCCTGGGGGTTGCGGTGGCCCAGGCTATACACCTCGGGCCTCGCCCCCCTTCGCCCCAGGAAGGGGTTTCCCGGGGCGGGCTCCCCTTCCGGGGTGAGGCGGAGGATCTTCCCCCCCAAGGAGGCGAGGTCCTGGGCGAGCTCCCGCTCGTAGACCTCCCCCGTGGTCACGTAGAGCATCCCGTCGGGTCCGAAGGCGATGCGCCCCCCCGAGTGGAGGCCGTGGGGCCGGGCGGGGATCCCGTCCAGGACCACCCGGTCCAAGACCCCCCTCTCCCCCAGGTGCCTCAGGCGCACCACCTGGTTCCTCAGGCCCCCCTCCGCCACGGTGCGGTAGGCGTAGACGTAGGGCTCTTGGGGAAACCTTGGGTGGAGGGCGAGGCCCAAAAGCCCAGACTCCCCCCGGTGGTAGACGGAAAGCTCGGCGTAGGTGGAAAGCCTGTCCTCCCTAAAGAGCCGGATCCTGCCGGGCCTCTCCGAGATGAGCATCCCCCCGTCCGGCAGGAAGGCCAGGGCCCAGGGGACCTCGAGGCCCCCCACCACCTCCTCCACCCGTAGCCCCTGCCCCCGGGCGAGTCCCAGGCCGAGGAGCCCCACGAGAAAGCGCCTCCGGTCCACCAGCCACCCCCTTCCCCGACAGGGTACCGGAAACCCCCTTTAGGCCTTCGGGTCCAGGATCACCTTCACCGCCTGGCCCGAGGCGAGGAGGCCAAAGGCCTCCCGGTAGCGGCTCAAGGGGAGGCGGTGGGTGATGAGGGGGCTTAGGTCCACCCTCCCCGAGTAGACCAAGGCGGTGCCCTGCATCCAGGTCTGCCAGAGCCTGCGCCCGGCGATGCCGAAGGCGGTGATCCCCCGCATCACGAGCTCCCCGGCGAGGTCAAAGCGGATGGGGTCGGAAGGGATCCCCAAGATCCTCGCCTCCCCCCCGGGGATGAGGGCCATGAGGCCCTGGTGGATGGCGGCCTCGCTCCCAGAAAACTCCAAAAGCACCTCCACCCCGCTTCCCGTCACCCGGCGCACCACCTCCAGGAGGTCCTCCTCCAAGGGGTTCACCAGCCGGTCGGCGTAGGGCCTGGCGAAGGCCAGGCGGTAGGGGTTCGGGTCAGAGACGAGGATGGGCCCCGCCCCGCTCGCCCGGGCCACCATGGCCGCCATGAGGCCGATGGGCCCCGCCCCCGTGATGAGGACGCTCTTCCCCGAGACCCCGCTTCCCGCGTAGACGGTGTGCACGGCGTTGCCGAAAGGCTCCAGGATGGCCGCCACCTCAAAGGGGAGGTCCTTGGGGTTCACCCAGGCGTTCTCCGCCGGCACCACCACGTACTCGGCGAAGCCGCCGTCCCGGTCCACGCCGAGGATCTTGGTGTTGAGGCAGACGTGGTAGTTCCCCGTGCGGCAGGCGGGGCAGGCGTGGCAGACCACATGGCTTTCCAGGCTCACGTGGTCCCCCACCTGGGGCCGCTTCACCCCGGGGCCCACGGCCTCCACCACCCCGCTGAACTCGTGCCCGGTGACGAGGGGGGGCCTGATCCTCCCCCGGGCCCAGGCGTCCCACTTCCAGATGTGGAGGTCAGTGCCGCAGATGCTCGCCGCCTCCACCCGCACCAGGATCTCCCCCGGGCCCGGCTCGGGCACGGGGCGGTCCACCAGGGTTAGGCCCTCCTCCGGGGCCAGCTTGGCCAAAGCGCGCATACCGGCGCCATGCTACCACCGGTAGGCCGCGCCCACGCTGAAGCGGGTGTCGTCCCCCGTCTCCAGGGTGAGGGTCAGGGAAAGGGCGTCGGTGAGGTCGTAGCCCAGGCCGAAGGCCAGGCGGGAAAGGACCCCCTGCCCGAAGGAGGAGGAGAGGGTGAAGGTGATCCCGTCCGCCCGGTACTCGGCGGCGAAGGTCTGCTCCCCCCGCAGGTCCACCCGGTACCCCAGAAAGAGCTCCGGGGTCAGGTACTTGCCCACGGAGAAGCGGGTCTCCTCCAGGCTCCCCCCCTGGATGGCGGGCACCTCCACCTGGAACCGGTCCAGCCCCAAGGCCCGGGAGAGCTCCCGCTCCAGCTGGCCCAGGACCAGGTTCTCCAGCGCCGCCCCCAGGGCCACCTGGGGGAAGACCTCTCCCAGGCGGCTCGCGTCCGGGGTACCGAGGGCGAGGAGGGCGTAGACCTCCGCCTGGGAAAGCGGGGGGGTGGAGGAGAAGGTGGGCTCCAGCCGCACCTTGACGCGCCCGTTCTCCCGGAGGAACTCCCCGTCCACCGCAAGGCCCACCTGATACCCCCGGACCTCCGCCCGGGCCGCGAGGGCGAACCGGGGCAGGATCCCCCGGTCGGGGCTGAAGTAGAGGCGGCTCTGCCCCGGGTCCAGGGAGAAGAGGGCGTCCCAAAGGCGGAAGCTTCCCCAGAGGGGCCAGACCTCACCGGAGAGGTAGGGGTCCCCGTAGGTGCCCCCGAGGTAGAGGTCCCCGGCCAGCTCCCCCTGGGCCAGGCTCTCCTGCACCAGGACCCCCCGCTCCGCATAGAGGTGGACCCGGTCAAAGACGAGGGGGACCTTGGCCCCGCCCCCTTCCTGGGCCGCCACCCCCTCCTCCCCCAGGCGGCGCACCGCCTCCTCGGGGAAGGCGAGCCGGGCCCGCACCACCTGGGCCTCCCCGGTGAGGTGGTAGGTGCCGCCCTCCTCGTAGAGGAAGAAGCTCTTTACGTCCAGGAGGCCCTCCTGCAGGTAGTACTGGGGGTAGTAGAGGGGAAGCTTGCCGTAGCCGGCGAGGCGCAAGGGGAAGAGGGTCCCCTGGGCCAGGGCCTCCCCGAGGCGCACCTCCACCCCGTAACCGGGGTAGCGCAGAACCGCCTCCAGAGGAGTGTCCTCCTTTAGGCCCGGGAGGGAGGCCGCCCCCGTAGCGGTCACGCGGAAGGCCCGGAGGTCCCCCTCGAGGCCGAGCCGCGCCCTCCCCGAAAAAGGGGCCTCCAGCACCACCTCCCCCTGGGCCTCCGCCCCGCCGTTTAAGGCGAGGAGGCCCTGGGAGAGGTAGCCCGCCACGGGCCCCAGGCGAAAGCGGAAGCCCTGAAGCTCCAGGCGGAACCCCTGCCCGGTGAGCCGGAGGACCAGGGTCCCCGAGCCCTCGGGCCTGTAGGGCTTGAGGGCGGGCACCACCTGGAGGACGGGGGTGAAGACCGTGTCCCTGAGGGCGAGGTAGAGGTCGCTTCCCTCGGGGCTCCAGTAGCCCCTCCCCTCCCAGGTGCCCTTGCCCGTGAGGCGGAGGGCGTCCACCCGGAGGCGGCCCCCCTCGAGGCGGAAGGCCGCCCGGCCCTTGAGCTCGTCCCCGCCCCCCACGAAGCGGAGGCTTTCCCCCACCAGCACCCCCTCTCCCCGCAAGGGGTCCTCCAGGGGAAGCCGCAGGCGCAAAACCCCCGTCCAGTAGGCCTCCCCTTCCAAGGGCCCCGCCACCGCGGCGAGGAGGAGGGGGAGGGGAAAGGCGCGGGGGGCGGCGAAGAGGTCCAGCCTTCCCCCCTCCAGGTCCACCCGGAAGGCCGTCTCCCCGAGGCGACCCTCCCCCCGGGCGAGCCCCGCTCCCAGGTCGCCGGAGAAGCTGAAGGGGAGGGCGGTCCCCGCCACCTCCACCCGCCCCGAGAGGGCGCCCTGGGCCTTCAGGCCCTCCAGGTGAAGCCTCCCCGAAACCCTCCCTTTGAGGTAGGGGACGTACCGGGCCACGAACTCCTCCAAAGCGGCCTCCTCCAGAACGAGGTCCCCGCGCAAGGGAAGGAGCCTCCCCTCCACGAGGACCCGGCCGCCCCCGGCCTCCAAGACCCCCTCCACCCCGTACCCCTCCCCGCCCACCCGGCCCCGGAAGCGGCCCTCCAGGGGCGGGAGGGGGAGGTCCACCCGGAGGTCCCCGCCCGCCGGGTAGGTGAGCCGCCCCGAGGCGTAGGGCCCTTCCGCCTCGAGGACCGCCTCCAGGAGGCGTCCCGTGAGGGTGAGGCGCTGGGGCCCGGCGGCGTAAGCGAGCCGGTAGGCCCCCGAGAGGTCCACCTCCCCCTCCAGCCTCCCCGCCCCCGGCCCACCAGGGGTAGGCGGGGTGGCTCCCCGAGACGGCCACCCGGTCCCCCTTCCCCTCGAGGGCCAGGGCGAGGCCGTGGACGCCGAGGACGAGCCTCCCCTCCACCTTCCCCCCGGCGTAGCGCAAGGCCCCCTCCCCCTCCGGGCTCGTGAGGGCGAGGGCAAGGGCCTTCAGGTCCCCCTCCCCCTCCAGGGGAAGGCCGAGGCCCGGAAGGCGGTAGGCGAGGCGGAGCCTCCCCCCCTCACCCCAAACCTCCACCCCCCCCGGAACCACCCGGGAAAGGAGCCGCGCCCTGCCCCCGGCCTCCCGCGCCCCAAGGTCCAGCCAAACCCCCCCCACCTGAAGCCTGGGCCAGAGGAGGCGCACCGCCTCCCCCAAGACCTCCCCCTCAAGCTCCGGGACCCCCTGCCCCGAGAGGGCCACCCACCCCTCCCGGAAGGCGAGCCTCCCCGTCCAGGCCCCCTCCCAGGCCACCTCCCCCTCGAGGTCCCCAAAGAAGGTGAGGCGGAGCCCCTCGGCGCCGAACCTCCCCGAAACCCGGGCCTCGCGGCCGAAGACGGCAAGCCGCCCCGACCCCGAAACCTCCCCCCAGGCCCCCTCTACCCGCCCGAAGAGGGCAAGGGGCCCGTAGCGGAACCCCTCCAGGACCAGGGCCACCCTTTCCGGCCCCACCTCTCCCCTCACCCCTTCCCCGGAAAGGCCCACCCGGAACCCGGGAAGCCCCTCCAAGGCCAAGACCCCCTCCCCGTAGCGGTACGTCCCGGAAAGCCAGGCCCCGGGGTAGACGCCCTCTGCGCGAAGCTCCCCGAGGCCCAAGGGAAGCGCCCCGGCGTACCGGTAGGCGAGGCGGAAGGGATGGAGGTCAAGCCGCCCCACCAGGGGCAGGCCCTCCCCCTCCAGGTCCAGGCCCAGCCCCCGCCCCGAAAGCCGCACCTCCCCGTAGGGGGTGGAAAGCCGCCCCTCCCCCGCGACCTCCCCAAGGTACCCCTCGGGCGCGGCGTACCGGTAGCCTCCCGCGAAGGCCAGCCCCCCGTAGGCGAGCCTTCCCGAGGCCTCCAGGGCGAGGCCGGAACAGGCCCCCAAGGGGGCGGGGAGGCAGAACCTCCCCGTCCACGCCCCTTCCCAGGCCCCCTCTCCTTGGAGGAGGAAGCGCCCCTCCCCCAGGTCCCCCTCGCCCCTAAGCCCTCCCCCGGGAAGGGGGTAGCGGAGGGCAAGCCGCCCTGAAAGCCCTTCCCCGTACCGGGCCTCCCCGAAGAGGTGGGGGCCGGCGAAGCGGAGGGAAAGGCCCTCCGCCCAAAGCACCTCCAGCCGCTCCCCGTAGGCCTCCCCCTGAAGCTCGGCCCGGAGGGGCCAAAGCCAAGCCTGCCCCGAAAGCCTCCCCTCCCTCCCCTCCAGGGTGAGGGCGATGGGGGCCTCCAGAGGCCCCTCCCCCCGGGCCTTCAGGCGCAGGGGAAGCCCGAAGGGGGTGAGGTCCCGGTCCACCTCCAGGGCGAGCCGTCCCCCCTCCAGGGCAAGCCCCACCCCCTCCGCCTCCGCCCGGAGGACGAGGCCAGCGAGGTCCGGGGCCCCGCCCCGGTAGCGGTAGGTGAAGCGGAAGGGGATCTCCGCCCCCTCGCCCCGAAGGACCCCGCCCCCCACGAGGTCCAGCCGGGGCAGGTCCCCCTGGAAGCGGGCCGAGGCCGTGAGGCGGGCCTTCCCCAAGGCCCGGGGAAGGCGGCCTCCCCCTCCAGGGCGAGGCCCGAAAGCCGGGCTTCGGCCTGAAGCCCTTCCCCCCAAAGCCTAAGGGTCAAAGGCCCGTCCCCCTCCCCCTCCAGGCGGAGGCCCGGGCCAACGGCGGAAAACCCTCCCCGGTACCCCTCGGGGCCGTAGGCCAGGTCCGCCCGCACCTCTAGGCCCAGGACCTCCCCCTCGCCCCGGAGGGCGAGGGCAAGCCCCTCCCCGTAGGCCGCCCGGAGGGCCAGGGGCGCCTCCCAGGCAAGCTCCGCCTTGAGCCCCTCTCCCACAAGGCGGAAAGGCCCCTCCTGCCGGAGGTAGGCGAGGCTTCGGAGGCGCCCCCAAAGCTCGTAGCGGCTCCCCGCAACGCGGAAGCGCCCTCCCCCTCGGCGTAGGCCGAGGCGTGCGCCACCCGGCCCTCCCCCCGGAGGGCGGCCAGGTCCAGGCGGGCCTCGGCCCAGGTGGTCCCCAGGCCCTCCGGGGCGAAGCGGGCCTCCAGGGCCACCTCCCTCCAGGGCCCCGCAAAGGAGAGCTCCAGGCCCCGGTAGCCCAGCCGCCCCGAAACCTCCTCTCCCAAGCGAAGCCTCCCCTCCCCGGAAAGCCCGAGGAGGCCCTTAAAGTCCCCTCCCCGCCAGTCCCAGGAAAGCCCCGCCTCCCGCCCCGGGAGGAGGAGGGTGAGGGTCGTGCCCCGGTAACGGGCCTCGAGGGGCTCCCCAAGGAGGCGAAGCCTGGCCTCCCCTTCGCCCTCCCCCGAGAGGGCGAGCCTCCCCTGCGCCTCCCCGGCGAGGGGGAGGCCGAAGGCCTGGGCCAGGGGGGCCACCTCGGCGAGGGCGAGGCGCACCGTCCCCTTCTCCAGGGCCACCTCTCCCCCGGCGTAGCGGACCTCGAGGAAAGGCCCTTCCCCAAACCCTCCACGGAAGGCGAAGGGAAGCTCCCCGTAAACCCCTTCCCCCACGCCCTCCAGGCGGAGCCCCTCCCCTTGGAAGCTTCCCCGCACCTCCCCCGCCTTCCCCAGGAAGGCGAAGGGAAGCCGGAAGCTTCCCCTGTACCCCGCCCCCTCCCCCTCGAGGGAAAGGGGACCTTGGAGCCGGTAGCGGACCCCGTCCGCCACCTCCACCTCGCCCAGGAAGGGCAAAGGCTCCAGGTAGGGCACCCGGGCCTCCCCCGCAAGCCGGAAGCGGAGGGCCCCCCAAGGGCCTCCCCCCTCCCCTTCCCCCTCCACGGCCACCCCGCCCGCCCGGTAGCGGCCGGAAAAGCGCAAGGAAAGCCCCTCCGGAAAGACCTCCCCTTCCCCCTCCAGGTAGGGGCCTTTCAGGAAGAGGCGGGCCCGTAGGAGGGCCGTCCCCTCCAGGACCGCCTGGCCGTAAGGGGTCTCCACCCGAAGCCTCCCCCCCTCGAGGCCCCAGTCCCCCCAAAGCCTTGCGGGAAGCCCGAAGGGGGCGAGGTCGTACCCCCGGGCGGAGAGGTTGAGGGCGAGGCCCTCCCCGTACCCCCCGGCGAGGGCGAGGCCCGGCGCCTCTCCCGTAAAGCGCAAGGCTGCCCCCTTTCCAGAGAGCTCCAGGACGAGGCCCGCCCGGGGGAGGGCGGCCTCGCCCCGGTAGGCGAGGGCGAAGAGGTCCGCCTCCCCCTTAAGGGTCCAGGGGCCGAGGGCCGGNAGGTCCCCCGACCCCTCCAAGGCGAGCGCCCGCCAGGCCCCCGCGCCCCGNAGGGCGCCGAAGGGGGTGGAGAGGGCCACCGACCCTCCTTCCAGGTCCCCCTGGGCCCAAAGCCGCCCCTCCACCCCCCGGTAGCGGAAGGGGAGGTCCAA
>NICF_comb_assmDRAFT_10003000_pt1 | contig 12424 bp, 6 predicted proteins | sample NewIslPassag4_SG_FD_11279 | JGI IMG/M metagenome (IMG submission 11279) | reverse complement strand
CGGGTCCGTGATACCGAGCCATCGAGTTTCAGTTCATCATTCCAGAGATCATTCAGGCATCCACCAGGCTGGAGTTCATGCACCACCCAATCCTTCACAGAACGCTGGATTTCTACGTCGAGGTAGGGGTAACCGTAGGCGAGCGCGAGCAACGTTTCGCACGGGTCAGCGAAAAAGCGATAGCTTTCAATAGGATGCTTTCCGGCCGGGAAAACGAACGGAGCCCATGGGCGGGAAATGAGTTCCTTTACTGCCGCGTTCAGTTTCCTTCGCAACTCGCGCTCCAAATCGGCGTACTTTTCGGGTATTTGCCCTGCGTCCTCAGGCACTTCCCAGATCATTTGCTCAATTGTTTTGTCATCAACAAACGGTGGTGGTCCGATCCGTGAAAGGGCCTGCTGACAGGCTTGCCTTCGCACCTCGAGAAACTCAGGCGCCAAACGAGCTATGCGTGGCGTGTTCAGGACCTCCCAATCCCACGGGAGAGACGAAAGCTTGTCGCGATCCTCCCTGCGCAATTTCACTGTGGGAACAGTTGTCTTCTGACTTGCCTGACCGCGTTCATTCATTTGATACGCGATGATCGCGCAGCCCGCGCTGATTTCATGCGTCGGTACGTAATAGAACATGTCGTCCACCATCGTAACCCCAACATCGATGACCGATCCACCTCCGTAAACTCCCGTTCCTCGCAGGATCCACTCCTTTCCCACGGGAAGTGACTCTCCGTGAATGAGCATGGTCCAAATACCGAGGGCCTCACCTTTTTGCGGCTCGTGGATGTTCCAGCAGAACGGCTCGGGGTATCCCCGTCGACTGATTAGATCTAACGCGTTGACATTATCCTGATGAGTATTGATCAGTGTGGTCCCGGCAACACCGAGGCAGCACTGCTCGTCGTGGACGAGGAGCAAGCTCTCGTGCCAGCCATATGTCCGGCTCTCATCAAGAAGAGGCTCAATATTGCCTGTCCGCGTGTCCAGGTAACCCACGTTTAAAAACGGGGAATAGTGCTGATAGCGACTGCGAAGCAGGGCCTGAAACTTGACAATTACACGGCCGTCCGAGGTGACGACCGGTGGCATTCCCGTGCCGTTCATGCTTTCCGCATACACGATAGGGACGACGCCACGACGTGCGCCCGTGTTCCCGTCGAGGAGGAAAAATGTCTGAAAGTAAGGATTGCGTTCTAACTTTCGGCGAATCAACTCCATTTGACGCTGGTAGGTCTCCGGCTTCGCCAAAAGACGAAAATTCTCTTCCCGAAGCCGAGCGTTTTCCTCGGCGGAATGCCGCCAGCTTGCGTAGTCGCCGAAGATTTCCCGGACAGCTTCCTCCACCACTGTTTGCAATTCTTCTTGGCTGTACAGGGGAGCCGTGGTCACCATCACGGATCCATCCGGTGCGACCACGGGATAGTATCCGCGAAAAGTGACGCCCGGCAAACGCTCGCTCTGCCACAGAAGTTTGCCGTTGTCCACACTCAGCGCATACACTCGCATGTCTTCAGCGGCAAAGAACACGCGGCGACGTTCAGGATCGATCGCCGGACTGGCTAAAACTGGTGCCTGAATTGAGTATTGCCACGCGATTTCGCCATGGTTAGCCCGAAGGGCGTACACCTTTCCGTCCCGCCCGCCAATGAACAGGTTGTCTTCAAAAACTACTGGCGTATTCCAAAGAGCGGCACCCGTCTCAAATCGCCACAGCCGCGTGCCATCGCGGATCGCCAGGGCGTATAAAGCGCCGTCGGCACACGGCACGAATACCTTTTCATCGTGGATCGCGCAACTGTGAAGAATCGCCCCAGGCAAATAGACCTTCCATGTAACGGTGCCCTTGAGACGATCTATGGCGTAAACTGTTCCGCGAAGAGTCCCGACGAAAAGTTTATCTCGAGAGACCACGGGCTGCACTCCGGACATGAGCCCTTCATCGGGAAACAGCCGATACCACAACCGCGTGAATGGTGGCCGGAGCGTCGTCTCGGTGCTTCCGGACCGGCGAATGTCATGGCCAGCGAAAGGCCAGTCGCTCGCCCCGATGGAAGCCGCCAGGATGAAACTCGCTCCGATTGACAGCCACGTTATCAGCGGGAGACTGTAACGAGCGCCCTTGGTTCGCATTCTGCGAAGGACAGGCCACCGAACGTTAACTTTTACACCCGGAAAACTGGCCCACGCCAGTTTGCGTAGTGACGAAAAACGCACCACGAAATCTAACCTCACTTCGATGATCAGGTTAGAGAAATTCCAAACACGACTTTTGTGCATTACCATTGAAACAGGGTGCAGCACGTCACACAATAGCGGGTGCGGAATAGTCCGGGTTGCCGCCCAGCGCCTGGCAGGTCGGCCGCTCGCCGGAATTTGCGAACCTCACCGGGAACGAAGGGAGAACGGTTATGGAACGCGCACTCTCGCTGACAGCGTGCCACTGTTGTCTGAACCGGCGACAATTTCTCCGCCGTTGCGCCGGATGTGGTGCCGCGTCATTGGCAGCCGGGTTACCTGCAGCGGGTTGGGGCACCGAAGCGGTAACAGCTTCCCAGCCGAAAGCTCGGGTAAGACTGGTGTTCGCCTGTTGGGCCCTGGTGCAGGATCGCCCGACCTGGCCCCACATTGGTCACGACATGCGACCGGAGATCGAACGTGTTACCCGTGCACTGCGCGATGGCTGTCCGGAAGTGGAGTTCCTGCCCACCGTGGCCCACAGCGTCGAAGACGCCGACAAAATCCTCGCCCAGCATGAAGCCGACAAAATCGACGGCTATCTGGTCTACACCATGAACAACTGGGTCCAGGTCTTTCAGCGGATTGCTGCGTCCGGTCATCCCATGTTGCTGGCCGACTATATCTTTGGTGGTAGCGGAGGTTTTTTGGTTTACGGTGCACAGTTACGGCGAAAGTACAGGAATTTTTCTCTCATTGGTTCATCAAACACGGAGGACCTGATTGCAGCCGCTCGGTGCTTTCCCATTTTGAAGACGCAGGGGGTGGACGCATTCGTGGCGGCATGTGATCGGGTTCGGCAGGAAAGGACTCCTTTGCCGCGACTGACCCAGGTGGCCGAGGATAAGCTGGAACTGGCCTCCATCGGCGACTGTTTGGAGAGCATTAAAAAGGCCAGGATCGTCGCCGTCGGCGGCGGTAGTGAGGCGCTGGCCAGAAGTATCGGGGAACGACTGGGAATTACCGTACACCGGGTAAGCTTTGACGAATTGGCGGAAGCGGCGGACAAAGTCGATCGAAATGCCGCTGATGAACTGGCCGGCCGGTGGAAATCGGGCGCGCAGAAAGTCATCATCGACAATCCCGACGAGACGCTCCGTCTTTCCGCGATCAATTATCTTGCCCAGAAAGCACTTCTGAACAAATACCAGGCCGAGGCCATCACGATCAACTGTCTGGGAGGCTTCTACAGTGGCAAACTCAAGGCTTACCCATGCCTGGGTTATGTGGAACTTCTCAACTCCGGCATGATCGGGGCTTGCGAGGCCGATCTCAATTCCACGGTCACCCTGGTGGTCATGAATCATTTGGTGCGGCGACCAGGATATATCTCGGATCCTGTCATCGATTCGTCAAAACGCCAAATTATCTATGCGCATTGTGTGGCCACGACCAAGCCGTTCGGTCCCCAGGGACTGGCCAATCCTTACGAAATCCTCACTCACTCCGAGGATCGCCGGGGCGCATCTGTTCGATCGTTCCTGCCGGTCGGATATAAGACGTCCACTCTGGAGATTTTCGCCGATCGAAGACAGATTCTTTTCCACCAGGCAGTGGCGGCAGAAAACGTTGTCATCGACCGCGCATGCCGGACCAAGCTGGCCTGCGAAGTCCCCGGCGACTTCGAGAAGCTGTTTCTGGGCTGGAGCGGCGGATGGCATCGCGTCACCTTTTACGGAGATCTGGCTGAGCCGGTCCGCGAGCTCGCCCAGGCGCTCGGCTTTGAGCTGTTGGAAGAGGCCTGACTCCGTCTGGCATGTGAATTCAGTATGGCCATCCGCGGGATGGTCTTCGCTGCCACGCAGGTGCGTGGATGGTTGAGCGTTGCTCGGTGGGTCGCACGATCCTTCCAGTTTGGGGAGTGCTCAGGATCACCCCCTGTTTGCTTATTCTGCAATTGGCCAGAAAAAGAATGGGTGCACGTTGGCGTCGGCGAAACTTGGGCTCGCCGATTTGCGTAAGATTAGGGTAGAATGAAATCCTTGCCGCCAACCCGTCATGCCTGCCTGACCACGTTCCCTGGAGCACGTCAGTCGGGGTGACAGGTGACGGAGTGGGGGCGGGTTCCACGAACGCGTTGAGGCAGTTCATTTGTCAAGCCGAAAAGAGGTGCGGTCCGACAATGGGAGCTTCGCACACGTCGATATCAAGCAAAGGTGGAAAACAGCCGAGTTCCGCAGAAAAGGCCGTTTCTCGCGGCGTTTCTCCCGCCCAACGGCCGTCGGAAAAGGCAGACTACCCTCGCTCTAACTGGTTGCGGGAGGTAGCGGAGGCCATTTCCATCGCCCTCATCCTGGCCTTTTTGTTTCGCGCATTTGAAGCGGAAGCCTTCGTCATTCCCACAGGGTCCATGGCCCCCACACTCATGGGGCGGCACAAGGACCTCGTTTGTGAGCAGTGTGGCTTTGCTTTTCAGACTGGCGCCAGCGAAGAGGTGGACAAGCTGACGAATCGTCCCACAGATAGGTACGTCGTCAGCGCCACCTGCCCCAACTGCCGCTACACGATGTACGTTGGACCCAATAAGAAGGATGGCCCTCAAACGCCCTCCTACAAGGGCGACCGTATCCTTGTGTCCAAATACGAGTACCATCTGTCACAGCCGAGGCGGTGGGATGTCATCGTCTTCAAGTATCCGGGCGACGCCTCCACAAACTTCATCAAACGATTGGTGGGGCTTCCGCACGAGACGGTGAGGATTTACCACGGAGATATTTTCATTCGTCAGGAAAACGACACGAAATTTTCCATTGCGCGAAAGCCGCCAGCAAAGATTCTGGCTATGCTGCAACCGGTTTACGACGATGACCATCCGGCGCGAAAACTCCTTGAGGCAGGTTGGCCTGAAAGGTGGCAGGCGGAAGAACAGCAGACAGACCTGTGGAAAATATCTCGCCAGACTCGGGAGTACACAGTGACGGCTGCTCCTGGCCAGGAAGCCTGGCTGCGTTACCGGCATTTTGTCCCTTCGTGGGAAATCTGGGAAGCGGTGACTCAGGGGTTGCCGGTGGATCCACGTCAGGTCCGTCCGCAGCTTATCAGCGACTTCATGGCCTACAACACCAATGAGAGTGAAGATGCCGAAGAATTGCGGAATGCCTGGGGACAGGGCGTGATTCCTCCGCGTGGTGATCAATTGGGGTTGCACTGGGTGGGCGACCTTGCCGTCGAATGTGAAGCGGAAGTCGCTGCACCGGGGGCGGCGATTATCCTCGAGCTCGCTCGGGGCGGGCAGGTTTTTCGAGTATCGGTAGATTTCACGGAAGGCCGCGCAACATTTGAAGGGCTGACCCATCCGCGGTTTGTGGAAACCGTATCCCTCGGCAGACACGGACCAGGGCGCTACAGCATTCGGTTTGCCAATGTGGATCAGCAGCTTGTGCTTTGGGTGGATGAGCGTCCCGTCACTGTGCAATATGAAACCGACTGGCATGGTCCGACAGTCAGTGACCTGGAACGTCCTGTTCGACTCGGCGTCCGCCAGGGGACAGTCACGCTGCGGCATCTGAAGATTTTCCGTGACGTGTATTACATCGCTCACGAGCGTGGGTCTGGCTTCGTGATGCATGACTTTGATTGGGAGCGATCCCCCTATCGTTATCTGGGGCGGGGTTTTTTCTCGCCGGACGAGTTTCGTAAAAAAGTGGCCGAAGTGATGTCCGATCCCACGCAATGGGATTTTTTCAACACCGGGCACGCGCTGGAGTTCAGCCTGGGTGCCAAGCAGTACTTTGTGCTGGGCGACAACAGTCCGCAAAGCGAAGATGGCCGGTTCTGGACTAAGGAGCATTATGTGCGGGAAGAGCTTTTGGTGGGCAAGGCCTTAGCTGTCATTTGGCCGCATTCTCTGGATCGCATTCCGGGCACGAATATTCCCATCCGATTTTTCCCCAATTTCTGGCGGATGAAAATTGTCCGCTAGGGCCGACCCCCCACCACAATTCGCTCTTTTGACAAAGGCGGGCGTCACCTCGGAATGCGCTGTCCGTTGCACGAGCCGCTCGCAGGGTGTCATCCGGCGCAAAACGGACGTGTCCCGGCGATCATACCAGCCGGGGCTTCGCGATCAGCTCAGGGGCTCCTCTCCGGTTGGAAGTTGCTATTCTCTGGAAAACCGTTTTTTGACAAAATAGGCGCTTTGATGGGATCTCGTTACCGTTGTGTGAGAGTCCTGCAAGGAGGAGCCCCACATGCGCCTGTTGATCGGCAAATCCAACCGGGTGGAAACGGAAGTGGGCCCGCATATTCGCGCGACGCCGGGTGCCATCCTTGCCGCATGTGGTCTGGTGAAAAGTTTTGGTAAGCGCCGGGTGGTGGACGGAGTGAGCTTTGAGGTCTGGCCGGGCGAGATTGTCGGGCTGCTTGGTCCAAACGGGGCGGGAAAAACGACGAGCTTTCGGATGACGTGCGGGCTCATTCGTCCCGATGCCGGTCAGGTTTTCCTTCAGGGCAAGGACGTCACTCACTGGCCCATGCACCGCCGGGCACGCGAGGGTGGCATGAGTTACCTCGCCCAGGAATCCAGCGTCTTCCGCAAGCTTACCGTGGAAGAAAATCTTCTGGGGGTGATGGAGCTTTTGGGTTTCGATCGCCGAACCCGTACCCGCCGCTGTGCCGAGCTGCTCGAGCAGTTCGGGATCACTCACCTGGCGAAGGCCAAAGCGGCTGGACTGTCAGGCGGGGAACGCCGACGTCTGGAGATTGCACGGGCGCTCATCGCCAATCCGCGAATTATTCTTCTCGACGAGCCGTTCACGGGCATCGATCCGGTGACGGTCGACGCAATCCAGGAGATCATCCGTTCTCTCCGCGCCCAGGGGATCTCGATCCTCATCACAGACCATCAGGTGCGGGAAACGCTCCAGGTAACGGACCGAAGTTACGTCATTCGGGCAGGGAAGGTTCTCTGTCACGGGACTCCGCAGGAAGTCCTGGCCAATCCCGAAGCCCGCAAGCATTACTTCGGCGATGATATGCACCTCGCGTGACGGAACAGCGAGCGTGTCGGTCGTGCCTCGAACCGAATTGTTCCCTGGATAGTCATTGTCGAGGGCACGGTAGACCTGCCCCTCACTCGCTTGCCAGTCCATTTACCCAGGACATCAGTTGCGCAAATTGCTTGCCGAAGTCGTGCTCCTTCGTACCCTGGGGGCTTTTGAAGAAACACGCGAGAAACGGCATAAGCCCCACATGACCGCTGCGAACAGCCCTCTCGGTCAGTCGGGCCAGATCGAGAACAAGAGGCGCGGCGAGAATGGAATCGCATCCCTGCCAGATCACCTGGAGAACCATCGGAACGCCCAGGAAGCCGGTAAAGTGGACGTGATCCCACGCCGTTTTCCAGTCGCCCAGGTCCTCCAGATATTCGATCGTCACGATCGTCGCCGGTTTGTAGCCGAGGATTTCTGCTAACACCCGATCTTTGGTCGTCACTTTGCTTTGCTTGTGATTGGGAGCATCCAAAATCTTTCCATCCAGATTTCCAAAAATGTTATGCCCCACCCAACTCAGCACGCGGAGATTTCTTGCGCGGAACATCGGTGCGAGCACCGTCTTGAGCAGGGTTTCACCGGTTTTCCCGTCGCAGCCCATGTAGGCCACATTCTGTCGCCTCGCCAGGTCGTCCAGCGCAGGCATGTTGCAACCGAGCGACGGCGTGAAATTGACGTAAGAACAGCCCGCCTGCATTGCCGCGATGGCGTAGAGGGTACTGGGAGGAAGCCAGGCCTCACGACTTCGCTGCAACTCGGTCTCAACCTCGTCGTACTTTGCCGGAAATTTTTCTGCGTCTACAGGCGGCTCCGTCGAGGCCACGTTGACAACCACGACGTGCTCCAGTTCGTTCTTGCGGCGGAATCTTTCCAGATCGTCTCGAATGCGGCTGAGCGCGTCCCAGGGAGATTCGTTCTTTGGTACATCAGGCCCAGCGAGCCCGATNATTGTCGGCGAGGCGCCAGCAACGGTTCCNGGCTGGATCCGCGTTTCCACATCCTCAAGTTCTGGGCGAAGCGATTCCACGAACTCGCTATCGAAAGTGCGATTCTTGCGGGCAAAATCCTGGGCCTCGGCCAGGAGGTGAGTGGAGCGGATTTCGTGGCCGCCCAGCACCCAGTCACCCCACGGCAAAAGCGCCAGCTTCTGAAACTCCGGGAGAGCCGTCACCAGGCCTGTGGAGTCGATCAAGTTTCTGCGTAACGCCGATAACCCCAGGGCTACACAGGTGGCAATTCCGCCTCTTGCGCCAATCAACCATAAACCAACTTTTCGCCGGCCGGTCGCGATATCGTTCATGGGCAGCTTTCACTCCGAGATGACCGCTATTTCTTTTCAATTTCTTCCCAATCTCCTGCCTGTTAACCGTGATTCTAACATTCTCTCCGCTCACCAACCCCGTGGCCAGTGAGAGCTGGGAATCCAACCTTCCCGCTCCAAGGACCGTGTACAGAACCGCGGAGATAGGCACCTTTTCCTGCGCCTGCCGGTGGAACGGCCTTGGTAAGTTTTTAAGCAAACGGGATACCATATGGCTATTTTGCACAGAGTGGGCAACGCGCCCCACAACTGACACATCCGCGTCATCAACGCACGTTGCGCTGCGCGACAGAAATGGCGCGCCATTCGACACACAAGCTGGTGCCTTCCCGACATCCAGTCATAAAACCCCAAGGGGGTATGAATGCTCGCCTCAAGCCCCAACTTGCAGGCCCGGATTGGAAATTCGTGACGTCACCGGGGGCGACAAGCGTTTCCCTCCAAGGTGAGCCTGATTCCTGCGCAAACCCGTGTCGGCGTTCGCGTCCCTTTCCAGCGGCAGCGGAACACCGGAAACGAGTTGGCGAATGGTCCCGTTGCGGGGGGACCATAATCGGATGATAATGTACAGTTTCCAGGTGAGGGGATGCGTTCCCGGGCTGGTGTGTGGGGAGCGGAAACTTTGCCTGCGCCGCGTTGGTGCCGCGGGCAACCGGCGCACCGGTCCGAGAACGCGGTTTTATTCTGTCAAAAACCTTAGCAAAGAAGCATCACGAGCCATGGCTCTCTCTGTTTCAAGACTTATTCAGGCACTGGAACCGTCCGCCACAATGGCCATGGCCGCCAAGGCCAAGGAGTTGAAGGCGAGCGGGCGAACGGTTTATGACCTCAGCCTAGGAGAACCCGACTTTCCCACCCCAGAGCACATTTGTCAGGCAGCCATCGACGCCATGAAGGCCGGCCACACCCACTATACGGTGGCCAGCGGTATTCCCGAACTGAAGCGGGCGGTGGTGGAGCAATACAAGACACGCTACGGTTTATCCTATCCACCCCAGCACGTCGTCATTTCTAATGGCGCGAAACACGCCATTCACAACGCTCTGGTGGCTGTGCTCAATCCGGGAGACGAAGTGATTATTCCTGCCCCCTACTGGGTGAGTTATTCAGAGCTCGTCAAATTGACGGGGGCTGTCCCGGTCATCGTGCCCACGGAAGAATCAAACGGTTTCAAACTGAGGCCGGAGGCTTTCCGGGCGGCCATCACCCCCAAAACGCGGATGCTCCTTCTGTGCACGCCTTCCAACCCAACAGGAACAATGTACAGTCGGCAAGAGCTGGAGGGGCTCGCGCGAGTCGTTCTGGATTGCGACCTCATTGTCCTGGCCGACGAAATCTACGACCGGCTCACGTACACATTCGAACCTTTCGCCAGCTTCCCCACGGTCCACCCGGACTTGCAGGAGCGAACCATCCTGATTAACGGAGTGAGCAAGACGTACGCCATGACGGGCTGGCGGATAGGCTGGGCCATCGCCCCAAACAAAGATGTCGCAGAAGCCATGGCTTCGTTGCAAAGCCAGGAAACTTCCAATCCTTGCAGTATCAGCCAGTATGCTGCTCTGGCGGCGATCACCGGGCCTCAAGATTGCGTGGAAACAATGCGGCGAGAATTCGAGCGGCGCAAGAACTTTGTAGCCGAGCGCCTGGCTCAAATTCCCGGTGTCTCCTGCGCACCGATGGAGGGCGCGTTTTACGCGTTCGTCAATATCTCGCGACACCTGGGCAAGAAATACAACGGTACGGTTGTGGAAAACTCCAGCCAGTGGTGTTTGGAACTTCTCTCTCAGAAAGGTGTTGCCACCGTGATGGGCTCCGCCTTCGGCGCAGAGGGCTATGTGAGGCTCTCCTTTGCCGCTGCCATGGAAGAGCTCGCACGGGCCCTCGATCTGATAGACGAATTTATCCGGGAAGCCAAGTGAGCCGATCTACGGATGACTTGGCCGCCTGTCCGAGTTGAGGGTCAACCCGTCATCACACTACGGCGACTTCGGAGTTTCCTGGGACGGGGCCGCCTGATTCGCCGCGGCCGGTGGATGCAACAACTTCCGAACAGGATCCACGACGCGAACCTTGATTTGCACGGCAGTGCCGATCGTCGTCACAGTGATCGCGGCCAGCAGAAACAGGTTGAAAATCCATCGTGCCGGCCCGGATCCAACGGCATCGCCGAGGTAACTTTTCTTGTTGGCCATCAAAAAGATCGCCAGATAGACCAGCGGCAACATGGTCAGACAAATCGCCGACGCCAGAATGGGCATCCAGAACGGATAACCCATGCCCGCCCCTAAAAGTCCAATTGCAGGCGTCAGTGAGAAGAGACGGAATCTCCGGCGAGTGTATTCCAGCCCCAGCATCTCACACCAGGTGAACCCGCACACCACCATGTGAGTGCTGATCGCACCACAGGTCATGGCAAGGAAACCGAGATCCAGGATGACGCGCCCAAGGTCGGAATGAACGAGGGTGCTGAACGCCGCGGCTGCCTGAACGGGCTGAAGCCCCGTGCGCACCACGTCCCTGCCGTCATAAACTGTGTTCGCCATCGCGATAATGATTAACGAGGTGACGATGGTGTAGGGCAGAAACATCGAGCTGAACAGATCCCATTTGGCAAGTCCTTTGTGGTACTTTCCCCACCCTTTGGCCAAGATGGAATAGGGATAAAGAAACGTCATATTGATCCCCACAGCGGCCCCCAAAGCACCGAGAACGACGGTGACCCCATCCGGAGTGTCGGGCACGTAGAAACCAAAGAAGCCTCGCACCAACTCTCCCCAGCGAATGCCCGTCCACACGACCACAGCCAGGAAGGCGAGAATCACAATGCGGATCACCCAGCGGAGAAAGCCTTCATAGAGCTTAATACCCCTGGTATGACTCCCGTAGTTCCACACCGTGAAAATGTTGATGGCCAGGATACAGAGGGCCACTCCGTACTTGACCACATATTCAACCCATTTCGGTGTCTTTGTGGTGTCCGGCCCATCGGGGAGGGGTTGTTTAGCTTCAACGTTTTCAGCAGGTGTCGGTTGTCCGGGATCGGATTCCGCAACAAACGCCGATTGAGCGACCTGTGCTAGGTCCCAGGCCGCCGCCCCGGCGAGAGTGTATTGTGGGAAGTGCCAGATGATTGACGCTACGATCGTGCCAATGGCCCAAAAGAGCGGAATAATGGGATGAAGTTCTCGGCCGAAAGCACGGTACGGCCGTTCCCCCGTGGTGAGAACCACCTTGGCCAAAGCGGCAAAAATCACCACACCCAGCAACATCGCCAGCGGCTGGACCCAGAGAAGCTTGTATCCGAAAGAGGCTCCCGCCATCACCGAAGCGGTAGCACTTCCGGCCCCCAGGGTCATCGCGCTCTGAAGCCACGCCGGACCGGTCAGTTTGGCGTATCCGCGAATCCTTTCCCAGAGGCTTTTTTTCTCGAGTTCTTGCAGGAATTTTTCTTCCTGCGCGAGTTTCTCCGGATCCCATTTGGCCGTCATGGGAAGGCCTTTGGATTCCTCGGGAATCGTGGTGGTTTGATTCGTCATAGGCATCTCCCGGCAGCAACCGGCTTCAGCGGTTCACCCCCACTTATAACACCAAGTCGCACGCAGTTTTGCCTCGTCGCCAGGCAAGGCATTAGGGCGAGTTTAACCAGCTATTTGGGGGTACGCAAGGTCCACAATACTTTTGTCAACGGCCGATCGTCTTGCTGGGGCAAAAAGATGCGTTGAAGACAAGTAAACCCCAAGTCCCGGAACAAACCGTTCACACACGGGGGAGAAGTTCCAGGGGCAAAAATCTCAATCCGCCATTGACTGCGGTACTGTTAATTGTTGAACGGCTGCAGCCAAGACGGTAATCCCACCTCACACCTATCAACAGACAAG
>NICF_comb_assmDRAFT_10002998_pt1 | contig 12425 bp, 10 predicted proteins | sample NewIslPassag4_SG_FD_11279 | JGI IMG/M metagenome (IMG submission 11279) | reverse complement strand
GGGTGACGGGAATCGAACCCGCGCCGCCAGCTTGGGAAGCTGGAGTTCTACCATTGAACTACACCCGCATGGAGAGCACAACACATCATAGCACAGGACGGCCGAAAATGCAACCGGATCGGACCGTGTGCGACGCGGCGAACCCCGCCTTCGCTGGAAGGGATTTGCCGGGCGACGGATACGGGACTATAATTTTGCAGGAAAGTTTCGCTTGCCGGGGTGAGCGATGGTGAACGGGTATCATGTACATCGATCCGCCGCCGCGCGATGGACGACGACAGCAAACCTCGATCCGGCCGTTCTGGCCCGCTGGCGGCATGAATTCGGGCGTTCCGGTCCGGATCCGGGACGCGCGGTTCTGACCGCGCGCGCCGGGAAGGATGAATGGCGGCGGACGCTTCGGCATAACCGGCTGCTCGTCCGCGCCTTCGAACCGGCCGTCCGGGAAGGCGCGCTCCCGGCGGAATGGCCGCATCTGCTGCTGCTGACGGACCGTTCCGGCGTCGTGCTCTCGGTTGCCGGATCGCCCGAAGCGGCAGAGCAAGCGCGCCGCATCGGAATCGAATGCGGCACCCGGTTCGATCTGCCGCATGCGGGGATGAACGCCATCGCCGCGGCTGTCAGGCTGGAGCGGCCGGCGCTTGTGCAGGGGGGCGAACACGACCTTCGCGCGCTCCGCGGCTGGAGCACCCTGTGCGCGCCAATCGCCGCGGAAGGCCGGACGTTCGGTTTCCTCGGCATGGGATGCCCCGGCCGGGAGCGGATTTCGGATGCGGAACTTGTATGGATCGACTTCTATCTGCGGGTGCTCAAGGAGCGGCTCGCCCGGCATTGTCCGATCCGCCGCCGCATGGACCTGGACGGCCGGTTCGGCGAGTACGGCCTGTCGCCCCGCGAGCGTGAGGTTGCCCATTGCTGGGCGCTCAACATGGGCGGTTTGCAGATCGCGTTCCGGCTCGGCATCGCCGAAAGCACCGTGCGCAGCATGATCAAGAACATTTACCGGAAAACCGGCGTCAGCGACAAGGGCCAGTTCATGCGCAAATTCATGGCATGACCCGGCGCGTCGTCCCGCCCTCCCCACTATTGGGGATGTTCGAAAATCGGCCGCTCCCTTAATCTGGTTCACGGGACAACGACAGCGATGTCTTGAACGGATGGGAGGATCGCCATGCCTGTGAACCGAAACCTGCTCCTGCTCGCGCTCGTGATGTTCATCGTCGGCACGGACGGATTTGTCGTCGCCGGCGTGCTGGAATCCGTCGCCCGGCAGTCCGGCGTCTCCGTCGAAGCGGCCGGGCAGCTCATCACCGTCTTCGCCCTGGCCTACGCGATCGCCGGGCCGATCGTCGCTTCGGCTTTCGGCCGGATGGACAGGAAGACCTTTCTTCTCCTGTCGCTGGCTGTCTTCACCCTCGGCAATCTTGTCGTTGCGCTCGCATCGGACTATGCGTGGCTCGCGGCCGGGAGAATCGTGTCCGCCGTCGGCGCATCGGGCGTTACGCCGGCGGTCGTCACAATCGCGGGGATGATCTCGCCGCCCGAACGGCGCGGACGGGCCATTGCCCGTGTGTTCAGCGGTCTCACGATCGCCACGATCCTGGGCGTCCCCGTTGGCACGTATTTGAGTCACGCGTTCGACTATCGGCGCCTGTTCCTGCTCATCGCCGCCGTCGGCGCGGTGTTGATCGCGCTGTTGCAGGCGGCGTTGTCCCGCCTGCCGTCGCCGCCGGACGTTCCGTTCCGGGAACGGCTTTCGGCGGTGCGCATGAAGGGGGCGCCTTCGACCCTGCTGGTGACGGCGGTCGTCTTCCTGTCCGCATTCACGGTCTATTCCTACATATCGGCGTATTTCGGCGACAGAGGCGTTGTCCGCGGCGATCAGCTGAGCTGGATTTTGCTCGCGTTCGGGACGGGCGGCGCATTGGGCAATCTGCTGGGCGGCCGGCTGACGGACCGCTTCGGGCCGCGGACGACCGTCATCGCGAGCCTGCTCGGGCTATGCCTGTCCTTCGTGCTCCTCTCGATCGCCGCCGATACGTTCGTTCTTGCCCTCCTGCTGACGTTTCTCTGGGGCGCGTGCGGGTGGCTGCTCGCTCCCGCCCAGCAATACCGGCTCATGGCGCTGGGAGGAGAGCGGGCGCAGATCCTGGTCTCCTGGAATTCCTCCTGCATGTACCTCGGCATCGGCCTGTCCGGCATTGCGGGCGCGCTCGTGATTTCCGCGTCGGGTTCGTCCGCCCTGGGATGGGCGGGCGGAGCCGGAGCGCTGCTCGGGGCGCTGCTGGCCGGGCTGATGTATGCCCCCGGTCCGGCCGGCCGGACGGTGGAGACATTCCGGCGTATCCGGCGTACGGGACCATAAACCGGCTCGCGCCGGCTCCCGCATCAACTTCCGTGTTCCGGAAAAGATGCGGGAGCCGGTTTTCCGTTTCCGGCGTTCGCGTGCTATACTGGGAACGATTGAACCGGACTACAATCAGCGGCATCGCCGGCCGGAAGGCGGTTTCCGGTCCCGGCGGCGCCGCCCTGGAGCGATGCGATGACAACGCGTTTCGGAGATGCGGACGGCGGCAAGGGCAACGTGTACCTGATGCCGTCCATGGTGAAGGAATACCGCGGCCGGCTCAGGCGGCTGCTCGAAACCGAACGGTTCGGGGAAGCGCATGCGCTGCTCCGCTTCCTGCTCGATTGCCGCGGGCAGGACGAACAGGTTTATGACGAATGGCGCCGGCTGCTCCGGTGGCTGGAAGCGGTTTTTCCCGATCTGGCGGCGCGGTCCGGCGGACCGGCGGATATCGGGGCTTTCTCCGGCACGGAAGATTGGACGGACGGCGAGCCGGGGGAAGAATTGCCGGACGACGAGGAGACAATGCGCGGACGGGCGCTCCGGCCGAGGGACGACGGCGACCGGGAAGCGCTGACCCGCCGCGTGCTCGAGGAGCTGAAGCGAAGCCCGCGTCTCGAGCAGCGGCTGCTCGCGCTGGAGAAGGCCGTATACCTCGACGATCCGGAGGTGGACCGGGAGATTCTGGACTGGCTGCACGGCGAACCGATGCACCCGTCGATGCAGTTCCGCGTCCTGCAGACGCTCAGGCGGCGCGGCGCCGTCGGCCGGGTGCTGCTGGATCGCGGGGGCGAGCGCGTGGAGCTTGAGATCGAGCGGACGCCGCTCTCGGAGGACGACTATCCGACCGCCGCGGGCGAGGTGCTGGAGCGGGCGTGCCGCGGCACCGAATCGTACGATCCGACGCTTCCGTTCTTCGCCCGCGAACTGTGGGAGGAGATCCTGAAATCGATCTACGGCACTTCCGATTATGAATGGATGGCGTCCGGAGGCGAGGACGCGATCGATTGCTGGGCCGCCGCGCTTCATCTCGTCGTGCAGCTCGCGGCGCACGGCCGCGCGGACGAGGCGGAGATCCGCGCGGTGTACGGCATACCGGAATCGCTCCGCTTCCGGTTCGAGCAGGCGTGCCGCGCCGTCCGGCGCGCGATGCCGCCGCTTGCGGCCGGTCCCGGGAAATCTTGAAATCTCCATCAGGGTTGGCTATAATGGAGTGGTTTAGTTAGCGTGAAGAATCAGACGGTTGCGTCAGTTGTGGAAGGGGAAGGCATGAGATGAAGGCAAGTTGGCAGACTCTGGAGAAGAACACGGGCGTGCTGAGCGTCGAGGTCGACGCGGATCGGGTCGCCGCCGCGCTGGACAAGGCGTTCAGGAAGATCGTCCAGAAGGTGAATGTGCCCGGATTCCGGAAGGGCAAGGTGCCGCGCCAGATTTTCGAGGCGCGCTTCGGCGTCGAGAGCCTCTATCAGGACGCGGTCGACATTCTGCTTCCCGAGGCTTACGCGGACGCGGTGAAGGAGACGGGCATCTTTCCGGTCGACGCGCCGGAAATTGACATCGAGCAGTTCGGCAAGGGCAAGCCGTTCATCTTCAAGGCGAAGGTGACGGTCAAGCCGGAAGTCAAGCTCGGAGCATACAAGGGGCTCGAGCTGCCGCCCGCCGAAGCCGTCGTGACGGACGAGGAAGTGCAGGCCGAACTCGAGCGCCAGCAGCAGCGCCACGCCGAACTGGTCGCCGTCGAGGACGGCCAGGCGGAGAAGGGCGACATCGTCATCATCGATTTCGAAGGGTTCATCGGTGGCGAACCGTTCGAAGGCGGCCGCGGCGAGCGCCACTCGCTCGAGCTCGGCTCCGGCACGTTCATCCCGGGCTTCGAGGATCAGATCGTCGGCATGCACATCGGCGATTACAAGGACATCGAAGTGACGTTCCCCGAGGACTATCATGCGGATGAGCTGAAGGGCAAGCCGGCGGTTTTCAAGGTGAAGCTGCACGAGATCAAGCGGAAGAATCTGCCGGCGCTGGACGATGAATTCGCGAAGGATGTCAGCGAATTCGATACGCTGGAGGAATACAAACAGGATCTCGCGGCCAGACTGAAGGAACGGAAGGCGAAGGAAGCCGAGAACGCGCGCGAGGCGGCCGCCATCGAGAAGGCGTCGGCCAATGCGGAAGTCGACATTCCGGAAGCGATGATCCGTTCGGAGATCGACTACATGCTGCGCGATTTCGAGAACCGCCTGCGGATGCAGGGGATGACGCTCGAGCTGTACTACCGCTTCTCCGGGCAGGACGAAGCGAAGCTCCGCGAGCAGATGAGGGGCGACGCCGAGAAGCGGGTCCGCAACAACCTCGTGCTCGAAGCGATCGCGAAGGCGGAGAACATCGCCGTCTCGGAAGAGGAAGTGGGCGAGGAGCTGGAGCGGCTGTCCGGCCTGTACAACCGTCCGGCGGACGAGCTCCGCGAACTGTTCGAGCGGAACGGCAGCCTGGACAGCCTGAAGGAAGATCTGGTCCTGCGCAAGACGGTCAAGTTCCTGATCGACAACAGCAAAGAGGCTTCCACGGTCGCCTGAGACCGGGAATTTCGGCATGAGAGTAAGGCACGTACTTAACAGGCACGTGCCTTATTTCTCCATCTTCGGGTGGCGCCGGGCGGTGCACGCCGCGCCGCCTGGCGCATACATATAGGTTAACGATGGGCCGGAGCCCGAAGCGGCGGCGCCGTCCGCTTCCGCCGGATATGACATTGCGCCGCAGACATGATACAATAGGAAACGAAGCCGAATACGAAAAGAGGTGGGTCGCATGAACCTGGTGCCAATCGTAGTGGAACAAAGCAGCCGCGGCGAGCGATCCTACGATATCTATTCCCGGCTCCTCAAGGACAGGATCATTTTCCTGGGCAGCCCGATTGACGACGATGTCGCCAATCTCGTCATCGCCCAGCTGCTTTTCCTTGCGGCCGAAGATCCCGAGAAAGACATCCATCTGTACATTAATTCCCCCGGCGGTTCGGTGACGGCCGGGCTGGGCATATATGACACGATGCAATACATCAAGCCGGACGTCTCCACGATCTGCGTCGGCATGGCGGCCAGCATGGGTTCGCTGCTGCTCGCGGCGGGCGCCAAGGGCAAGCGGTACGCGCTGCCGAACAGCGAAGTGATGATCCACCAGCCGCTCGGCGGCGTGCGCGGCCAGGCGGCGGACATCAAGATTCATGCCGACTGGATTCTGAAGACGAAGCACAAGCTGAACCAGATTTATGTGGAGCGCACCGGACAGCCCTACGAGAAAATCGAACGCGATACGGACCGCGACTTCTTCATGAGCGCGCAGGAGGCGCTCGAGTACGGATTGATCGACAAGGTCATCACCCGGCCCGAAGCCGCAGGCGAGTGACGCAAGACGAAGGGGAGATAGCCGAAATGTTCAAATTCAATGACGAGAAGGGCCAGCTCAAGTGCTCCTTCTGCGGCAAGTCGCAGGATCAGGTGCGCAAACTGGTCGCCGGTCCGGGCGTCTATATATGCGACGAATGCATCGAACTCTGCACGGAGATCGTGGAAGAGGAACTCGGATCGGAAGAGGAAGTGGATCTGAAGGATATTCCGAAGCCGAAGGAAATCCGGGCGATCCTGGATCAATACGTCATCGGCCAGGACCAGGCGAAGAAATCGCTGTCCGTGGCCGTCTACAACCACTACAAGCGGATCAACTCGCAGAACAAGCTCGAGGACGTCGAGCTGCAGAAGAGCAACATTCTGCTCGTCGGGCCGACCGGATCCGGCAAGACGCTGCTCGCGCAGACGATGGCGAAGATTCTGAACGTGCCGTTCGCGATCGCCGACGCCACGTCGCTGACGGAAGCCGGATACGTCGGCGAAGACGTCGAGAACATCCTGCTGAAGCTGATCCAGGCCGCGGACTACGACGTGGAGAAGGCGGAGCGCGGCATCATCTACATCGACGAGATCGACAAGATCGCGCGCAAGTCGGAGAACCCGTCCATCACCCGCGACGTGTCGGGCGAAGGCGTGCAGCAGGCGCTCCTGAAGATCCTCGAAGGCACGGTCGCGTCGGTGCCGCCGCAAGGCGGACGCAAGCATCCGCATCAGGAGTTCATCCAGATCGACACGACGAACATTCTGTTCATCTGCGGCGGGGCCTTCGACGGCCTGGAGCAGATCATCAAGCGCCGGATCGGCAAGAAGGTCATCGGCTTCACCGCCGGCGGCGAGAACGCGAAGGATCTGAAGCCGGGCGAATATCTGAAGCTCGTGCAGCCGGAAGACCTGATCAAATACGGTCTGATTCCGGAATTCGTCGGCCGTCTGCCGGTCATCGCCGCGCTCGAGCCGCTTGACGAGCAGGCGCTCATCCGCATCCTGTCCGAGCCGAAGAACGCGCTTGTGAAGCAGTATCAGAAGCTGCTCGAGATGGACAACGTGAAGCTCGATTTCGAACCGGCCGCGCTCGAGGCGATCGCGAAGGAAGCGATCAAGCGGAACACGGGCGCGCGGGGCCTCAGGGCGATTATCGAAGACATCATGCTCGACGTCATGTACGAAGTGCCGTCCCGCGACGACGTCACGAGCTGCATGATCACCGAGCAGGTCGTCCGGGAGAAGGTCATGCCCGAGCTGACCACGAAGAAAGGCAAGAAGAAAGAAGAAAGCGCCTGACGCCAGGCGATTTGGTTGCGACCACCTCTGCCGCGGGGGAGCGTCCCCCGCGGCAGAGGTGGCATTTGACGTTCTACGGGGAGAGAAGGCCATGTACCATCGGAGAGACACCGTTCCGGTCCGGGTCGGGAATTTGACGATCGGCGGCAGCGACGAAGTGACGATCCAGAGCATGTGCACGACGAAGACGGCCGATGTCGAGGCGACCGTCGCCCAGATCCACCGTCTGGAAGAAGCGGGATGCCAGCTCGTGCGCGTGACCGTCAACAACCGGGAGGCGGCGGAGGCGATCCGCGAGATCAAGAAGCGGATCCATATCCCGCTGGTCGCGGACATTCATTTCGACTACCGGCTGGCGCTGGCCGCGATCGAGAACGGCATCGACAAGGTGCGGATCAACCCCGGCAACATCGGCCGGCGCGAGAAGGTGGAGGCCGTCGTCAAGGCGTGCAAGGAGCGGGGCATCCCGATCCGGATCGGCGTCAACGCGGGGTCGCTCGAGCATCATCTGCTGGAGAAATACGGCTACCCGACGCCGGAGGCGATGGTCGAGAGCGCGCTCTACCACATCGGCATCCTGGAGGAGCTGGATTTCCATGATATCATCGTCTCCCTGAAGGCGTCCGACGTGCCGATGGCGATCGCCGCGTACAAGATGGCGGCAGAGAAGATCCGCTATCCGCTCCATCTCGGCATCACGGAGGCCGGCACACTGTTCTCCGGCACGATCAAGAGCGCGGCCGGCATCGGCGCGCTGCTTGCGATGGGCATCGGCAACACGGTGCGCATCAGCCTGAGCGCCGATCCCGTAGAAGAGGTGAAGGTCGCCCGCGAGCTGCTGAAGGCGTTCGGCCTGATCTCGAACGCGGCGACGCTCGTCTCCTGCCCGACCTGCGGACGGCTTGACATCGACCTGTTCTCGATCGTGAACGAGGTGGAGGCGTACATCGCCAACATCAAGGCGCCGATCAAGGTGTCGGTGCTCGGCTGCGCGGTGAACGGACCGGGGGAAGCGCGGGAAGCCGACATCGGCATCGCCGGCGCCCGCGGCGAAGGGCTGCTGTTCCGCTACGGCGAGATGATCCGGAAGGTGCCGGAAGCGGAGCTGCTCAATGAGCTGAAGAAGGAAATCGACGAGATCGTGCGCATCTACAACGAGACCGGGGAAATTCCCGGACGGAAGCGGCACGCCGGCAGTCCGTCGAGATGATGGTAAAATGAAAGTTTGGTGCGGGCAGGAGGGACAAGCTGATGTTTACCTCGTTATCGCTCCAGAATTGGAAAAATTTTAGGAATGTTGAATCCAAATTATCGCAACGTGTCTTTTTAATCGGACCGAATGCTTCCGGAAAGTCAAACCTGTTGGATGTTTTTGGTTTTCTTCGTGATATCTCACAAGTCGGCGGCGGCTTCCAATATGCGGTCAACAAAAGAGGCGGAGTATCTAAGATCCGGTGTCTGGCTGCCAGGACGAAATCAGACATAGTAATCGATGTTTCATTGAGATTGGATGAGACAAACTGGCGATATCGTATCAGTTTCACTCAAAGAAATATCGGTCAGGTATCAGCCTATCCAGGCCAGCCCAATGTACCATTTTTGCAAGAAGAGAAAATATGGCGGAACAGCGAAGTCATTTTGAATCGTCCGAATTCTGACGACCGAAGCGACCCTTTTCGAAGGACCCAGACGGCCTTGGAACAAATTAATTCAAACAAGGATTTTCGTGAAGTAGCTGACTTTTTTGCATCGATTCGCTATCTTCACGTCGTTCCGCAATTGATAAGGGAACCGGAACGTTCCGTCGGACGAACGAACGACCCTTACGGCGGTGATTTTCTTGAGCAGGTTGCCCGTACGCCGAAGGGTATACGAGACAGCAGACTAACCAAAATTAAAGCTGCATTGCAGTTGATTGTCCCGCAATTAAAGGAACTGAAATTCGAACTGGATACTCGCACAGGTGTGCCGCATTTGTATGGACTGTATGAACATTGGCGTCCCAAAGCGGGATGGCAGTCTGAGGGTCAGTTCTCGGATGGTACGTTGCGGCTGATTGGTCTCCTTTGGGCGTTACAAGATGGCAAAGGGCCACTTCTGCTCGAAGAACCCGAATTATCGCTGCACAGCGAAGTTGTTAAGTACTTGCCTCAGGCGATGTTGAAAGTGATGCGAAAATCGCACAGGCAGATCATAATAAGCACGCACAGCCGGGAATTGACATCGGACAAAGGAATAATGCCCGAAGAGTTGCTGACTCTTGAGCCTTCTTCGGAAAGTACCATTATCAAGTCGGGCGATATGGACCCGGTTATGGTGGCGGTTTCAAAAGCGGGTGGTTTAGCTGCTGATGTCGCCTTTGCGAAAACGAATCCCCTAAAATCTGTCGAACAGATGGATTTGTTGGAATTGTTGTAAGGCGGAGAAAAGCATGACCATTTATGCTGCAGTGGAAGGAATTGCCGACGAAGCGATTGCAAGGCGAATCATGGGTTATCTCGGAGTCCATGATGTGTTGGTGATCAATTCCGGCGGTAAAACGAAATTGAAAAAGCAAATCCATGCATATAATGCGGCTGCGAGACATTCACCTTGGTTCGTACTCACCGATCTTGATTCTCCCGAACGATGTCCTGTCGATTACGTGCGAGAATGGCTACCCGATCCAAACCCCCAGATGATTCTTCGTTTTGCGGTTCCGGCAATTGAAGCTTGGCTTCTGGCTTCCCGAAACGCCTTGGCTCAATACCTGAAAATTTCGATTGATCTGGTCCCGGATTGTCCGGAACAGTTACAGAATCCGAAGCTGGAACTTGTCAGTCTTGCTGGACGATCCCGATCGCGGAGCATTCGAGAAGATATGAGTAGACCGGACGGACGAATCGGCCCCGCTTACTCTGCTCGTGTTATCGAATTTGCTTCGCGATACTGGGATATCGATGAAGCAATGCAACATGCGGACAGTTTACGGAGATGTGTGGAAGCGCTTCGCCGTGGTGCCAATATTTAACCTTTACTTTTCCACCCGTATCATGTCCGGCAAACAGGCAATACTTACAAGTATTGATCCTGATTGCCGGATTTTTTTGCGGGAGGAGCGAATCGCATGAATTTGAGTGTCGCGCTGCTGTTGATCCAGGTGTTTTTCGCCGTGGTGATCGGACTGTACTTCTGGAACCTGCTGCGGACGCAGCGGACGAACAAGACGGCCGTGGACCGGGAATCGCGCAAGGAGATGGAGAAGCTGCGCCGGCTTCGCTCGATTTCGCTGACGAAGCCGCTCGCCGAGAAGACGCGGCCGCAGACGATGGATGACATCGTCGGACAGCACGAGGGGCTGCGCGCGCTCAAGGCGGCGCTCTGCAGTTCCAATCCGCAGCATGTCATCATCTACGGCCCGCCGGGCGTCGGGAAGACGGCGGCCGCGCGCGTCGTGCTCGAGGAGGCGAAGAAGAATCCGGCTTCGCCGTTCCGCCACGACGCGAAGTTCATCGAGATCGACGCGACGACCGCGCGCTTCGACGAGCGCGGCATCGCCGATCCGCTGATCGGCTCGGTGCACGACCCGATCTACCAGGGCGCGGGCGCGCTCGGCGTCGCGGGCATTCCGCAGCCGAAGCCCGGCGCCGTTACGAAGGCGCACGGGGGCGTGCTGTTCATCGACGAGATCGGGGAGCTCCATCCGATCCAGATGAACAAGCTGCTGAAGGTGCTCGAAGACCGGAAGGTGTTCCTCGAGAGCGCCTACTACCATTCGGAAGACCCGAACATCCCGCAGTACATCCACGACATTTTCCAGAACGGCCTGCCCGCCGATTTCCGGCTCGTCGGCGCGACGACGCGCTCGCCGCAGGAGATCGCGCCCGCGCTCCGGTCCCGGTGCATGGAGATCTATTTCCGCCCGCTGCTGCCGGACGAGATCGCGGAGATCGCCGAGGACGCGATGCGCAAGATCGGGCTGCCGTATGCGACCGACGCGGTGAAGGCCGTCACGAAATACGCGACGAACGGCCGCGAGGCGGTCAACATGGTGCAGCTTGCGGCGGGGCTCGTGATGTCCGAGCGGCGCGAGCGGATCGAGGCGGCCGACATCGAGTGGGTGGCGAACTCGAGCCAGCTTCCGCCGCGCCCCGAACGCAAGGTGCCGCCTGAGCCGCAGGTCGGCTATGTGAACGGCCTGGCCGTCTACGGCCCGAACATGGGGACGCTGCTCGAGATCGAGGTCAGCGCGATCCCGGTCCGCGCGGGCAAGGGCTCGTTCACGATCACCGGCGTCGTCGAAGAGGAGGAGCTGGGCGGCGGCTCGCGGACGCTGCGCCGGAAGAGCATGGCGAGGGGTTCCGTCGAGAATGTGCTGACCGTGCTTCGGCGCTTCGGGTTCCAGCCGCACCGGTTCGACCTGCATATCAACTTCCCGGGCGGCACGCCGATCGACGGGCCGTCGGCGGGGATCGCGATGATGACCGCGATCGCCTCGGCCATCACGGGACGGGCCGTCGACAACCGGCTCGCGATGACCGGCGAGATCGGCATCCACGGCAACGTGAAGCCGGTCGGCGGCGTGCTCGCGAAGGTGGAGGCCGCGTTCCAGGCCGGCGCCCGCACGGTCGTCATCCCGAAGGACAACTGGCAGGACTTCTTCGGCCGGTTCGACGGGCTCAGCGTCATTCCGGTCAGCCACGCGGACGAAGTGCTCCGGATCGCGTTCCCCGGCCTCGAGCCGCGCCGCACCGACCTCGATGCCGGCTCGCCGGCCGAGCGGTTCGCCGTGCCGGAGGTGTCGTATTTGCAGGCCGATTCGGCGGAATGCTAAAATAGATCGTATATACCGCCGGACAGCCGTCTCCTCGGGGCGCGGCCGGCGGGCTCTGCAATCGCTCAGGGAGGTGCTGGCGTGGTACCGGGCAAATGGAAAGGACGGCGCCTGCCCTTGCTGCCGCTCAGGGGATTGCTCGTTTATCCGAGCATGGTGCTTCACCTCGATGTCGGCAGGGAAAAATCGGTGCGGGCGCTGGAGCGCTGCATGGTCGGCGACAACACGATCCTGCTCTGTTCCCAGGCGGAGTCGGGCATCGAGGAGCCGACGCAGGACGACATTTACCGTGTCGGCACCATTGCGCGGGTGCGGCAGATGCTCAAGCTGCCGAACGGCACGATCCGCGTGCTGGTGGAGGGCTTGACGCGCGCCGAGATTACGGAGTACGTCCCGAACGACCAATTCTACGAAGTCATCGTGAAGGAACTGCCCGAGCGGGAGGCCGACGATCCCGAGATCGACGCCCTCATGCGCACGGTGCTGAACCAGTTCGAGCATTATATCAATCTGACGAAGAAGGTTTCGCCGGAGACGATGGCGGCCGTGGGCGACATCGACGAGCCGGGCCGGCTCC
>NICF_comb_assmDRAFT_10002992_pt1 | contig 12433 bp, 12 predicted proteins | sample NewIslPassag4_SG_FD_11279 | JGI IMG/M metagenome (IMG submission 11279) | reverse complement strand
GTTGTCTCCATATTATTCTTTATTTCTTCCGGGTCAGTGATTTCTACTTGATCAAAACCCCCGAAATCTTCCTCTTCATTACTATCAAAAGAAAACCCAAAGTCGTCTTCTTCATCGCCATCATCCATGATGAAACCATCATTGTCGTCTTCATCCGAATCGAAAGATCCCGAAGAAAAATCCGAAAAAGGACTATCAAAAGAGGAATCAAACGCACCAGATGAAGGGGAACTGGTAGACAAAATCTTATCCTTATTCTTACTGAACTCATCATAAGACACCATAAATAACATTACCCCTACCCCGGCTGAGGTCAGTCCGGCAATAACCAAATCTGCACCGAACATTTTCCATAACCCGAATAAGGATAAGATAAATCCCGTAAAAATTACCCCACCACTGACAAAAATTATCGTTCGTCCGGTATTCATTCGAGTTACCACATCAAAAGACTTAAAAGACTTCACTAACTCACTGGAAAAATTCATAAATCCCGAGAAAAACTTTTTAACCCCATCCCAAAACTTATCCTCAATATCTTCTTTCTTAGGTTCCATCGTAGAACCAAAAGGCTGATTCCCAAAACCGGAACCAAANCCACCTCCAAAACCACCACCACCAAGACCGCNNTTACCTAAACCACCACCAAGTCCTCCACCAAGACCACCACCTAANCCACCACTGTTAAGTCCACTACCCCCAAGACCGCTGTTACCTAAACCACTATCACCNCCAAAACCNCCGGGAGTACCNAAACTAGANCCCCAACCATCTGAATTGCCCGAAGAAAAACTCGAATCGCCCCAATTCCAATCATCCATACCCGGCTCCACATCCGCTGGATTTTTACTTCTATCTCTATCTAACCTAGCATTCTCCTTATCTTCTTCACTAACCTTCGGAACCAACTTCTTCATTACCATCACCCCGAATTATAGGATTCTGAAAACAATCATTAACACCAACAAAACAACCAAAGTAACAAAATAAGAGGTCTTAGTCTCACTAGACATCGAAGACTGTGAGACATAGGAGGACAAAAGAATCAGAAAGATTAAGAAGATAACCAAAAATATCACCCCCTTAAGTCCACACCAGTCTTAAAGACCTTAGACCTCCTGATGTCCGGTGGCAACTCCACTCTAACTACCCCGAACTTCGTTCTATCTAAACCGCAGAGGAAAGCATGTCTCAACGGGTCAATAGACTCCTCCGAGGAATCCAAGTCCCCCTCAACAGCATCATCATCCGAACGTTTCGCACTAGCAATAGCATCCAACTCTCGCTTCATATGAGGGATGGAAAGACGATGAGCCAACTCATCTCTCACTTGCTCATCGGCTATTGCTCCGATCATAAAGGAAGTAATATTCGGCAAAATACCAAAACGGTCATCTCTCAAAATTTGACCGACATCGTTAGTCAAAATGATATTAACATCCCCAAGTTTCCGACCACCCGTAACCGCTACCCCAATCGTTTTCTCTGAATCAGGGAACTTACCCCAGCGTTGAAACTCCTCCCACACTTTGAAGTTAAACCTTCCCTGAGACTTAGAGAAAACCGAGCGTTGGTGTGACAACTGCGCCGCACCCAACTGCATCAAAGCTAACTGCGTATCATCCACTGCTTGCGGGGATTTACCCGCCATCCCAAAAGAACATACCACTAAATCCGCATCGATAATATCCGAAACCACAACCCGTTCCGTAAAAACACTTTTTCGAGTCCCATCAGGCTCAAAATACTTTCCAGTCTTAGCTATTGCCTTTTCTAAAGCCGAAATGTAACCCTCATCTTGCCTATAATTCGACTCCTTCAAATAATGGAAGGTGTGATAGACATCAAACAAAGTCAAACCCTTAGAATTCGCCCAAGTTTCGGGATCTTCTGTTACTCCCGCCCGCTTGTACGTTTCAGAAACGGCGTCATTCACCACCGTATCCAACCAATCGTCTTCATAGTAGGAACGACCCAACAGCGTTTTGAAGGTAGCCAGAGTGAAGTTCAGGGACATATTCTTTGCATCCCTATCAATTTCCTCAATTCCCGTAGGGTCGGGAATCTCCACTGGATCGAAATAGTTTCCGCTACCCTCAGCCATATTTATAATGTAAACCTTACTATTGTGGGCTAAGAAATTAGCCAAAGGAATATACTCGAAACCCTCCACGTCCATGATAGTTCCATAGAACCCCAAAGCCAACAGTTGCAACAACAAGTCCTTTACAAGGTGAGACTTACCCCCACCTGTTTCAGCCGTAATAAGCCAGTTTTCGGCCACATCACCCTTAGCCTTTACCTTCTTCAACACCGGGAACCTTGAATAGACATCTACCCCAAAACAGATACCTGAAGTCCCCAATGTCCCTTGTCCATAAGAAACAAAACGTGCGGCAATTTCATCCGTCAAAACCTGAATAGAAACCAACTCTTCCGCCGTTTTATTCGGAACCCGACTAAAAGGACTAAAGTACCTTAAAACATCAGGGATATCGTATAACACCCGGTTTGCTTTTACCCCGATATGCTTTAGGTACTTCAAAATCTTATCAACACTTTCATCAAAGTCCGGCCCCCGTACCCCCGAAATTATCATGAGGGTTGAAACCTTCAACAAAGCCCGTTCCCTTTCAATATCCGCAATAGCCAAATAACTTAACGATTCCTCAACCCAGTTCTGAGTCCCCAAACTTTGAATATTTTTATGCAGGTTATAAGCATCAATATCACTGTTCATATTTTGTTGACCAACTTCACGCAGATAACGTAACCTCGAACGCATTTGTGGAGAATCCCAATCAATATGGTGTCCTCGCAAGATCGTAATAAAGTTAACTCTGACCCCTTCCCTACACTCACGCCGAATCCTATCTTTGAAATTGATAGGTAATTCTCTAGGGAAGGAGTTGATAATATAATAGAAAGATACCAATTCACCATCATAACTCCCGATAAAATCGATAGCTATATTATCGGGATCGTGATTGAAGCGCCGAGCCAACTCTGTATTATTCTTTATGGAATGAGAAAAATACAGATCGTCGTAGAGCATCAAGGTATCCTTCCAATACTTTCGGAAACCGCCTTTACCCCATAACCCTAACATAACTGCCACCCCTTAGCTAAAGATGATATTATCCAAACGAGCAAACATATTCTCACACTTAGAAACATATAGAGTCCTGCGAGACACCTCATTTGCTTCATGGTACCCCTTAATGTGGGGTATAATTATACTCTCCCCTGGGGCTACCATCGGTAAAATGGCATCCTTGGGATGTACATTAAACCGTTTCAAATCACCTAAACCACTCAAGGCATAGAGAGTCTTCACCATATGACCCTCCAGCAAATGATCTCCCATCATATGATCAACTACAATAAATACCCCCACATTGGGTTGGCTGAAGAACTCGTCCAACACCATCTTCTGTGGCTCAAAAGTAATGAAATAGTTACTTCCCCGCAGATCAATCATGCCAATACTATCCCTAGCAAGACGAGGAACCTCATTGTACTTCTTCATATATTGCTTCAACTTAGGATAAATGAACAACACTTTACTGGATTGTTGCTTACTCATCCGCAGGTAATGCTGATAAGACAAAATAAACGAGTTCAAATACCTACAACTACCAAAAACCTTGATGTAGAGAACTCGTTTAATCGTCAAAGGAACCTTATATACGTGATAAATAAAAGGAGTATTTGGTTTCTCCTTCTTTGTTAGCTCCGCTACATATTGCTTCAACTTCTCCAATTCTTGAACCGTTTCAGCATTACTCATCTCCAAAGAGTCAATCAACTTTGAAGTTTCCGCTAACATATCCACAACATTAATATTGACCTCGGAAGCCCGAGAAATAGCATTATCAACATTAGATACCGCCGTATTTAACGTTTTCAACCAGAAACCATTAGAGACTAACTTCTGCAGGTTTTCAATACTTACACTTGAAATAGTAGCAATCCCCTTAGCGATAACTTCCAAATCTGCACTAGGAGACTTTATAGTAAGTCCAGTCCTTTTATACTCTTTAATCATAAACTCAACAATTGCCGGGTCCATTAAACTCTCTTCTGCATCGTAAATATCCGCATCCAAACCAGTGAAGATGCAATAATACAAAGGATTAATACTTTTATTAATATAAATAATTTTAGGGATGACTCCCTTAATACTAGACAAAGCTCTAATGGTATCCAAATCACTATCAGACGTACTATGAAAAATGAGACAATCTATATTATCAAAATCCAAATTCCTAAAGGATTTAACACAAATCACTCCGGGTAAATCGTAATGATTAACAGACACCAAAACTATCTTAGACATAGTAACCTACCCCCTACTTATAGCTGGCTCAAAACCTTCGTAAAGTCGTCTACCCCACCTATAAGGGGGATATCGCACCAATTTATCGCTTTTGCATCTAAAGAAAACACATCCGAAATATACTTTCTATTCTTTTCAAACTCGTCATAGTTCACATTCATACTTAAAAGGAAAGAACCATTATTGAACAAAGCGGCTTTAAACTTCTCATCCACGTTAAGACTGTCCAAAGCCAAAACGATATTGAATACCCCCAATATTCGGGTTCCACACAAAAGAGAACCTCAGAATACAGTACTAAATCCTCCAAATACTTCAGATTCTCTAATGGACAGTCAACAATCAACGTTTCATAGTCCCGTTGAATAGCGAGAATACGTTGAGTTCGAACAATATCCTCTACCCCGACACCTGAACCGTGCTGGGACAACAAGCACTCAAATTGGCCCTTATTAAAGAAATACGTTAAGCTCGATATCGACTTAACATTTTGCAGGTATTTCAGCCCATTTTGAATTCTTTCTTCCTCCTGCAAAACATTCTCCAACCCAAAGTAGAACAAAGAACCCCGACGGATGGTATCATAATCCACGAACAATGTCTTACCCTGCTTAGCAAAATAAGCCGCCATATTAATAGCAGTTCGAGTGATACCAGTACGACGATCACCCGTAACGATCACAACCCTAATACCATTCCGGTAATTCCGTTTTTCGCTTTCCACACGAACAATTTTCTCAACTTCAACAACCCGTTCCAAAACCTTTACATTTTTGTTTTCGTACTCCCTATCCAACTCATCCAAGTTGTCAACAGGAATACTATCAATATTCACTTCTTCCTCGGAAATATCGGAAGGGATAGGGGAAACTCCACTAGAAGATGGGATCTCTACTGTGCGGATATTCTTTGTAAAGATAGACCTTTGAAGGCTCTTCAAACGCTCGATCTTATCATCGATACCCGGTAAACTCTCATCAGGAACTTCGATATCGACATCCTGAACTTCATTATGAATATCCAATGAAGGTTCTCTTTGAATCCAAGAACCAGAATTGTCCTCCTCAGCCTCACTCGATTCCAAAGACTCCTCATCTAACGGAGACACCTCATCCAACGCATTCAAGTTATCCTCATTGAAAAAAGGACTACCATTATTCACAGAATCAAACTCACTACCCAGCGAGTTCAAATTTTCCTCATTGAAATCTCCCGCGAGAGTTTGAGGATCTACCCCCAACCCCAAACCTAAGTTTACCTTTGAATCTGAGTCTTCCCCGAAAATAGAAAACCCAATAGGAGAACTATCTTCATCGGAAGTATCATTATTTGATACTTCCGTATCATTATCAGAAACAGGAGTATCATTGTTACCACTCAATGTATCATTATCGTCAGAGGTATCAATATCAGAACCCAATGTAACGTCATCCAAAGAAGTATTACCTGTATTGTCAGAAGTAGCATCTACTGGAGTTAGAGCTTCCTCAGTCGCACCACCCCCAGTTTTACCACCTTGCGAAGCTACCCCAATTGGGGTAGGTACCTTGGAATCCTCCTTGCCATTCTTCGGCTTCTTACCAAACTTTAAGAAACCAAATAACCCTCCACCCTTACTTTTTTCAGGTTCAGGCTTCTTCTCCGACTTAACAACCTTCTCTTTTTCCTTTTTCTTAGAAGAAACTACTTCTTCCACAACCATATCAGAAGAATCGACAAAAGTCTTAGCCGGGTATCGTTTTTTCAACTCTTCCACCGGTAACTGAACAATATCCAACAACATTACCGGTTTTATCCTATCAACGGTAATATGAATCATCAACGGAGAAAGAAAAATCCTAATGCATAGATCCGTCAAACGGGGATCTCTCATAAGAGTAACTAACCTTACCGCCGGATAATAACTACAAATATAATCGTTGAAAGACTCCAACTTGCGTTCCAAATTATCCTCAAAGGATACCCCATCCTGCAACAGAACAATCCTATCCACAACCAAAGTACGGATATTCGATAACTCAATAAACTCCCCCATGGAAGAAAAAGTACTAATATTGAGATTATCTAAATTTTTCAACAAGATGTCCTTAATTTTATCAACCGAACCACGACCAATTAAGACCAGATGCATTATATTAACCTCCTAATTAATCGCCTTGGAAAAGATCAATCTCCTCTTCATCCTTCCTACGTCCAATCAACGCTCCAAACTTCCGCTTACGCTTAACCGAACGCTCAGATTTACTTACCCGCTTAAGCTCTTCTAATTCTTCCAAAGACTTATTAAGTATAGTTCTTTCTCCATTATTTTCAACCCATAATGGCCGAATATACTGAATACGATTCATTTCTTTGAACAGGTTATCCGTTGCACGACTCACTGAAAAATCAGAGATATTAATAACCGATTTCACCAAATCAGCAATAGCCGATTTATTTAAGACCCGAATGCGGGTATAGTTAGCCAACTTGAAATAGTCCAAAACTTCCTGCAACTCACTCCAAAATACATCATCTGGGCCGTTATAAAAGAAAACATACACATCATAGAAAGAATAGGAACGATTCATCAAATACTCAATATAGTCAAACTTACGCAACAATAACTTACGCAAGTCGGGATTTTCAGTACGCTCATATTGCTCAAACAAAGTACCCAGTCTAGTATCTTTTCCAACCACATCCATATAATCTATATGGATGCACTCAATACCCCGTCTCACCATTTGTTGATAAGCGTTTGCTATCGCTGAATGGTGATCAAAGTCAGCATCCCTGTCTTTACCCACAATAACATCTTTGTCCAAAGCAATAAAAATCCCTTTTATCCCACTCGCAAAATGCACAATATAAGGAAACTTATTACTAATCTCATAAACATCCCAAAAAACACTATGCGGAAACATATAATTACTCGCTATCAAAGCCTCTCGTTTTTCTCGATAATACGGCTCTCGAATGATAAGGAAACGAATAATATAAATCAAAACGACAAACGAAATAAGAGGATACCCCCAAGCCCAAAACCCGTCAGCCGCTATAAAAACCAAAAAAGAAGTAAAAATCCAAGCAACTACCCCTAAGAAGGCCCATAACTTCTTACTAGTGCCTTGGTCTACCGAACCTTTACGGATGTCAAAGGTTATAGGAATATGAATAATATCACTGCCCCGGCGTGGTTCCACTACCTATCACCTCGTCAATAAATAATCAAGTTTACAATTTTATCGTCCCTAACAAAAGCGATAACATCAAGATAACCTTCTTGATCCAAAGTTTTAGCCTTCAAAAGAAAGTAAAAATATATCCCTTCAGTATCCCCTAAAGTATACTGAGCATCCAACAATGAAATATCTTTTACATACCCAAATCTTAAAGAAGAATAAGAGGAACCCAACAGTCTGTACTTTAAATCGTCACTAAACCGAACATTAGCATAAACCTTATTATAATCGGATTCACTACCGATAAGTAAGAAAGAACGAACATCCTCATATACCCAAAACTTCATAATCTCATAAGGAGCTAAACGCAAATCCCTTTGAGATTCGATCTCGCGGATAGAATTATTCTCAATCAGAATATAGGCAAAGAAAATACCCCACAATAACATTAAAGCCAAAGACCCCAACAACCAAACTCTTTTAGACTTGGAATCCGCATTATAACCTAAAATCCGACTCAAAATCCTTAACCTCCCTAGTAAGCATCTTTAAACTATCCACACCCCATATCGCTGTTACATACAGCATTTTACTGTCTCCCTTAATTAGAATAATCTCCCTAGTGGTATCGCACCTAAAGAAGTATAAAACTCATCATGAACCACCACATATACTCTGAAAGCCTCCAACTCCTCATCCGATAATGGAACAACATTATTCAAGTCTGTACTCAAACCTAACCTACCCAAATCATCGGCAGTAAAATTCTTCACCAATAACGGTATCAAAGTATCCCTAAATTGTAACGCAAAAGACTTGCTGTCATTAAAAGCCGATAACGTACTTTGAACTAGAGCATTTTGCTCCTCCACATCCGCCAGTTTTGCACTCTTATCCACAAATAATACCCCACAACCACTCAAGGCTCCCACCAGCAAAAACAACAAAAGAAACTTCAAAAGTCGCATGATACCCTCCCAAAACATTTATAGCAGATGCCAAACAGACATCTGCTATAAATAATAGAAACATATTACTTCCTAACTACCAAAAATACTTAATTAACCCAAACTTTCAACCTTTGTTATCACACCATCTCTCACCGTAACCAATAACGTAACAGGATAGCTCAAATCTCCGTCCCTAACAACCCAATCCAACTTAAAAAGAAAATACCCACTTCCCAATATCTCTCCACTAATTCGTTCACTTTCTATAGAATAACCAGCCTTCCTAGCAGGGGAGAAATTCTCCGAAGGGAAATACTCTCGCCAAACCGAATCCGACATTAACGAACGATACTTAGAACGTTTATAACCATAGTCATTAGTATCAGAAATGATTAAAACTTCCCGCATTGAACTCGCAATACTTTTAGCATAAGTAAAAGAAGTCAAACTGTGATCCATTTTAGCATCTATTTCCCTTAGTTTTGACTCCTCAGCCTTATCCAACAGAAAAAGTACCCCCAAGAGTACCACGAACACAACTGAACTAATCAGTAAAACCTTCCTCAATGTCAACAAAAACACCCCCTAACCACTTAACCGTAAAGTGCTTCAAACTTCCATTTCTAGACCGATACAAAAATAACTGATCCGTTAGACCCGTAGTATCATCCAAGAAATAATGCACCTCTAAAGAGGTATTAACAATATCAGATAAAGAAACTTCCTGATCCTCTCTTAAAACCCCGTAATCCGAGAGAACCGACTGCAACAAACCCTCCAATTGCGAGACTAAAACATCAGACTTTCCCCGTAATAAACCTTTAATTTCATCATCGACAGAAACTACCCCCGTAATCAACATACCCCTTACTGCTTGCTCCAACAAGCCTCCAGCTTCCCTTGACTTGGCGTAACTATTCAAAACCGATTTGGTCTTTTGGTTGTTCTCAAGGATAACCCTTTCACGCTCGGCGTAATCAATATTCGAACAACCCACTAAAAGACAAAGGAGCAAACAACCAATAAATACACGGCGCATCATATCACCTCAAATCCAGACAACTTACCATTATCTACTTTAACCCGAACCACAAGAATATTTCCCGATAACACCGACTGATACAACACATCAATATAAGGATTTTCAATATCTAAAGCTGACCGATAACTCTTATAAACATAAAAGTTCCTTGGGTCCTCCACCATCGACTTGTAAGTAACAGGAACATCCTCTGGTGAAATAACCAAGAAAAGACCATTATAAGCAACAATATCTACCCCGTCAACAAAAGTGAAATCATTCACCATAATATAGTCCCGACCATTCTCGGTGAAAATACGAGGATCATTAGCCGGGGGTAACTCATCTTCCTCTGAACTATCCAATACATCAGGAACAACAGGTTCTTCGATATCGTCTGCCACCGGAGAACTATCAACACCGGAATAATCCGGCTCCACAGCGTAAAATTCCTCATAGTACCCNGTAAGATCGAANCGAGCATTATCTAGGGCTAGAAGGGAATCATAATAAGCTCGCAGACTCCCAACTAGACCATCTGTTACAAAATCCGAATTATTTGTTACAAAGTCATCGATAGAGTTATCTCCGATTCTCAAAGCGACTACCACATCAGCAAGATTCAATGCACGTTCAACCAACCCAAAATTACTATCCTTATTTACACCTAAAAATCTATACACAACAAATCCGGACAAAGAAACTAAAACCAAAACGATAAATAAAACTAACAATTTTTTATATCTCTCTAACAAGAAGATCATAATCCCTCAATCTCTCCTTCCCAAACCAACAGAGCATTTTTGTGCATATTGGCCTCTAAAGTATCCCAACGATAAACCTGTTTCGACTTTTGAGGATCAGTGGAAGTATACAGAGAGTATAGTCTCTCCCCGTCCCGCTCAGTTACCCCCGTCAAAACAATGAAGTGATTGGGAGAGGAAGTGAATAAACCAGCCGACTTTTTCGTGCACCCATCACAATCACTACCTGTCACCCGCACAACTGCCAGACCGCCATTTTCCAAAACCTTATCGATCAAATTTTTCCCCTCTACCGTTAATGGACTCTCTAAATACTTTGAGTTTAGGCCCATACTATTATAAACTTTGTACATCTCCCCCATCAAAATACCTTCATGATTAAGGGCTCCTTTCGTTATCATAATAGCCGCCGTCTCAGGTGGGTTAATCAACTTACCTTTCAGGGCTGATAAAGTGTAAGCCACCGAAAACACCATACAACCGTTCCGATTAAAAGTCCAACCCGAAGGAGAACCCCAATGCCACTTTAACTTACCGTAAGTCTCTTGAAAGTTAATCGTTGGAGTATTTTGTCCATAGAAAGGAACTCCAAACTGATTGTCTACATAATTTACCTTTCGAGCATAGTTATCCGACTTCGACAAGTATGAAGAAGTACCCCATTGCTCCTTCAGGGTATTCATAAAGGACTCCCTTTTACATTCTCTGAATTGGCGTTTAACCATGCTCGAACCAAATCCTCCGTAGGCTTATTATCCACAATACCTTGACCCTTACCCGGAGTTTCCTTAAAATTACCAGAAGCTCCACCAATCAACTTACTTTGAACCAACTGCAGAACCCTAGTTCCTTGCAGATAAGAGTTAAACCCATAATGGAAGTTCAATACCCTATCATGCACACCCGTAGTATAAGTCCCAAAAGTCCTCGCCTGATTCCAAGCTAACTTAAAACCTTCCATATGTCCATACTTATTCCATAAAAACGCCCATAAAGGCTCATCAATAGCTACCCCATTTAAGTACAGCGTTACCTTTGAAGGATTCGTAGATTTCGGTAGTTTATCAGGAGTAGCATAATTATCAACATCCCGATAGTCGATACCCCCAAGTATCGCTAACCTTGCACTGTACTCGTCATAGTTCCCCTTAACCGACCAACGGGAGAAAGAACGTTCTTCGTCATTATCCGAAGTTGCCGCATACAAAGCACAGAAGAAATTGATGTACGCCTCATATTCCTCCTGAATAGCCCCATGATACTCAGCCTGAGCTAAGAAGAACGCAATGTAGATAAACAATTCTTCCCTATTATTCATTATACCATAACTATCCATAATTTTGTAGGCTAAGTCCCTAACTTTAGGTTTAAGTATCTGAGACTTTAAGTCATTCGTATGGTGCTTTGCACTCATGGCAACGCCCCAAGGAACATATGCCGCATCGTAGAAATCAGGAGGGATAGTCTTCGGACTATATTCCGATTTTATCCGACTAACAACCTCAGAAGAAAAGTAATCACCCAACTTCTTTGTGTGAGAAATCCCCATAAAACCATATCCCTTTTTACTAAGGGCCTTATCAGAAGGTATTTCAAAAATATTATGCTGAGCGTTATTCTCATAAAACTCCATACTGGTCTCTGTACTCATTACCCCCACTAGGAAGGCCATACGCAAATCAAAGGGCGCTCCCTCGATAGCCATCAACTCTCCGCCGCCATACCCCTCTAAAGCCTTCCTAGCCACTATACCCATACGGTAAATATTTTTCTCGAAATCTGTCAGTTTTATACCCCTAACTGCCAACTCTTCTTCCGTCCATGCCGCTGTTACCTTCGAAACATCTATATTGTCTGGAGTAGGTATCTCTGGGGTTTATCAAACCCAAAGAAGTTTTTAACTATCCCTAAAAACGAAAGAATCATAACCACTAAAGCAATAACAAGAATAATAACAAGCAAAAAGAAAATCAAAACTAAGAAAATTGGGAGCAACTCAAAAAACATAATAACCGCACTCAAGAAACCCAGTATATAAACCCTAGTTCTATTTGACGCCTTAGATGCTTTTTTCTCCAGTCCCGTTTCATCAATTTCCAGACCCAACTTCTTTTTTAATTCCGCAGTCTTCATTTCGCTTCGAAGACGAGCATTCTTAATACGAGATTTCATAGACTCTATTATTGTCAAAATAA
>NICF_comb_assmDRAFT_10002988_pt1 | contig 12442 bp, 10 predicted proteins | sample NewIslPassag4_SG_FD_11279 | JGI IMG/M metagenome (IMG submission 11279) | reverse complement strand
TCCAGGATCTCAAAAAAGCCAAGATGCTAGCCTCTCGATAAGGAATATTTTTCTAGAGGGATTGCGGCTAGCTACTTTACTGTGTTATACTGCTTACGCAAGTTCGTGGGGATGTAGCTCAGATGGGAGAGCGCGACACTGGCAGTGTCGAGGTCAGGGGTTCGACTCCCCTCATCTCCACCAAAGCGAGCCGAAGTGGCGGAATTGGCAGACGCGCTACGTTCAGGGCGTAGTGGGCATGCGCCCGTGGGAGTTCGACTCTCCCCTTCGGCACCGACTCTACAATCAACCCCTAGTAATAACTTGATATAAAGATTATTTGTTGTATAATATCTTTGTACGATCACCGAAATGGCCGGTAAGGCGCTTTGTGCGCCATATTTTTTTGGCATAAAACTGTTTTCAAATTTGTTCTAAACATCGACAATAAAAATCGTGGGTGGTGATGTAAGGAAGATGACTTTGGAAGAGCTTGGTAAGGACTTCGATATTCTAGATAACCTAGATGAAATTATTCTCGACTCAGAACTTGAGGATCTTGAAGCGGATCTGTCCCCGGCCTCTCTGCTTGAGGAGGAGATGGATCGTGAGCTCATAGGCGACTCTCTGGGCATATATCTCAGAGAGATAGGCAGAGCTCAGCTTCTGACAGCCGAGGAGGAAGTAGCTCTAGCCCAGGCTATAGAGAGAGGGCAAGAAGCAGAGCAGAGACTTCAATCAGATGATATCTCTCCAGAAGAGCTTGATGATCTTAAGAAAGCAGTAGAGGAAGGCAAAGCTGCTCGGCATAAGCTTATAGAGCACAACCTCCGACTTGTGGTATCTATAGCCCGTAGATACGTAGGGCATGGAATGCCCCTGGCCGATTTGATAGAAGAGGGCAATTTGGGTCTAATGCGTGCTGCCGAGAAGTTCGACTGGAGGCGAGGATTCAGATTCAGCACCTATGCTACATGGTGGATCCGACAAGCAGTCACCAGAGGATTGGCCGAAGGTGGCAGAACAATAAGGCTCCCAGTCCATGTAGGTGAGGCTCTAACAAAGATAGGACGAGAAACTCAGAGGCTATCTCTAGAACTGGGGCGTGAGCCTACCAACCAGGAGTTGGCAGAGGCAACTGGCCTAAGTCCCGAGCGCATTGACGAATACAAGAACGCATCTAGACTTCCACTGTCGCTTGAGGCCCCTCTAGGTGAGGACGGGGAAACTAATCTGGGCGAGGTCCTCGAGGATACTGAGGCAGCCAACCCTGAGCACATAGCTGATCATACGATGCTTGGGGAGGACATCAAGCGCGCACTCGAGAGGCTAAATGAGAGGCAGCGAGCCATAATTATCATGCGTTATGGACTCTACGGTGGTCAACCAATGACTCTGGAGGCCGCAGGTCGCAAGCTCGGCGTTACCCGAGAAAGAGCAAGGCAGATAGAGCAGGAAGCCCTCAACAGGCTACGCCAGAGCGATGCCAAGCAATTCCTTGCATCACACGTAGCATAAAAACCCAACTACAACATCAGGGGGACTGGTTAGTCCCCCTGATTATTTTCTGGAGGTAAAAGTTGCCGTTTGCTTCCAATGGGGATCTTAAGATCTACTACGAGGAGGTAGGCAAAGGAGATCCTGTTGTATGGATACAAGGGTTGGGGGCTAGCAACACTGCCTGGAACGTACAGAAGTTTCATTTCTCTCAATGCTTTCGGTGTATTTTCATAGACAATCGAGACGTAGGGCAGTCATCCAGAGCTAATGCGGATTATACGACCAAAGATATGGCAGAGGATGTACTCTGCGTGCTGGAAAGTGCTAATGTTGATAGTGCTCATATCATTGGACTGTCTATGGGAGGAGCCATAGCACAAGAATTAGCACTAAATTCACCCAAGAAGGTAAAGTCGCTCGTACTGGTGTCAACATTTGCCACCCCGGATGCTAGAATCCGCGCTGTTAACGCCGCATGGGGAGAGCTTTACGGGAAGGTCAACCGAGAGCTTTTCTATAAGCAGGTCGAACCCTGGTTATTCTCCCCCAGTTATTTAGAAAAGCCGTCAAACATCAGAGCCTTCAGAAGATACATTCAGCATGAGCCCAATCCCCAGGAAACTGACGCTTATCAGCGTCAAGTGAGGGCAGTACTAAGTCATAATACTGCGGATAGACTCGAGAAGATTAGTAGCCCTACGCTTATAATAGCTGGCGAGCAAGATATACTGGTCTCACCTCTNCATTCCAAACTTCTAGCTGAACTGATACCTAATGCGGAGTTGGAAATTATTCCAGGNGCAGCCCACTCGGTAAACCTTGAGAACCAAAAAGAGTTCAATAACAGAGTTCGATCTTTCCTGGAAAGCTATTTAGAGGCATAGTAGTGTAGTAACTAAAAGTCTGTATTAAAATCAATCCGCAGCTAGCATCTGAACAATAAAGAACAAAAGGTACAGGCTATGGAGTACTTCAGGTATAGGGGAATCATAGAAGGTTTCTACGGTAAACCGTGGGAGCATCAGGAAAGGCTCGATATGTTCGAGTTCATGCAAGCTAATAACCTGAATGCCTACATATACGCCCCCAAACAAGACTTATACCATCGAGAGCTTTGGAGAGAACCGTATAAAGAAGAGCAGCTACAACTCTTCAAAGAGCTCATAGAGAAAGCCGGCAGCTGTGGCATAAACTTTACATTTGCTATCAGCCCTGGACTCTCATTGGTGTACTCAAGCGAGGAAGAGCTTGAGACCCTGATCAGAAAAATAACTCCGTTCCTTGAGATGGGAGTACATAGCATAGGAATATTCTTTGATGATGTCCCCTTTGACCTCATTCACGAAGAAGACAGAAATAGCTACTCTAACCTAGCAGAAGCTCAGGCAGACTTTCTTACGAGAGTTCTCCAAAGGTTGGAAAGCACTATAAGTGCCCCTCAAATCATAATGTGCCCGACCTTCTACTGCAACGATCCCAACCTGGAATACCTTAGAATACTTGGGCAGAGGTTACCTAGGAACATCGACGTCTTCTGGACAGGGCCTAACGTTTGCTCCCATGAGATCACGACAAGTCATATGCAGGAGGTCCAAAAGTCTCTGCAGAGGCCAGCTACTCTTTGGGACAATTACCCAGTGAATGACGGCGGTATGATGCCTGAGCTGCATATAGGACCCTACGATCACAGGGATCCTGAGCTTCATACACACGTGGTAGGTATATATGCCAATCCTATGGCTCTACCAGAAGCTTCCAAGCTACCTCTTTATACCTTTGCTCAGTATCTAAATTCTCCAAGCCAGTACAACCCACAAGATTCCTGGCGGCAGGCTGTAAGCACCTTGCTTGGCGAAGACAACTTATCTGCCATGGAAAAGTTCTATCAAAGCAACACTATCAGCTGCTTAGAACCTGAGGAGCCTGCTTACCTAACAAACCTATTTAAGAAAGTACAAGAAGATTTTGCCTCCTTTAGATTCGAACAAGGACTACGTACCCTTAGAGAAGAGATAATCAGCATGCAGGCCACCTACTCGAGTCTTTCCGCTCAGGACAGCAAGTTCTTTTGGGAAATAAGACCATGGTTGGAAGAATATAAGTTGTGGACTGATTATCTTGATCAAGCCATGATTACTTTCAGCAACTTGTTTACAGGATTCTTTACAGCTGATGAAGAGCAAGCAAGAGAGTCTTTGCAGAAAGCTCTACATGGGAGGACATATCTAAGAGAAGTCCTGAAGGACGCAGTTGATTTTCGTACCAGAGTATGCGGAGACGTAGTTCGCAACTTCCTTCAACAGGTACTGAGATCAACCGTATATCTATTGAGCTACAAGCTGAAGGCAAAGAGTGGACAGCGCTTCCACCTGGTATAGTTCGAGACTGAAGACCGCCTTATGCAGGGCATTTGTCTGGGGGAACCTCATGGCAGGAATCCCAGTCAACATATCTTCTGAACTGTGGGTTAGGATCTCCACTTAGCCAAGTCAGCTCCCCTGCAGATGTAGCCTTGATCTGCAGGGGATACTGGTAGCCATTAGAAAGGTCCAGCATATATACCGAATCACGCAAACGAAGCGCTATCCAGCTTCCACCATCACTTATAGGTACAATCTGAACTAAGCTGGAATCATCCAGTTCAGAATAATCCATCCCAAGCATAGATCCCCAAGTCACGAAATCCTTTTTACGCAAGTCATAAACTCTTAGGTCATCATCCATTGTCCATACAGCTATATATCCATCATCTAAGGGAGCATAAGCATTAACATAGCCGTTTATTTCATAGACGGTCTTACCTCTCGGTGTATAAATACTGATGTTGAGATTTTTGAGCTGTACCAAAACATCCTTGCCGTCAAGCACCATCCAGGAGTAACGATCTGCCCTGGGGAGAATCTTGATCCTCTTGAACTTATTATTGAAAAGATGCCATACATTATTTCTGTCCTTTACTAGAATCCACCTACCAGATGGAGAGAAATCCAAGCTCAATGGTATAGTCCTAAGGTGTGCAATAGGTTTGGATCTCGCTAGATTGACCCTACTTTTTTGCGGAGTGATCTCCCAAATCGTTACACCTCTCCCCTCCCTGGTAGCATACGCGATCGCACTACCGGAAGAAGTCAACTCAACTGCAGTAATATCTTGCATCTTGGGGGGAATGTAAAGCTTGATAATACCTTCCTGAGTATAGAGTAGAGCGTTGCTTTTACTTGTTCTCACCATTAGTGCTTGATCACCAACCGTATATGATAGCTTTGATGCGGCTGCAATCTGTCTAGTACTCCCTGTTCTAAGGTCTAACGACACCAAGGAAACTCTGCTCCCGCTCTTCTTGGGATATATTATCGTTCCTGAAAGAGTCTCGAACTCCCGGTCATAAGACTGCCATCCTGACATCCATACCAACGGAGATATGACCTCCTTCGGTGGATAGTCGAGCCTCCAAACACTCTCCTGAAACTTAGCATCATATAGATGTAGCCCATCTTCGTCGTTATATAACAGGTACCTACCATCAGGAGATAGCAAGGCATTAGATTCAAAGTTGCCTTTGAATGCTACTTGTAGAGCTTGATCTACCTCTCCTGAGGATAGATTCATACGGGATAGAACTATACGATCGCTATGGTTACTTACGCCCTGCAGAAAAACCACGTAGTTAGGATCATCTTCCCATCTAGCGTAGTCGCATGTGCCAAGCGTGCTAGACTTACCCGTCGAGGGATTAGTCACACCGAATAATGAGCTGCCAGAAGCAGAGTCCGATGGTGATACCCAAAGCACTAACTTATCATCAGGCGACCATGTGGCAGTACCTCGACCAGGTAACTGCTTCAAATCCCAAAAACCAAACCTAGAAAAGCTTGCTAGCAATATTCTGCGATCGGTTCCTATAAGAAGCTGAGTACCATCCGCACTCCAATCTAGGCTTACGACATCCTCAAAAGATTGAAGCGTAACTATGGTACTGATTGTCTCCCCTCCCGAGTTACGAACTCTCACTAACTGCACCCTAGAATGTTCTAATCCTCGATAGTAGATAGGTTCGCTAGCCACCGCCAATATCTGTTCGTTAGGATGCCAAGCTAGAGCAGCCACACGAAAGCGATGGGGCGTACGATCCATCTCGTATCTCCATCTATCTGTATTCGGAGACTGCAAAGTTATCAGCCACCTGGGCGGGGATCTATCAATTATGTCCGATAACATTACCGCATCCTGCTTCCCATATGCCAAGTATCTTCCAGAGGGAGAAATAGCAAAGACGACATTGGGACTGAGATCGGTGAAGACATCTCGGGCTATGTTACCTGTGTCGAAATCCACAACTCCCACACTATTACCATCTGGACCATAGTGCAGGAGTACTAACCTACCGGAAAGATATCTATCCCTTACAAAGCCATTGATCCTGGCAGCTATATTGCTGGTAGAACCGTCGCTTCGGTTACTAACATTTTGATCACTTACCAGTCTCTCCGCGGTCTTAACTTGGGACGGCTTGGCGGAGGAATCAATCCCGAAAAAGTTAGCTCCCAAAACTGCAGCAAATAGCAAGACAATACAAGCTGCGACTGCCCATAGATACACTCGGATATTATCGTTACCCACCGCTAGCGGTGGTACGTACTGCTGGGGAAAATCAGCAGAGCAAGATTTCCAGAGACGAGCTTCCAAATTGGGAGGCATAGAGAATGTAGTATGTTTTACGGAAAGTGTATCAATTAATGATCTTATCCTAGGATAAGATCCTGATATATTGCCTAGAAGTATCTCTCGAGTAATTAGATAAACATCATTTCTATTCAGGCGACTCTCAGGCTCCTCCGGCCACAGGTCGATCAATATTTGGAGAACAGTGGTAGATATAGAGGACTCAACCTTATGTGGAGAAATCCCAAGAACAGTACTTATTCTATGAATAGACCACCGCTCATGGAAGAAAAGCCCCAGTATAAATCGCTGAACCCTGGCAAACTGAGCGATCTCGGAGGCTAAAAGCCTACCATACAGCCTACTTACTTTATCATTAGCACGACCACTATCATCCTGGACCAAAAAACCAAGACCACATTCACATAAAGGATCAGAATTGACGCGGTTCAATAGGACTCGAGTTGCTATAGACAGTAGCCAGTCAAGAAGACCCAATTCCTGATCAGACTTATAACAAGTCTTGAAAGCGAGCCATAAGGTCTGCTGGAGGACATCCTCTGCCTCTTGCCCATCTACGGTTCTTCTGGCAATAAAATCATATAGCTGAGGCAAGATTGGTTTCACCAATACCTGCAGAGCTTCTAGGCCCAAATGATCAGCCAGGGTGAAGTCAGCTACAGTCAGGCTGGCATGGCTATCGTCGGACATGACAACGCCCTCCATATTTGATGATACACTTAGTCCGACGCCAGCTCAATATTTCCCAAAATGCTTATCCGCTAGGGGGAGAAATTATACCTCTACTTCCTCCACCATCTTAGCGACTTGTGCCCCGCAAGTATCTATCTCTAGAGTCATAACCTTACCATCATCGTACTTACTGGCTATATCCCACAAGGCAAGCTCAACTGCCTGCACGTTATCTATACAGAGAGCAAGTACAGAAGGACCTGCACCGGATATCCATGTAGCCAAAGCCCCTGCTTCAAGTGCTGAGAGCATCGACTCCTGTAATCCCTTTACTAGGGATGCCCTATATGGTTGATGTAACCTATCCTGCGTGGCCACCTGTAGGAGGTTGTATTCACCTCTTGCAAAAGATGCTGCCATAAGAGCCGCTCTACTCAAGTTGAAGACAGCGTCCTGCATACTTACCTGTTTGGGGAGAATAGATCTAGCATGTTTTGTATAGACCTGAGAATCAGGGACCCATAAAACAGCCTTCATGGAAGGATCTGGATCTATGCGTACGGTATGCACTTTGTTTCCATCCCAAGCACTGATAGTTATCCCGCCAAACAAAGCCGCAGCCACGTTATCCGGATGTCCCTCGAGTTCGGTAGCCAGCTCCATTATCTGTTCTCTATCCTTTGGACAACCTAACAGCTCGTTGGCAAGCAACAAGCCGGCCAGAGCTGCAGCTCCAGAGCTTGCTAACCCCCTTCCTATAGGAATCCTATTGATAAGCCTCAAGCCAAAACTTGGGAGCTGACTATCAAGCCTGGAAGCTAACTCCATCATAGCCTTAAGGCAGGCATTACTTTCATCCTTAGGAAGGAAGTCAGCTCCTTCGCCTTCTATAACCACACCTTTGGCATCAGTATCTAGAATAGCTTCGTTGTACAACGCGAGAGCCATACCAGCACAATCGAAACCTGAGCCCAAATTACCACTTGCAGCTGGAACACGTACATGAACCCTCATAAACTTTCCACCACCGAGATAATAGATTTAGGATCAGCATCAACCTCAATTATCTTGTTAGAGAACCTATTGTCCGAAGTGTGATACATGAAAGTAGCATCAGGATCCTTGAGTATGTGTCCGGTGAGGACAGCCACAACCTTAGAATCGGGAGAGATTATTCTTTCGGACATTAACTTTCGTATACCAGCAACCGAGGCGGCGCTTGCAGGTTCACACCCCACTCCAGCACTATCCACCACAGCCTTGGCATCCAGAATTTCTCGATCACTGACAGATGTCACTAATCCATCAAGCTCTTGTACCACTCTCCTAGCCTTCTGATAATTTACAGGATCGCCTATACGTATAGCAGTGGCTACAGTCTCTGCTTTGACCGGAGAATAGCTCTGCCATCCAGATTTATAAGCATGGGCAAAGGGAGCTGCACCTTCAGCTTGAACCACACCAATTCGAGGTAACCTATCTATCAACCCTAAGCTTCGCATTTCTAGAAGAGCTTTACCAAATGCTGAGGTATTCCCAAGATTACCACCTGGGAGAAATATCCAGTCGGGAACTTCCCATCTCAGAGACTCCAGCAATTCGTACATAACAGTTTTCTGGCCCTCAAGTCTCCAAGGGTTTACAGAATTTAGTATGTATAGTCCTAACTGAGGAGCAGTAGACTGTAGAAGGCTCAAAGCCTTATCAAAATCTCCCCTGATAGCTATCGTCTTTGCACCATAAGCTATAGACTGGGAGAGCTTGGCAGCTGAGACCTTGCCCGCTGGCAGCAGCACCACGCAACGCATATCGGCTATAGCTGCGTAAGAAGCTAGAGAAGCGCTGGTGTTGCCCGTGGAGGCACAGGCGACAATAGTTGCTCCACAGTGGCGAGCTATGCTCACCCCCACAGTCATCCCCCTATCCTTGAAGGATCCGGTAGGGTTCTCTCCCTCATGCTTCAGATAAAGGGTATCCACACCCACCCAATCAGCGAGCTTAGGCACATTGTACAGTCCCGTATTCCCTTCACCCCGAGTAATGATAGCTTCATCATCGACTGGTGAGACTAGTTCCCGGAACCTCCATACGCCACTTCGATCAATAGCAAATAGAGAACCCATTCTGCTTGCCCATGTATCCTTGAGCCAAGAAGGTTCATATTCGCCAAGAGGCCAAACAATCTCTAGCAAGCCCCCACATTCACAGGAAGAGGCTGTAGTCCAGAGGTTCTTCTCTGCACCACATTGTATGCACCTTACCTTAGGTTTCACTTTTAGATCTTGATCTATAGTGATAGAACTGGACATGCCTACTCCATACTCTGTGTTTGTAGCCATTCTTCTCTTAAGATCTCGAAAAGCCACGAATCATACCAATGGCCATCTATAAAAGCCTCTCGACGAAAGGTACCACAAAGTCTATATCCGACCTTTTCTAACACTCTTCGGCTGGCAAGGTTGCCACTGAAGACCTGGCTCTTGAGCTTTTCCAACCCCAGCGACTCGAAAGCAAACCTGGTGCGTAACGCTACAACCTCGCTGGCATAGCCCTTGCCCCACTCAGATTTGTCGCCTATCAAATTACCGGTTATAGCATGTCTGTTTCGCCAGTCTATCTGATGAATACCTGTGGTACCTATGAGCTTATCTTCCAAAGTCACGGCCCAGAGGACATCTTCATTACTACGAGATACTCTATCGAACCATTCCTTCTCTGCACTTAGCGAAGGAGGGAACCTAATATTCAAGAATTTTGTAACCTCAGTGTCAGCAAACCAGGAACAGAAAATGGGAAGCATATCCTCAGTAGGAGGCACAAGCCTCACTCTATCGCCTACAATAATTGGTCCCAACATGATCCTCTCCAATACCCAGAAAAATCATTTATACTCTCGAATATCGTCAAGAACCATCTGTACAACATCCTGTACAGGCTGCCCCTTTAGATCTTCTCCAGACCGCTTACGAACCGCAACCGTACCGGCCTGAGCCTCCCTATCCCCAACTATCAACATATAGGGGATTTTCTGCATCTGAGCATCCCTAATCTTAGCGTTCATCCTTTCATTGCGGGCATCCACATTCACGCGCACGTTATGACGAGAGAAAGCGCTTGCCACCTCTTCAGCATAGGGTATATGTCTATCGGCTATAGGTATTACCACTACTTGTACTGGAGACAGCCAAACAGGGAAAGCACCAGCATGCTGTTCTGTCAGGAAAGCAAAGAAGCGCTCCATGGAACCTATAGGAGCCCTGTGGATCATAACTGGACGCCTACGCTCGCCATCAGCATCTATATACTCTAAATCAAACCTTTCTGGGAGATAAAAGTCCAGCTGGTTTGTGGAAGCAGCAAACTCACGGCCCAAAACATCACGTACCATTACATCTAGCTTAGGACCATAAAATGCGGCCTCGCCTTCGGCTTCTACATACTCGGCTCCAAGCTCGTCCAGAGCCTGCCGAATAGCGTTCTCTGCGTTGTTCCACATCTCATCTCCCTCTACATACTTCTCTTTATCCGAAGGATCTCGGAGGGAGAGTCTGTATACGTAGTCGTGGAAACCTACGGCTCTATACACTTCATGCATCAGCTGGATTACTCTTATAAACTCCTCCTTGAGTTGGTCTGGTCGACAGAAGATATGAGCATCGTTTATAGTAAACCCTCTAACCCTAGACATACCCGTTAGCTCACCCGATTTCTCATACCTATAGACAGTTCCAAGCTCAGCTATCCTCAGTGGCAAATCTCGATAAGATCTCAGTGAGTGCTTGTAGATCATGATGTGGTGAGGGCATGTCATCGGTCGTAGCTCATACTCCTCGCCATCCTCAAGGACCATCGGGGGAAACATCGCGTCCCTGTAGTGCTGCCAATGACCACTGGTCTTGTATAACCCAAGTTTGGCAATGTGAGGCGTATATACGTGCTGATACCCTTCCCTTGCCTCGGCCTTGACTATAAAGTTCTCCAATTCGCGGCGAATTATCGACCCATTGGGGAGCCATAGCACTAACCCAGGACCGACTTCATCGCTTATCATAAACAGCTCTAGGTCCTTACCTATCTTTCTGTGGTCTCGACGCTTCGCTTCTTCCAGGCGCCACAGGTAATCGTCAAGTTCCTCTTGTGTGGGAAAAGCTGTTCCATAGATTCTTTGTAGTTGCGGTCTCTTCTCATCCCCTCTCCAATAGGCAGAAGCAACGCTAAGTAGCTTGAAAGGACCTATCTTACCTGTTGACTCAACATGAGGCCCCCTACATAGATCAGTGAAATGCGCCATTTTATAGATACTAATAACGGCATCTTCCGGAAGATCATCTATTATCTCCAGCTTGTAGGGCTGATCCCTGAACATTTCCTTGGCTTGTTGGCGAGAGATCTCCTCTCTTATAAAAGGATGATCTTCCTCTATAAGACGGCGCATCCTTTCCTCTATTTCAGGGAAATCTTCTGGGGTTATCGGGCGTGGCAACTCAAAATCATAATAAAACCCATTCTCTATCGCAGGGCCAATACCAAACTTAGCATCTGGGAACATCTGCAGCACCGCGGCAGCCATAACGTGGGCAGCGGAATGACGCATAGTCGAGAGCAAGGAGCCAGACTCCATCTCCGCTCCATGATAAGCCAGCTGTTCGATATCTTTAGCCTTCGTGCTCATGGGTCCACCTCCAGTACCTAAAATCAAAGGGTGCCCTTTGCCATCCCTAACGGGACGAAAGGGCACCCTTCCGTGGTTCCACCCGAATTCGGGAAAACAACAATTAGTTTTCCCCTCATTAGTTATAACGGAAACTCCGGGACACCTTACTTGCTTGCCTTCGCTTTCGGGCGCCGGCTCACAGGTGGTTTTCCGCTTGGAGCCAACTAGAGGGCTTTCAGCCGGTGACCCTCACTCTCTGTCAGTTGCTTGACAAGCGTACTCGTCCTGCTCACAGCCTTTACGTTTTCACTTGTAAGCCAAGTATATCAATTACTACACAAAAGTCAACTATCTAGGCTAATTGAGCGTTCAGTCTTATCTCCACGTTATTGCGTAAAGCATTAGACACCGGACAGCCTTTTTCTGCCTCTTCAGCAATAGATTTGAACTCTTCCTCACTCAAACCAGGCACTCTACCCGTCACATTCAGGTCTATACTAGTTATTCGAGCTCCACCTTCCCCGAACTCGAAGTTACAAGTTGCATCCACAGATAAGTTTTCCGGAGGTGACCCATGCTTAGCCAAGGTATTGGATAGTGCCATGGCATAGCACCCGGCATGTGCTGCNGCAATTAGCTCTTCGGGACTNGTACCACCACCTCCCCTTTCAGTACGCGTCCTCCAGCTTATTGGTAGTGGACCAAAAGAGCCACTTCCANCACTCACCTGCCCATTACCCTGCAGAAGATCCCCTGACCAATCAACATGAGCCTTACTTTGCGCAGTAGCCATTTTTATAAAATACCCTCCTAGAAAGTGGATATAAGCAAGGGTTTAGAAATTTAACCCTTCATGCGGCACCTGCAAATTATATGCCAATTCTCCCTAAACACTTGGCATAGAATATGCGCCCTGTAAAATCGAAGTATATTTGCGAGGAGGGTAGATGAATG
>NICF_comb_assmDRAFT_10002987_pt1 | contig 12443 bp, 8 predicted proteins | sample NewIslPassag4_SG_FD_11279 | JGI IMG/M metagenome (IMG submission 11279) | reverse complement strand
GGCGCGCAAGATGACAGTCCGCTCGGGCGACCAGACGACCCGCTGGGGCTTCGACATGCACCAGGAGAACGGCGGGAACCGCTGGCACTGGGTGTGGCTGAACGACGGCGAACTCTTCAGCCCGGACAAGAGCCGTGCGCAGTTCGACCACCCGAATACCATCGATGCCCTGCAGTGGGCGCACGACATGGTGCACGTCTACCAGGTCTCCCCGGCGCCCGGCGCACTTTCGGGAAGCAGCCGGGTGAACTTCCGATCCGGCAGGTTCGCCATGATGATCACGGCGTCGACGTTCGTCGCCGAACTCCAGCAGGCCGGGATCGGGTTTGTGACCAAGCCGGGGCCGCCGGGACCGGGCAAGCACGGGGGCCGCTTCTCAGGCGCCTCGTCGAGCGTAATCGGGATCGTGAGCACGACGGAGCACCCGGACGAAGCGTGGACCTTCCTCCGGTGGCTCGTGTACGAGAAGGGACTTTCGTTCGCCGAAGACCGCGGCGGCATCCCGTACCTGCTCGACGGGCTGCGGTCGGCGAAGTACCAGGCGCAGCCCTGGAACGCCTTCGCCGAGTCGATCATGACCTACAGTCCCCGCAACACGTACATGACGGGCGTTTCGCAAGACGACTGGACGCCCCACTTCCAAGCGGCGTGGGACGCCGTGATCCGGGGCCAGCAAAGTCCCGCCGCCGCGCTCCGGCAGGCGCAGGAAGTGGTGAACGCCCGGCTCGCCGAGCTCCGAGCGCAATGACGGGGCGGTGCGGCCCCGGAGTGAAGCGGGCTGTCCATGCAGCGAAGTTGACCAGCCTGGGGGAATGAGACGAGGATGGAGCGATCGATCCGAAAGTTGAGCATTCCGCATGTGGTTGCAGCCGTGACGGTAGTCCTTCTCGCATTTCCGGCCGTCGCGGGGGTTGCGCCTGCGGCGCCCGGTGCTGGGCTCGAGCCGTTGTTTATAAAGGCGCAGTTTCAATTTGCAAGTGAGCGACTGGCCGCGGCTGACGCCTTGATGCTCGTCGGCATGGAGGGGGAGGCGGCCGGTCCCGCCCTCATCGCTCTCGAGTGGCGAAAGGAAAGCTCGCCGTTCGGCTTCATTTCGTGGCGTCCGTACCTCGCCGCGGCGAAAGGGATCCTGCCCGACCAGCTTGCGCCCGGGGTTCCCGTCCAGCGAGGCGCCAACCAGGACGCGGCCCGGCTTCCGATCGTAAACCCGCAGCCCGGTGTAGTCTACGAGGCCAGCCTGACGTACGACCCGGGAACGGGTGAACTGGGCGTGGCGCTGGTCGACGTGAACGCAGGCAGCCTCTTGTACGGCCTGCAGGCCAAGGTGACTGCGCTGCCCGTGGAAGTGCGACCGGCCGCCGGCGAGGACGCGCTTTCGGCGGAGACGCACCGGGCGTTTCTCCCGGTGGGCGTGCGGTGGCAAGTCGGCGAGCGGGCGCCGCACGGCGGCGTCGTTCCCCTGCTCAGGCTGAGCAAGCAGCAGGCTGCTTTCCTTGAAGTGGAACTGCCCGAGAGTCCGCTGAGTGGGTCATACCGCCTGATCGGCGCAAAAGACGGCGTTGAGGCGGCGTGGGTGGACACCCTGACGGGGGCCGGGAAGGTGCAGGTCCCGCTTTTGCTGGACGGCATCGGGGCGGGCACTTGGCAGGTGCGCTTGGAGTACGTCGACGGCGAAAAGGCCTGGACCCTGGGGAGTATCCGGACGATCGGGGTCGCCGGCGGGGTTGTATCGCTCGCCGTCTCCGGCGTCGAGCGGCGTGGGGGGAAGATTCTGGGGCGGCTCGTTGCGCAAGGGGACGGACCGGTTCAAGGGGTGCCGCTCACGCTTTACGCGGACGTCGAGCGCCTGGTAAGCGGCGCGTGGGTCCTCGTCGAGCAGGGAACGAACGTCCTTGAGATCCGCACGGACGTGCCCGAGGGCGTGATCGAGATCCCGTTCTCGCTCGACGTGTCGGCCGAAGAAGGGCGGGCGCTCCGGGTGACGTTCTACGCTGCGGACGGCTTCCGGGACGGCGTACAGATCCTGGCGGTACGGGAGCAGCACGTCGTTCCCCAGTGGGACACGGGCACGATGGGCGGGATTCCCCAGATCGACATCGCCCATGAGACGTGGCGGCAGGTGGTCGTAGATCACGTCCCGGGCCAGTACCTGGGGCATCCGGACACGGTTCTCCTCGGGGACGACCGGACGATCCTCGTCGTCTACCCGCTCGGGCACGGCGGCCCGACGGTGCTCAAGCGCAGTGAGGACGGCGGGAAGACGTGGAGCGAGCGCCTGCCCGTCGACGAGAGCTGGGGCCGGACCGCCAACGTGCCGACGATCTTCCGGATGGTCGACCCTGAGGGTGTGGAGCGGCTTTTCGTCTACCAAAACATGGCCCGTCCCAACGAGGAGTTGCTCGAGGGGAGGGGGGGCAACGACATCCATCACTCGATCTCCCTCGACAACGGGCGCACCTGGACGCCCTTCGAAAAGACCGGGCTCGTCGGTCCCGTGGTGCCCAACACGATCGTCCCGATCTCGGGCAGGCGCTACCTCACGGTGTTCCAGTTGAACGGCACCATCCAGATGAGTACGACGTCCGACGGCGGGCTGACGTGGGACCGGCAGCGCACCATTGCAAGGTACCCCGGCGCGCAGCTCACCGAGCCTGCGGTCGTCAAGGGGCCGGACGGCAAGCAGCTCGCGGTCCTCATCCGAGAAAACACGCGCCAGTACAATTCGATGTTGATCGTAAGCCCCGACGAGGGCCAGACGTGGTCGCAGCCGGTGGAACTGCCGCCCACGCTCACCGGGGACCGCCACATGCCCCGTTACGCCCCCGACGGCCGGCTCGTGATCACGTTCCGCGACATGGCCAACGGAAGCCCGACGAAAGGCGACTTCGTCGCCTGGGTGGGAACGTGGGACGACCTCGTGAACCTCAGGCCCGGCCAGTACCGGGTGCGCCTCCTCGACAACACGCGCAACGACGCGGACACCGGGTACGCCGGCCTCGAGCTGCTTCCGGACGGGACGTTCGTCTCGACGACGTACGTGCCGCTGACGTTCGGCGCCCGGCCGTCCGTCGTGAGCCTGCGGTTTAAGATCGAGGAGCTCGACGCCCGGGTAGAGCAGTTCCTGCGGGAGCAGGCCGGGGAATAGGGCCGTTTCCGGCTCGGAGGTGATCGCTTGCGTTTCTGCAGGCGGTGGGAGGAGCCCCGGGCATTGCGCCGAAACGTAGACGTATGATGTATCGCGTCCGGCTGCAGGCGGCTTGCGCCGCTGCAGCCAGTGGTTAAGGTCGGGTTGGGTGGAAACTGGCATCGTTGGAGGTGGGACCCCGGAGCACAGGGACAAAAGATAATACGTTTATGGAGGGTGGGCACGATGCGTGAATACAGCCGGGCGATTCCGGGCGCGCACGGGGCGGCCAGGCGCAAGCTTTTGTCCGCCGCGGCCGGCCTGTGGAGCGCGGTCGCCCTATCGCCCATCTTGAAGGGAGCGCTGAGGCCGATGCGAGTGCAGGCACAAGGCCGCGAGCCCGTGTTCGAGCAAGTCGACGTCTTCAGGCAAGGAACGAACGGCTACCATACCTACCGGATCCCGGCGGTGGTCGTTTCCAAGAAGGGAACCGTCCTCGCGTTCTGCGAGGGGCGGAAGAACAGCGCTGCCGACGACGGCGACATCGACCTGTTGCTCGTGAGGAGTTTCGACGGCGGCCGGACCTGGGGTGAAGTGCAGCTCATTCACGACGCCGGGCCGCACACGGCGGGCAACCCCGCTCCGGTGGTCGACGAAGTGACGGGCGAGATCATCCTGCCGTTTTGTATCAACAACAGCACGGTTTGGGTGACGAAGAGCGCCGACGACGGGGCGACGTGGACCGAGCCCCGGGAGATCACGCGGGACGTCAAGATGCCCGCCTGGACCTGGTACGCCACCGGGCCGTGCCACGGGATCCAGCTCAGGTCCGGGCGCCTGCTCATCCCGTGCGATCACAACGGCGCAGCGCACGTGATCTACAGCGACGACCACGGGGAGACGTGGAAGCTGGGCGGTTCCGTCTCCGGCGGGACCAACGAGTCCGTCGCCGTCGAGACCGTCGACGGGCGGGTGTACATCAACTGCCGCAACACCCGCCAAAACGGAAGGACGCACCGGGCGTACGCCTGGAGCGACAACGGGGGGCTTACCTTCGGGCCGACGGCGTGGGCGGACGAACTGATCGAGCCGATCTGCCAGGCGAGCGCCGTCCGGTACACGACGGTGGAGTCGCACGGCAAAAACCGTGTGCTCTTTTCCAACCCGGCGAGCCAGCGGCGCGAGCGGCTCACGGTCCGGATCAGCTACGACGAGTGCAGGTCGTGGAACGCCGGGCGGGTCGTCCACTACGGGCCGGCCGCGTACTCCGACCTGTGCGTGCTCCCCGACGGCATGATCGGCTGCTTCTACGAGCGGGGCCAGTACGGCCCGTACGAAAGGTTGACGTTCGCCCGCTTCAACCTCGAATGGCTGACGAACGGGGAAGATCATCTCTAAGAGGAAAACGCAAGAAGGATCAAGGGGGTTCGAGAACAAATGACCACCGCATTGCGGCGCACTGTATTGTCGCTGTTGATCGTCTTGGCGCTTGCCGGCATCGTTCACGCCGAGCAGGTCGAGTTGCGCATCTGGGCGTGGCTGCCCGGGTCGGCGCACGGCGACGTGTTCCAGCGCTACCTCGACGAATTTCACGCCACACATCCGAATATCCGGGTGGTGCTGGAGCGCGGCTCCAATGAGGGCGCGCTGATCACCGCATTCGTCGGCGGCGCCGCGCCCGACCTGATCCAGGGCGTCGGCCCGTGGGCGACGGCGCTCGGGCCGCGGGGCATCCTCCTGCCGCTCGACCAGTTCATCGACGGCCCGAACGGGTTCCCCCGGAGCGATTTCGTCGACGACTTGTGGTCCTTCAGTGTCGTGGGCGGAAAGACGTACCAGCTCGCCGTCGACAGCAACGAGCGGGCGCTCTTTGTCTCGACGGACGCCGCCCTCTCCTCCGGCATCGACCCCAACGCCCCCATCCGCGACTGGAACGACCTCCTCGACTGGGCGCGCAAGATGACGCTGCGCTCGGGCGACGAGGTGACCCGTTGGGGCTTCGACATGAACCAGGAGAACGGCGGCAGCCGCTGGCACTGGGTGTGGCTGAACGACGGCGAGCTCTTCAGCGAGGACAAGAGCCGGGCGACGTTCGACCACCCCAACACGATCGAGGCGCTCCAGTGGGCGTACGACATGGTGCACACCTACCGGGTCGCTCCTGTCCCAGGGACGGTCTCCGGGAGCACGCGGGCGAATTTCCGTTCCGGCAAGTACGCCATGGTCGTGACGGCGTCGTCGTTCATCCCCGAGCTCGAGCAGGCCGGCATTGATTTCGTGACGAAGGCGGGGCCGCCGGGACCGGGCAAGTACGGGGGCCGCTTCTCGGGCGCCACGTCGAGCATGATGGGAATCGTGAGCTCGACGAAGCATCCCGACGAGGCGTGGACGTTCCTGCGCTGGCTCTACTATGAGAAGGGCCTCGCGTTCGCGGAGGACCGGGGCGGCATCCCGTACCTCCTCGAAGGGCTTCGGTCCGGGAAGTACCAGTCGCAGCCGTGGAACGCTTTCGCCGAGTCGATTTTGACCTTCAATCCCCGCAATGCCTACATGTACGGCGTATCGGAGAGCGACTGGCTGCCGCAGTTCCAGGCGGCGTGGGATGCGACGATCCGCGGGCAGCAGGCGGCGAATGTCGTGCTCCAGCAGGCGCAGGACGCGGTGAACGCCCGGCTCGCCGAGCTCAGGGCGATGAACAACCAGTAAGGCAACAGGACCCAGATATCACAGGGCAGGGTTTCGGTGGAACATGGCGCGCAGCAGGCAGTCCGACAAGGATCCATCCATGTCGCTCGCCCGCAAGGTGCGGCAGCAGATTCTCGACTACATCGTCGAAGCGGGTCTCAAAGAAGGGGATCAGCTGCCGATCGAGCCGGAGCTGTGCGCCATGTTCGGCGTGAGCCGCACGGCGGTACGCGAAGCGGTGAAATACCTCGAGGTGCTCGGCGTCGTCAGCGTCGAGCAGGGGCGCGGGACGTTCCTGCGGGCGTTCGACGTCGGGCACCTCGTCTCCAATATCCCGATGCAGCTCGTCTTCCGGCGCGAGGGAATCTTGGAGGTCGTGCGGGTCCGGCAAACCCTGGAGGAGTACTGTCTCGAGCAGGCGATCGTCCGTGGAAGCCAGTCGGATTTGGAGGCGCTCGAATCGATCGTGCGGCAGATGAAGGGCCGCGCCGCCGCCGGGGAGTCGATGGACGAGGAAGACATCGCCTTCCACCGGCAGCTCGCGAGGATGGCTAACGCCCCGCTCGCCACGATGATCCTCGAGATCTTCTGGGACCTGCGCAAGCGGCTCCCCGTCGACAATTCAAAAGAGGCCCTCGAACTGCGTTACCTCCGCCATTATCGGCTCTACCAGGCCGTACGCATGCGCGATCTGCAGCTGGCCCGGATGTACCTGGCGGAGCACTTCTCCGGCTCTTACGAGGAGTTGCTGCCCGTCCTCGGTGAGGGATAAGGGAGCCGGTCCGCTTTTGATCATCATCGCACAATAGACGCGTTGAAGCTGGAAAGGAAGCGTAAGCTACATGCACTCCAACTCGACCGGGTTTTCGGGACTGATCGCTGCGCCGTTCACACCGCTGCGCGAAAACGGCGACCTCAATCTCGCCATGATCGAACCGCTGGCGGACCGGCTGGTCCGCGACGGTGTGAGCGGGGCGTTCGTGTGCGGCACGACGGGCGAAAGCCTGTCCCTCACCGTCGACGAACGCATGGCCGTAGCGGAAACCTGGCGGCGCGTCGCCGGCGGGCGGCTGAAGGTGATCGTCCACGTCGGCCACCCGTGCCAGCGGGACGCCGCGGCTCTCGCTCGCCACGCCGCCGGGATCGGCGCTGATGCCGTGGCGGCGATGGGCCCGTCGTTCTTCCGGCCCGCAGGCGTTTCGGATCTCGTCGATTGGTGCGCAGGCGTGGCCGCCGCCGCGCCGGAACTTCCCTTTTACTACTACCACATCCCGAGCATGACGGGCCTCGCCTTTTCGATGGCCGACTTCCTCGAAGCGGCCAAGGAGCGCATTCCCAACCTCGTCGGGATCAAGTTCACGGGCGAGAACCTGATGGACTTCGCGGCGTGCCTCGGGGCCGACGGGGGCCGGTACAACATGCTCTTCGGCAGGGACGAGATGCTGCTGTCGGCGCTCGCCACCGGCGCCCACGGCGCGGTCGGGAGCACCTACAACTTCGCGGCGCCCATCTACCACGAAGTGATCCGCGCGTTTCAGGCCGGGGATATGGCGGCGGCCCGGGCGGCGCAGGACAAGTCGGTGCAACTCGTGCGCACATTTCAGCCGTACGGGGGCCTTGCGGCGCAGAAGGCGATCATGAAGTGGATGGGGATCGACTGCGGCCCGGTGCGGCCGCCGCTTGCCGACTTGTCGGAGGAGGCCCAGCGCGAGTTGCGGCGCAAGATCGAGGCGCTCGGCATCTTGACGTTTGACCCCAGTCCGGTGGGATGAGCCCCCGGTAATCTCCGGCCGGAACGGCGATAGCATGCGCCCGGGTCACCGGGAGGGAATATGCAGAGGATGCAGCGGTTGACGAATAAGCCGTCTCATGCGGTCGTGCTGGCCGGCTTTGCTTTCTTGCTTGCGCTCGGCTGGGCGGCGGGAGTCGCCGGGCTTTACGGAGTCGCCCATGCCGGCGCTCTTAAGCTTGCTCCTGTCGAACCGGTCTACGTCAAAGCGCAATTTCAGTTTTCGAGCGAGCGCCTCAGCGCCGCGAACTCGCTCACCCTGGTCGGCTTGGCCTCGAGCGCCGAAAGCGATCCGGATCTCGTCGCCCTGGAGTGGCGCAAGGAGAGCTCTCCCTTTGGTTTCATCACATGGCGGCTCTACCTGGTCGCCGCGAAGGAGCTGCTCCCGGACCAGCCGGCGCCGGCGGTCACCGTCCAGCGGGGCGCTGAATACGACACTGCGCGCCTTGCGCTCGTCAACCCGCAGCCGGGAACGGTTTACGAGGCCGGTCTCGCCTACGACCCGGGCACGGGCGACCTCGCGCTCGCCCTGCTCGATGCAGGCACGGGAAATCTCCTGTACGGATTGGAGATCGGGACGGTCCCTCTTCCTCCCGGTGCGCTTTCCGCCGGCGTGCATCCCGCAGCGGGGCCGGGCGCGGCATCGCTCGAGGTGCACGGCGCCTTCCTTCCCGTCGCCGTGCGATGGCAGATCGGCGAGCGGACGCCGGCAGGCGGATTTGTGCCCTTGGTCGCGCTGAGCAAGAACCAGCCTGCATTCTTGGAAGTCGAGCTGCCCCCCCGGCCGCTCGGAGGAGCGTACCGGCTTGTGGGCGCGCCCGCAGGCGCAGCGGGCGGCGCCGGCGCGCTGTGGACAGAGCCCTTTGAAGGGACCGGCAAGGTGCACGTGCCGCTCGACCTGGGAGGCGTCCGGGCCGGCGCTTGGGACGTCCGCCTCGAATACCTGGACGGCGACCGGGCGTGGACCTTGGGACGCTCCCGCGCGATCGAGGTCGTCGCGGGCGTCGTGTCGCTCGGTGTCCCCTCGGTGGAGCGGCGCCAAGGCCAAATCCTCGGAAAGCTCGTGGCCCAGGGCGACGGGCCCGTCGAGGGCGCGCCCGTGACGCTGTATGCGGACCTGGAGCGGCTGGTCGGCGGCGAGTGGGCGCCCGTGGAACTCGGCAGAAGCGTGCTCGCTCTCCGCGCCGACGTGCCTGGGGACGCGCTCGAAATCCCATTCTCGCTCGACATCTCGGAACTCGAGGGCGAGGCGCTCCGGGTGACGTTCTATACACCGAGCGGGGTGCGGGACGGGATCCAGATCGCCGCCGGGCGCGACCAACACCTCGTGCCCCGGTGGGAGACGGGCACGATGGGGGGCATTCCCCAGATCGACATCGCCCACGACCTTTCGCGCCAGGTGGTCGTGGATCACGTGCCCGGCGCGTACTTGGGCCATCCCGACACCGTCCTGCTCGAAGACAACCGGACGATCCTGGTCGTCTACCCGCTCGGGCACGGCGGTCCCACGGTGCTTAAGCAGAGCCTCGACGGCGGGCTGACGTGGAGCGAGCGCCTTCCCGTCGATGCCAGCTGGGGCCTGACGGCGAACGTACCCACGATCTTCCGGCTCGTCGATCCCGAGGGCACGGCGCGGCTTTTCGTCTACCAGAACATGGCCTACGAGGACGGGTCGACGGCCGGGGGAGGGAGCAACGAGATCGCGCACTCGATCTCCCTCGACGGCGGCCGCACGTGGAGCCCCTTCGAAAAGACGGGCCTTCGGGGCCACGTGGCGCCGAACACGATCGTTCCGATCTCGGGCGGCAGGTACGTGACCGTGTTTCATTTGAACGGCACGGTTCAGATGAGCGTCACGCGGGACGGCGGGCTCACGTGGCAGCGGCAACGCACCATCGCACGGCCCGTCCATCCGGACGCCCGGCTCACCGAGCCTGCGGTCCTGAAGGGGCCCGGCGAAAAGGAGCTCGCGGTCCTCATCCGCGAAAACAGCCGCCTTTACAACTCGATGCTGATCGTAAGCCGCGATGAGGGCGAAACGTGGTCGGCGCCGGTCGAACTGCCGCCGACGCTGACCGGGGACCGCCACATGCCGCGGTATGCGCCGGACGGCCGGTTGGTGGTCGTCTTCCGCGACATGGTCGAAGGAAGCCCCACCCGGGGCGACCTCGTCGCTTGGGTGGGAACGTGGGACGATCTCGTCAACCTGCGCCCGGGCCAGTACCGTGTGCGGCTTTTGGACAGCAAGGGGAGCGCGCGGGATACGGGTTATGCGGGGCTCGAGCTCTTGCCCGACGGCACCTTTGTGGCGACATCGTACGTGCCGCTGACCCGGGGCGCCCCGCCCTCCGTCGTGAGCGTCCGATTCACGTTGGAGGAGCTCGACGCTTTGGTCGAGCAGCAGTCATAAAGTATGGAGGAGGGGATAACCCCTCCTCCACTCGTGAAATAAAGCCTCACGTCGCGCTAGGTCAGCTCTGCGGCGCCCGTCCGAAGCGGGCAAGGAGTTCGTCCGGGCGGTCGGTGATGATGCCGGTCACTCCGAAGGAAGCAAGCTCGGCCGCTTGGTCCGGGGAGTTGATGGTCCAAACATTCACCGCAAGGCCCGCCTTCACAGCCTCCCTGGCCACTTCCTCGATCACCGGCTGGCGGGGCGGATGCAGGGCGGCGCAGCCGAAGGCCTTCGCATATTCCCACGGGCGGTACAGCACCGCCGAGTACAGGATCGCCGTCTTGATGTCCGGGGCGATCCGGGTCACTTCGGCCAGGGAATTGTGGTTGAACGAACTGATCAGCGCCTGTTCCCTGAGGCCGAACTCGGCGATGAGGTCGACGACGGCGCGCTCGATCCCCGGATACAGGAACTTGGACGTCTTCATCTCGACGTTGATGACGCCCTTCCAATTCTTCTCCCGGACGAGTTCGAACACCGCCCGCAGCGTCGGAAGGGGTTCCCCGGCGAACTGGGGGCCGAACCACCCGCCGGCGTCGAGTTTCGACAGCTCTTCCAACGTTTTTTCGCCGACCGGACCGGACCCGTTCGTCGTCCGGTCCAACTTTTCATCGTGAATGACGACGACATGGCCGTCCTTTGAAAGCTGAACGTCGAGTTCGATCCCGTCGGCCCCGACCTCGATGGCGGCGCGGAATGCCGCAAGCGTGTTCTCCGGAGCGCGTGCGCTGAAGCCGCGATGGGCGATGATGATGGGCGACTGTGACATGTATGCATGACCTCCCGACCGAAGATTCGTCGGCACCTCGGGTCGACCTGCAGCAGCGCGTCTTTGCTTGCAGGAATTTGTGGCCTATAATTTGTGTGACTCGCGGAATTCGTGTGTTTCAATAGGCGCGATCGACGCCTCGCCGACAGGTGCGGCCGGACGCCCCTGGAACTCTTATGTGAACTGGCGCCGTCCACAAGAGCGACGCGCGAGGAGGAAACGACGTGTACGATTACCACACACACCACTACCGGTGCGGCCACGCCACAGGTACGCTCGAGGACTACATCCTCTCGGCCACAAAGAGGGGCTTGCAGCATATCGGGCTTTCCGACCACGCCCCGATCTACCACTTGGGCGACAATCCCCACGCGCGGCCCGGCATCGCCATGCACCAGGACGAGCTTACGAACTACCTGGACGAGTGCGTGGCGCTCAAGAAGAAGTATCAGGGGAGAATCGGCGTGCGCGTCGGTGTCGAGTCCGACTACCTTCCCGGCTGGGACGACCACTACCGGGCGCTGTGGTCCGACGACCGGCTCGATTACGTGATCGGCTCGGTGCACTGGATCGGGGACTGGCAGATCTTTTCAAAGACGCTGCCGCCGGGACACGACGTCGAGACGATTTTTGAAGCGTATCTCAAGTCGATCGAGGCCGCTGCGCTGAGCGGCATCTTCAACATCATGGGCCACATCGACGCGCTGAAGGTGCGCGGGTACCTTCCCGACCGGGACATCGCCGCGGCGTACGAGCGGACGCTCGAAGCCATCGCCGAGTCGGGTGCGGCGATCGAGCTCAATACGTCGGGGTGGCGGAAGTCGTGCGCCGAGCAGTTCCCGGCCCGGGCGATCCTCGAGGCGGCGCGGCGCTTTGAGATCCCGGTTTGCCTCGGGTCGGACGCGCACGAGCCCGAACTCGTGCGCGCCGGGTTCGACGAGGCGCTCGAGCTCCTGCGGGACGTGGGCTACACCAAGCTCGCCACGTTCGAACACCGCGAAATGCGCATGATTCCGCTCTCCGAGGTGGCTTGAGGCCAAGCGTGCGGTTCGAGCGGGCCGGCGCAAGAAGGCCCAAGACGGCCGTGGGATCTTCGATGGATCCTTCCCCGGCCCGGGGGGAGTTGGTTGGTTTGATGCGCTCTGCATGGCTCATGGGACTCGAGTGGATCGAGCTGCGGGAGGTGCCGAAGCCCAAGCCCGGCCCCGACGACGTCGTGGTCCGGGTGGAGGCGGCGCTCACGTGCGGCACCGATTTGAAGGCCTACCTCAGGGGCCACCGCTTGATCCCGATGCCGGGGCCGTTCGGCCACGAGTACGCCGGCGTCGTCGAGGCCGTCGGCAAAAACGTGCGCGCCTTCGCGCCGGGCGATCCGGTGATGGGCGTCCACTCCGCTCCTTGCGGCCGTTGTTACTGGTGCGCCCGGGGCGAGGGGAACCTCTGCCCGCACATCATGGAGACCAAAGTGCTGGGCACGTACGCCGAATACGTGCTGATACCCGGCCACATCGCGTCGGTCAACCTCTTTTCCATGCCTGAGGGGCTCTCCTTCGCCGAGGCGGCGCTGCTCGAGCCGCTGAGCTGCGTCGTGCACGGCCTGGCGCGGCTTGCGGTCCGGCCGGAC
>NICF_comb_assmDRAFT_10002985_pt1 | contig 12447 bp, 8 predicted proteins | sample NewIslPassag4_SG_FD_11279 | JGI IMG/M metagenome (IMG submission 11279) | reverse complement strand
GCCCGGTCGCGCCACCAGCGCACATACACCTCCGGGCGCCCTTCCGCCGGCTCGCCGCCGGGCCCGCCTCTGCCTTCGCCCACAATGCCGACTAGTGCGACGGCACTCGCCTGCAGGGAGCCAGATCCAGGCTCGAACTCGGCGATCACGGTGACCGGCCCGGCGCCCGCGGCCAAAGTGAAGACCGGCACCGCCAAACATGCGAGCACTGCCAACGACGCACCCAGCGACATCCGCCGCATCGATCGCAACCTCCTCGTTCGGACGATCTCACATGGCCGTGTTGCTCTTTCCGCGTGCGTGTTCCGCGGCGATCCCGCCAAGGATCTGCGCCGACCATGCAAAGCGCTCGTGCGCTCGCTTCAGCGCGGCGTCGACCTTGGCGAGCGCCTCGTCGTAATGCTCGTGAAGATCAAGGAGCCGTTCCGCGATCGTTGCGGCCGGCGCCTCGTCGATTTTGAACATCCAGTCACCAAGGCCCAGGTCGGGGTACATTTGACCCTTCCATGTGTCGGTCGGCTGCCGGAGGTAAAACGCCGGCCGATGGTTCGCCAGAGCGATGATCGGCGAGTGGCACTCGACGCTCACTACCGCCCTCGCCCTTTGGTACACCGACGCAGCTTCGTCCGTGATCCAGTACCGGTCGAGGTGAACGACGGACGGCTTGATGTCTTCGGGAAGGAGGTCATAGATCAGCCGCTTCGACGTGTCGACCTCGTACGTCACCTCCGGACAGAGGAGCACCTTGAGTCCCGTCGCGCGCACCCAGGAGACGACTAGCTCCCGCAACTTCGCGTGGTCGGCCTCTTCATGACGCTTGTTGACCTCGGTCTTGAGAGCCACTTCCCTCGGATTGATCGCCCTATCCGGGAAAATGGCCCAGTATGGGGTGTAGCGGTGGCGCGGGATAACGCACAAGTACCCGTCGGGCGCGAGGCCGTGCCGGCGGAGCAACGCCAAAGCCGCTTCGTCGTCCTTGAGGTCGACGGCGAACGTGCCGTCCGGCACGAAAGCGACGTTCGGGCAGCGCAGCCCTAGGGCGCAGACGGCTTCGAGCGACTGCGTCTCCCGGGTGAACACGAACGACGCCCCGTCGAGAATGTCGATTTCCTCGCGGGTGAAGCGTTCGTGGCGCACCAGTTGGTAACCGATAGGGCTTCCCAGCGTCACCCCGTAGACGCCGTAGGGTTTGCCGGTCTTCTCGCGCCAGCGCGCAAGGTCCCCCCGGGCCACGAGGCCGGCCCCCGAACCGTGGATCATCAAGTCCGCCTCTTCGAAGGCTTCTTCGAGAGACGGATCACCCGGGGCGGCGCTCCAACGGTCCGGGTGGCGGACGATGCGCAGCCGGGGAAACCGCCGGCGCAACACCTGTTCGACGCCGCGGTCGAGCGCGTTAGGCCACAGGATGACGCTCGCCCCGGGCAAGTACGTTTCCAGAATCCTCAGCACCCCGGGGGTGTGGGCGATGTCGCCGATGTTGATGGTGTTCCATCCGGACCGCAGCAGGACAGTAAAATTGCTCATGATTGCTTTCTCCCCCCTGCTTCGAATAGGGCTTCGATCTCGGAGAGGTCGGCGATCATGAGCTGCCGTTTGCCCTCCGGTGCCGCCGTGAAGCAAATATGGGTCCAGTCCCGGCTCCAAACCGGGTGCGGGTCGACCCGCAGCGCGCGCAAGTTGCGGCCCAAGGTCCACACCCAGCAAATCGCACGCTCACGGTCTTCCTCCACGTCTACGGCGCGAATGGGCACCCAGTCGTTCCGGCACACCCTCTCCTGCGGGTACGCATCGGTAACGAGCCAGCGGCCGTCCTTATGAAGCGACGGGTGCCCCGACCCGTAGCTTCCGGGGGCGAGGACCCGCCACTCCGTCCCGTCGTATTTGAACTGGTAGAACCGGAGCGCTCCACTTGGATCCATCAGGTTCATGACGATCCGCTCCCCGTCCGGGTGCCAGTTGGGGTGGTGCCCTCCTTCCCAGCGCTTGGGAGTGACCGGGATCGTCACATCGGAGCCGTCGGGCTTGCACGTGATGAGGACCGCCGTCTTGCGGCCGGGTGTATCCGCCAGCACGATCATCATGACTCTCGTCTGCTGCGGATTGATCATCACGCGAAAGCCGTGGAGCCGCGCCCCGTCGAGCTCAGCGATCCCTCTCAAGTGGCCGCGGATCTGATCGAGACTAAGGAGAAGGCTTCGCTTGCCCGTCTCCAAGTCGATCCGCCACAGGCCGTCCTCTTCCGGCGAGGAAGGTGCGAGCCTGCTCTCCGCCCCGGCGTCCACCGCGACTCCGTAGCCGGGCATGATCCTGTTGATGGCGCCCACCATGGTTGGTGCCAGCGCGTAACGCTCGTCCGGTGCAATGACGTAAAAGGGACCTTCAAGGTAACGACGCGCTCCGGTCGCGAGGTCCAGTCGCACGCCGACCGGGATGCCGTCGAGCACATCGTTGAAGTAGACGTACTCGTCCGTGGATCCCCACGTCTGGTGCGCTGCCGCCTGCGTGGCCCACGCCGAAGTGGAGCACACGACCTCGAACTTCCGCTCCACAAGATCGATCAGGCAAAGGTGCGCCTTGTCACCCGGCGCGGGTTCCCGATCTTGATACGGGAGGCGAAGGGCGAGCAAATACCTTCCCGACGGGCTCCAAGGGCAGACGTCGTAGAAGGTGTGGATGAATATCCCGTCCGGCGGCGTGACAATGTGCACCGGAACGAGCGGGTCATGCTGGCTGTAGGGCCGCCACCTCAACCTCACGAGAACTGCTCCTTTTTGCTCGGTCTCTCACACAGGCGTTACTGCTGTTCAAGCCTCTGCCAGTATTCGTCCAAGGCGGCTTGCGCCGACCGTGCCGCGCTCTCAAGCGCCGCCACCGGTCCGGAATCGCCGCGCAAGATGCGGAGGAACGCCTGGTTGAACGGCGTGGTCACGCGGTTTAGCTCGGGAATCATCGGGATATCGACCGCGCGCGCCAGGATGTACTGGAACTTGGGGAATTCCGGGTTGACCTCCAGATAGCGCGGGTCAAAGTTGTACTCCCGGATCGGGCTCGGCCTTCCCTGGGCGAGCATGAACTCGCCCGCCGATTCCTTGCGCACCGTGAGCCACTTGAGCAGTTCCCACGCGGCCTCCGGGTGTTTCGTATCGCGCGCGATGACGTAATGGTGCGTGCCCGCATTGGCCGACCGGTAAATCTCATCGGGGCCTTTGAGCGCGATCAGGTCGAACCCGATATCGATGCCGCTATCCTGCCGGGCTGCAAACAGTTCGTACGGGCCGGACAGGAGCATCGAGACGCTCTGGGCGTGGAACTCGGGCCGGTCGCCGGTCCAGTCGTCGAAGCTGCGGTACACGGAGTTCACGAACTCATTCATGAACTCAACCGTTTCGACGCCCGCCTGCGAGTGAAACGTGACGGTCCTCATGTCCTCGGACATGAGGCTGGTGCCCCCGGTGTACAGCCAGCGGTAGTGGATCATGTTGCGCCGGCCGATGGCGCCGGTAACGATCTGCTCGCCGTCGTAGCGGATGAGCCTGCGAGAGAACTCGACGAGCTCGGACCAATATTGCGGCGCCCGGTCGGGAAGCCCGGCGCGGGCGAAGTGGTCCCGGTTGTAGAACAAGATGTTCCCGTCGTCGGCTCCGGTCCGGATCGGTAGCCCATACGTGATCCCGTCGAACTGGCCGACGCTCAGCTCCGACGGAAACCACAAGTCCTTTGACAGGCCGTCCCGCTCCAAGTACGCGTCCAGCGGAAGCAGGACGCCTTGCAATCCGAAGCTTACCGTGGCGAAGGATCCCAGGTGAGCGATATCCGGCGGTACGCCTGCTGCCACCGCCACTTGGAAGCGCTGGGTAAGTTCATTGCACGAAATCAGCGTAGCGTTCACTTTGATGCCCGGATGCGCCGGTTCGAACTCAGCGAGCATCTTGTGCACAAGCGGTTCCCGTTCGGCGTCCCAGCAATGCTGCAACGTCAGCTCTTGCCCGACCGCAATCGTCGAGAACGCCGCGACACATAAGAGCACAAGAGCCGCTGTCCAGTGCCCTTGCGATGCGAACCGGCGTTTCACTTTGCAGATACCTCCCGTTGATTGTTTTGGTGCAATTCCTAGCGTAGCAGCGTCCCCGCCTGCGCTCCATGGAGAGGAGTGGCGAATCTTGGACAGGAGTGCACTGATTTCGAATCGAACAGGATTTCTGACTGAAGCCCCCGCAGGTTCAATGATGACCTCATTTTCCTTTCGGGCTGGGAGGATACCGCAATGAGCGATCTTGACCACGACCTTACCGGAGGAAGCGAAAGCGAAGTGCCGAGCGGGTTATTGCTTCGAAGTGCAGTGAGCGTGGCGCGCCGGGACCACAGGTACGGACCGAGGCTCTACGTTCACGGCACTCTGTACTTCGCGGTGCGGGGCAAGATGTACTTTTCGCTGGGTGACGAAGGGATCGCGGGCCACGTAGCGGCCGGCCAGTTCCTATGGGTCCCGCCCGGATACCTGCGGCTGTGTTGGACAGACTCCGATGGCGTCTTCATGTACGCGCTGATCCTGGATCTTCCCCGGGATGGAGAGCCGCCGAACGTCCGTGTCCAGATGCCTCTCATGCCCCGGATCACCACCCCGTCCAACCCGACCCACATCGAAGGCCTCTTTAAGATGGCGGAGCAGAGCTGCCTCCATACGAGCGCGTGGGGCCGGCTCGAGACCGAAGGGTACGGGACGTTGATCCTCGCGCTGTTCGTCAAGAGCTGCACGCCGCCAGGCGTGGCGCCGCACCTGCTCCAGCGCGTGCGAGAGGTGATCCAGTTCATCGCCCACAACTACCAGCGGCCCGACCTATCCGTCGAAGAGATGCTCGAAAACCTGCCCTGGTCGCGAAGGTACTTCTTCCGGGTGTTCAAAGAAGTGACGGGAAAGTCCCCCATGAAGTACCTCCAGGAGTTCCGGCTCAATCACGCCTTGGAACTGCTTCGTTCGAAGGAATTCTCCGTAGGCGAGGTTGCAGAGCGCTGCGGCTTTCAAGATCCCGCCTACTTCAGCCGTGTCTTCTCGCGCAGTTTCGGAAGGCCCCCTTCGGCCGTTTTCGAAGGCGGGAACGAAATGTGAGACGATCGGATTCGAATTCCACCCCGCCGCCGGCTTTCACCCGAAAGGCGGGAGTCCGGGCGGTCCCGCTCATCAGTAAAGGGCCCCTTGCAGCGCGTCGCGCACTTCGTCGGGGTCGTCGAAGAGGTACTTCTTCAACTCGTCGTCCCCGATGGGACGGTTCGGGTCCTCGACGTCCCAGTCAGTTCTTGTATCGGTAAGTATGAACAGAGTCGGAGGCCCACTCCGGCCGGAACCGCTCGGCGTATTCACCCGCGCCCACTCTTCGGCGCGCTTTTTGCGTATCGCATTCCGGATGTGATTGAGGAAGGCGCGTTCTGCCTCGGTACGCTCTCCTGCCGGCTTCTGCACGATCAACCGCGCCTGGTGCAGGATGTGATCCATCAGAGCGCCCAGTGCAGTCGACGACCGCACGAGCAAATCTCGGAGGATCTTCAAGACTGCGTCTTGCCGGATGTGAGGCCCGAGAAATGTCGCGATGGCCTTCAAGATGACCGGCCAGCTCTCCACGGGGAATCCAGCGATACTCGGGGCGAACCACCCGCTCGGAGTGGTTATCCCATTGGACTCCGCGATAACGCGCCAGCCTTCCTCAAGGTATATGGAGAGATTGCCCGGCCTTTGCACGTCAAGTACGACGGGGTTCACGAACACGAGATAGTTCTTGAATATCGGCGCCGTGAGGTCGACTTCGGGATAGATCTCGTACCTGCCTACTTGATGCAGTACGCTCCTGTCCCAGAAGATACTGATGTAAGGCCGGAATTCGCTCAGCGAGTGGAACGGGGCGGCCCCCCACACGCCCGATATGTCCAATTTGGGTTCGCGATAGTACAATCTCGACGCATCGGGCGGGCGAACCTCGACATACACGGTGTCGCCAACGACGATCAACGGCCTGTGCAGGACAGTGAGGCTACCCAGGACCGGCGCTTCCGGGTCCAACTGGTAGTTGCGGAGCAGACCGCCCTCGGAGAAGACACTGGGGTCAGGCAACTCGACCTTCCACGGGTACACGCCCACGTCAGCCGTGTCGTCCACGGTCGGAACGACGACCGGGCGGAGCAGGCGAATAAAGCCGTCGGGCCTTTCGTCCCCTTTGAAGCCCAGGATGTTGATCACTTCGCTGGCCGGCGCCGGATCTCCGTACAGCTTTGTCTGATCGGCGACGACGAACTGGATGTTCGCCCGGTTGATCGTCACGTTGCCGGCCGAGCTCGCCTCGTGGTTGATGATGTAGTTCCGCGCCATCCGATGGTTAGGATCCTGCACGAGCACGATCGGATAGGTTCCCACGTTGGCGAACTGCGTCGCGGCGGTGTGAAAACTGAGTCCCGCATCCGCCATCGTCTGCCCGGCGACGAGCCCGTAGACGGTCCCCGTCAGTTCGGGGTTGGGATCGCCGTAGACCCGGGTGAAGGAGTCGGTCGCGTAGGTGAGCTCGCGCGGCAGGATGGTAAAGGTACCCGGGATGTACTTCACCCGGTAGTCCGCCGATACGGCGGAGGGGACGAGGCGGTAGGTGTCGGCGTCGGCCCCCGAGCCCCATGTGCCTCCCTCAAGCCTCAGTTGCAGGTCGTCGAGCGCCGAAGCATCCCCTTGCACGACCGCCAGCTCGGACGGATCGAGCTCCGGCACCGCGCCGGAGTAGATCGCCGTTCCGCCGCTCGTCGCGGCGATCTCGATCACCGGCGAGGGCGTCTCCGTGCGGATGTAGATCGTATTCGGGCTGAGTTGATCCAGGCTGCTCAGGAAGTTCCCGTCGAACCCGTACTGCTCCGGAAACGTGAGCGCACCGGGCGTATAGCCGAACGTGTCCAGCCGGGAGTAGATGAACACCGGCGCCTCGCCCGGGAACAGCACGTCGTCGAGGCTCGTGTGGTTCTTGAACGCCCGCCCGCCGACCAGGACGATCCGCGAATCGGACGTGAACACCGACGGAACGTTGGCGGCGTAGTCTTCGAGCGTAAGATCGCCAATCTTGGCGACAACCAACTCCCCGCCGAAATGCGCGTTGCCGCTCAGGTACAAGTGCGTGGGTCGATTGACGATCTCAAACGAGGCCACCGTGAGCGTCGAGCCGGGGCCGTCAGCGCCGAAGAGACGCAACTTGTGAACGCCCGAATTCCCTGCGAAATCACTGATCGTGATCGCTTCGACGTCCCCGCCGAAATGAATGATGTGTTCTCCCGTCTCCACAAAGCCCCCCAGGTTGATGCGCCGGCCGTCGCCGCTCTTCAGTGTCACTTTGCCGCCGCCGATCGCGCTCCCGGGGCCCACCGTCTCGATGTCGGGCGCCTCGATGATCAGTTCGGAGGTCTCGGGCGCCCGCGAAAAGGCGCGGACCCCGTGGGCGTTGTCGATCAACACACGATCCATGGAGCCGAGGTACACGTGCGCGCGATCGGGGACATCCTGCCATTCCAGTTCGCCCTCGATCTTTAGGTTGTACCCGCCGTGCATCCGCACGCTGCTCTCGCCGTTCAGCGCGAACATATTGATCCGTGACAAGCCGGCCGTGACAAGTTCGCTGGTGGCGTTCATCGCCAAGTGCGACGCGTTGATCGTCGCGCCGGGGTCGACGTGGATCGCTTGGCCCGACACGTCGACGTGATCTCCCGTGACCTCCGAACCGTTCTTGAAAACGGCGGTCCCGTTGGCCGCGTCCAGGACGATCCGCCCCTCGCGCTCGCCCAACGAACCGGCCTGAACGACGCCTTCGACGTTGACGACTTGCCGCTGCTGCGGCGTAAGATTGCGCTGCGACCAGACCGTCCCTTTCAGGAGCACCGTCCCGCCGTCGGCCTCGATGGTGCCCGCGTTCGTAACGCCCCTCGCGAAGTCGGCGCCCAAGACCTCTTCGTACTGCAGCGCGCCGTCTTCGTCGAAACGAAGGTCGAAGTCCCACCCGGCCATGAGCGCAGCGATGCCGCCCGGGGTCCTGATGGCGCCGCGGTTCGTGGCGGACCTGCCCAAGAGGATGGCGTACCCGCCCTCCTTGACGGCGATCTCCCCTTCGTTGATCACCTCGCCCACAACTTGGCCGCTCGGCAGCATCGGCGACTTGAGGCTGAGCCGGTCCGCAAGGAAGTCGCTGTCCGAAAGGGTGTGCGTTGTCGCGAGCAGGCCCGCCACGTCGACCCTCGCGTTAGGCCCGAACAGGATCCCCCTCGGGTTGATGAGAAACACCCGCCCGTCGGCGACGAGGTTGCCGAAGATGTCGCTCCTGGCGGTTCCCGTCACCCGGTTGAGCACAACCGCCTGGGCGCTCGGTTGACGGAAGATGACCGTTTCGCCTTCGGCGATGGAGAACGAGTTCCACTCGATAATCATCTTTTCGCTTAGCTGCGTGATGGTCGACGCTTGCGCCGGGGTGGTGATCGAATCGTCCCCGTAGACGACCCTCCCCCCTTGCGGCAGCGCGTGGACTGGTCCGTTCGCAACGCTCAATACGAGTGCGAGCGCAAGCAGCGCCGTGCCGATGCGCGTACCCGTCCGTTTTCCGGTCCGGGCAGCCAAGTCGCGAAAGTTGCTCATGCCGCATTCGCCCCCCGTTCCAACCGTGCCTTTGGCCGTCCTTGCCTTCGTCAGAACGTGACGGATAGCTCTATCCACATCTGCCCGCGCCGGTTCTCTTCCGCACCGGGGCCGACCGGCCAAGCGCGCTGGATTTCCAACGCCACTCCAGGGCTGAAGTTCCACTGTAGACCGATGCCGTAACCGTATCGCCGAGTAACATTGTCGAAGTCGTCCGGCGCAAACCTAAAGTGCTGCACGACCCCTGCGTCGACGAAACCATTGACCGTCAACACCCCGGGCACCGCGGCCGGTTCGTACGATCGCGCCAACTCGAGCCGCGCGAGCAAGCCCATGTCTCCCGCGTCGCCCAGCGGATGGCCGCGCACTCCGCCCGGCCCGCTGATCACCATCTTCTCGCCGCCGTCGAGGTCCACGAACGCCCACTGCGCCGCCAGCGAACCGGAAAACCGCGTGTCGCTCGCCAACGCCTGAACGTACGCAACGTCGGCGTTCAACTTCCGGTACACGTGGACGTTCCCGGTCGCAAGGAACTCCGCCACCCCGTGCGTCGCCCGGATCCGGTACTGCCACGCATTGCCCGAAATCCCGGAGCCGCTGCCGCGTACCCCCACGGCCAGCGTAGTCCGCTCGTTCTCGTCGTCGGTCGTAAACACGTTGTTCGCATTGTGCGTTCGCCCGAGCGACACTTCCACGTAACGGTCGTCATACCCGGTGCGGACCCAGGGGTAGACGAGCGACAAAGCCGCGGACCGCGAGGAAGTCCCTAGACCTGCGCCGGCAAATTCCCCGCCCAGCTCTTGGTTGGTTGTGCCGAGCTCGAGCCCCACTCGCAAGCCGCGGCCCGCAAGGAGCGAGTATTCAACGCTAAACGCCGAAGCGAGCGCCCCGCTTGCGGCCGCGCTCACCTCCAGCACGTCCCCGCGCCCCGTCACGTTGAGGAAGCCCGCCGACATGCGGGTTCGGATCCGTCCCGTCTCTTCACCGCCGAAGTTGTTGAACGACAGCTCGTATCGGCTTCTCCGGTCGTCCCTCAGACGGAGCACGAGGTCGGTCGTGCCGAAGGCGCTCCCCGCAGTCAAGGAAGCTTCGGTGATCAGCCCCGGCACGTCGGACAGCAAAAGGAGTGCCCGGTCCAATTTCGACGATGTGATCATCGCTCCGGGATCCAAGGGCTCGAGGATGGCCGCGGCGAGCGAATCCTTCAGTTTCGACTCGTTCGTCACCGCGATCGTGCCGAGCCGGCCCTCGACGATCTGGATGTGCACGATGCCGTCGACGATCTCCTGCGCCGGCAGCAGCGCTTCCACCACGGGATACCCGAGCGCCAAGTAGTACAGCCGCACCCGCGATACGGCCACTTGCAGCTCAAAGAACGTGAGTTCCCGGCCGGTGAACTCTTCCAGCGCCGCTGCGAGCTCCTCATCGGAGACCAACGAGTTGTCGGAAAACGCGTAGCCGCGCACGAAGACAGTCGGCCCGGGGGAGGGAGCCTCGGATAGGGCGCCCCCGGCGGGCTGACTTTGGACGGTGACGGGAAACAGAAGCGCTGACAACATCAACAGTAAGACCGCTAACGCTTTCATACCATCGCCGCCGTGTCAATTTGATAGGCATATGGAGCGCCGGGCGCACGAAAGGGTCCCAGAGCGCTCTACACGCTTTGGGGATACTCTGCGCCCCTCATTGGTCCACTGAGATTGTTATCGTTTCTGCGACGGGGCTCTCATTGCCGGTCCATGTCCTCCCGTTCCGGCACCCGTCACAGGTCCACGTAGTCCCGCTCCAGGTCCACGTCGCGCCCCAAGGCGTGTAGGTGAAGGTCGTCTCATGCCTGTTGTTGGGGCCGGTTTACCCTTGACCCAGGGGCCGGATAGAAATGACCCACCCTCCAACGAATCCTCGACTCCAAACTCCCGGCCAAAGGGTTTGGAGGTTGAGGACCTTGCTGGAGGGTGGAAAAGTGAAAGAGATTCACTCCTTGTATCGGGATCGCTGCTCTATCCGAGGTATTGCAAAGGAACTCGGCATTTCGCGGAACACGGTGCGCAAATACCTGCGCAATCCGGGATTGCCGCAGAGCAAACCGCGGCCGTCCCGGCCGTCAAAGCTAGCCCCGTATCACGAGTATATCAAACGGCGCATGCTGGAAGACGGTGTTTATAACAGCCAGGTCTTACTTCGCGAACTCCGAGCCATGGGCTACGACGGCGGTCGGACGATTCTCAAGGACTTCATGAAGCCCTTTCGGCCGCCACGTCCGGTGCCAAAGACGGTGCGGTTTGAGACAGAACCCGGTGAGCAGGCCCAGGTAGACCTCACACCGGTGGTCTTGGTGCTCGCCGACGGCACGTCCGTGAGACTGTGGGCCTTTGCCATGGTTCTGTCGTGGTCACGGGCGGGGTATCTGGAGTTTTTGTCCAAGGCCGACCTGCCCAACTTCATGCGGGCCCACTTGAACGGCTTTGAGCAGTTGGGCGGAGTTACCAAGCACGTGCTCTACGACAACACCAAGCTGGTCGTCACAGGGCGGAACCAGCAAGGTCAACCCGAATGGAACCAGCGCTTTCTGGACTTTTCGCTGCGGGTTGGCTTTGATATCCGCCTGTGTCGGCCCTACCGGGCCCAGACCAAGGGGAAGGTGGAGCGATTCCTGCGCTACGTACAGGACAACTTTGTCCCCTCGGCCCGGCCGACGGACCTGGAGGACCTCAACCGCCAAGCCCGGTTGTGGTGCGTCCATGTGGCCAACGTTCGGGTCCACAGCAGCACGCATGAGCGGCCTGCAGACCGACTTGCCGTGGAGCGGGGCTTTCTGCAGCCGCTGCCCAGCCCCGAACGGGTCGCCGTCTTTTTGCGGGAAAGCCGCAAGGTTGGCCGGGATGGGTTTGTCATCTGGCAGGGCAGTGCTTACGGCGTTCCGTGGTCGTATGCCGGCCAGGAGGTGCACATCCAAGCCACAGAAGACCGGGTGGAAATCTGGGCTGGGATGGACCGTATCGCCGTGCATCCCCGAGCCCACGCACCCGGACAACGTTTTGGGCTGCCCGGGCAGTGGGCCGGAATCGAGACGGCGCCTGTTCGCCGACAGAGTGATGCAGTGATTCGGGCCGTGCCGGACGTGGAGGTAGAAGTGCGTCCGCTGGCCGTTTACGAACGTGTTGAGGGAGGGGCAAACTATGCCGGTGGCTATTGAACAGGCTCGCTCCTACCTGGAAAGCCTGGGATTGGCCAGTTCGGCGGCTGTGTTAGATCAGCGCCTGGACCAAGCTGCTCATCGGCAGCTGTCATATGCCGAGTTTCTGGCGGACCTGCTGGCGGTGGAGGCAACGGCTCGGAGGGAACGGTATCTCAAAGCGCGCACCCGTCTGGCCCACTTTCCGTTTCACAAGACCCTGGAGGAGTTCGACTTTGCGTTTCAGCCTTCGATTGATGAACGGCAAGTGCGAGAGCTGGCGCAGTTGGCCTTCGTGCGGGAGGCCGCCAACGTTCTGCTGCTGGGCCCGCCGGGCGTGGGCAAGACGCACCTGGCGGTGGCATTGGGCCTGAAGGCGATCGAGGCAGGCTATGGGGTCTACTTTGCTCGAGCCCACGACTTGGTGGAGGATTTGAGACGGGCCATAGCTGAGCACAAGCTGGACCGCCGCCTGCGGGTCTATCTGGCTCCCAAGGTGCTCATCATCGATGAGTTCGGAGTCTGGCTATAATGGACCCATAAAATCGGACACAAGAACGAGGAGATTTAAGCTACACTTTAAACGCTATGGGACAGACGAGGAAGAGTTTTCCACCAAGTTTCAAAG
>NICF_comb_assmDRAFT_10002984_pt1 | contig 12452 bp, 11 predicted proteins | sample NewIslPassag4_SG_FD_11279 | JGI IMG/M metagenome (IMG submission 11279) | reverse complement strand
CGCCGCGAAGGGGAACAGTCCGTCTGCCCGAGCCGCCAGGGCGACCGGATCTTCTTCCCGCTGAATGTCGGGCAGCTTGAAGTCATCGCGCCCAACTCGCCTGACAGCCCGCTGCGGGATTTTGTGGCAAAACGGGGCTATGGCTTGCGCGGCGTCGTCCTCACCGTGCCCGGCACCGACGAGGCCGCCTCCGCCCTCAGAAACCGGGGCGTCCGCTTCACCCGCTCGCAAGTCACGGGAGCGGTCCAGATCGACCCGGACGACGCCCTCGGCGCCAGACTGATTCTTATAAAAGGTTAAGGGATCCGTCCAGGATGTGAGGCGATGATATAGGTTTTTCACCCTCATTCTTTTCTCAGAAAATTCACAATCCCTGGTGCCGAAGTCGGTGGAAAATCCGCGGAATATGACGGATACTAAAATCAAAGCCGCGGCAATCTCATTTTCTTCCATTTGCATCCCGATCCGAAATGCGCTAACATTTTTTATACTCCTTGTAAAATCCATGTCAACCGGGTCGTGATGCCGCCGGGCATGGGCGATTGTCCGGCCGCCTTTGGACGAAAACTGTGGGTGTCTTCAAAATCTGTACAGAAAGGTGAGGGTGAACATGACGGAAAAACGGAACAAGCGCGTCAGCGAATCCGGCAACCGTGCACACCGCACCCCACGCAACCCGTCGGAATCCAAACGGCTTGGCAAGGCATCCTCCGTCCCGTCCGGACTTACGCCCGGATACGACTACGTCTGGGCCAGGGAAGAAGACTATCCGGATCCGGACTACGTGCCCGACCCGGACGATTATTTCTACGACGCCGCGGATGATCACGAGGAGTATCGATAAGCGACAAACGGAAGACCCGCTTAACGCAAGTACCGGCGCCGAACCCGGAGGTTCGGCGCCGGTACGTTTCAGGCGGCAGGGCCGTCAATTCACATGCCAACCCGCCTTGCGCAGATGCGAAATGCTGCTTAAAATCCCTTCCTCGGCTTTGGCGGGAATAATTTCCAGGATGCATTCGCCCGTAAAATCAATTTCCCGCAAAGCCTCTCCGATCGCTCGAAAATCGATGTCGTTTTCGCCCACGGGGTTATGGGCCCACTTTTGCCGCGAGGTGTCGTTCAAATGCAGCACCCGGATCGCGTTGCCGAGCGTCCGTATCCCCTCGGCGGGATCTTCGACCATGAACGCATTGGACACATCATAGGCCGCGGCAAAATGGCCACTCCCGATTTCGTTCAATGCCCGTTTGATCTCCTCCGCCGTCTGGAAAAACAAAGACGGCATATTTTCAATCAGGACGACGACCCCGTGCGATTCCGCGAAACGGACCACCTCTTCGTAACACGGTCTGCACATTTCCCAAACCCGCTCAAAATCGGGCGGCAGGAGCGGATGCAGTTTCCCCGGATGCATCAAAATGTACGGCGCTTCCAACTGTGCCGCCAGCCTGATCAGTTGCTTGCTTGTACTGATCAACCGTATAATCCCTCATTTCGGGAAATACGCTGGCGATATTGATATCCAGCCCGGGAATGTTCAAGGTCCGCACATTCAGGTTTTCGTCGCGAACCTTTTTTTTGATTTGACGGACATCATCCATCGTCAGTGTGCGAAACGAAAGATGAGGGGGAGAAACCAGGATTTCCACGTTTTTGACGCCGATGCGGCTGATTCTTTCCAACGCTTCAAGGAGCGTGCACTCCCACAGGAAAGGGTATGTGCTGGTCCCGACGTCCAAAGCGATCCCCCCGGATTCGCGCATGCCGCGCTCAGTGCGTGATAACGCCGCCGTCGACGAAAATCGTCTGGCCCGTCACATAATCGGATGCGGGACTGACGAGGTAGATCAGCGTGCCGATCAGATCTTCCGGTTCGCCAAAGCGGCCGAGCGGAATTTCCGAGACCATCTGCTGGTAACGCACCGGGTCGCTTCGCAAATCTTCGTTCATTTTGGTTTTGATGTAACCCGGTCCGATGGCATTGACCTGGATATTGTCGGGACCCCATTCCATGGCCAGCGTCCGGGTCAGCTGGATGACCCCCGCCTTTGACGTGCAGTAAGCCAGACGCAAATCCATCGCCTTGACTCCGGCGATCGAGGCGATATTCACGATTTTTCCTTTCTTCCGGCTTTTCATATGTTCGCCGAAATATCTGCAGCACAAAAACGTCCCCCGAAGATTCACGCCCATCACGCGCTCCCATTCCGCCGCGTCCATGTTCGCGGTGGCGACGCGTTGAACGACCCCGGCGTTGTTCACCAGAATATCCACTTGCCCATGGCGCTCGATGACCCGTTTCGCAAAGTCACGCACTTCCTGCTCAACGGCCACATTGACCGCGTGCCCTTCCACATTCCCGTAGGCCTTGAGCTCGGAAACGGCCTGTTCGACCTGCTCCGGAACCAGGTCGCAGATCACCACCTTGGCGCCAAACTGCAAAAGAGCCCGGGCATACACGAATCCAAGGCCTCTTCCGGCACCGGTCACAACGGCGACTTTATCCTTGACGGAAAACAAATTTTCCATTTTCTCTATTCTCCTTCAATAACTTATTTATAGTCAGGATGAAGGACGCTGAAATCCCTTCAGCGTCCTTCTCTTTTCCGGCATGATTCAATTTTCGGTTATTTCAGGGCCCGCACGCGTTCAAACAGGTTGGGCGCCAGTTCCTTTTGCAGCTGTTCTTCCACGCCGCTTTCCATGTACTTCTGGACGAACAGATTCCGGTCGACTTCCACGATGGTCATGCCGGCTTCCTGCAGCTTCTTCTTGTATTCTTCCTGCGATTCCTTGACCAGCTGGTTCTGATACGCGGTCGCTTCCTGGACGGCCTCGTCGAAGGCCTTTTTGATGTCGTCCGGGAACCCGTCGTACCGATCCTTTTTGACTAGGAACAGCCACGGCGAATAGGTGTGCTGGGTCAGCATCACGTACTTCTGCACTTCGTAGAACTTCGAAGTGTAAATCAGGTCGAACGGGTTTTCCTGCGCGTCAACCGTTCCCTGTTGCAGGGCGACGAACAGTTCGGGGAACGGAATCGGCGTGGGATTGGCGCCGAGCGCTTTCCACGATTCGATCACGAGGGGAATCGTGGTGACGCGCAGCTTCAGGCCTTGCAGATCGTCCGGAGTGCGGATTTCCTTGTTCGCCGTCAGGTTTCTGGCTCCCCGGTGCCAGACGGCCAGCAAGCGCGCGTTTACTTTTTCTTCCAGGATCTTGCTGATTTCCTGACCGATCTCGCTGCTGTACACCTTGTCCATGTGTTCCACGCTTTCAATCAGGAAAGGAAGCACCAGACCCTGATATTCGGGGAAGAACGTTCCAAAGATGCCGTCGCCGGGGATCACGATGTCGATGACGCCCTGGCCCAGGTTCTCGACCATGTCGATTTCGCTGCCGAGCTGCGCGCTCGGGAACACGGTGACTTTCACTCTGCCGTTCGTTTTTTGTTCAACGAGTTCCGCGAATTTTCTCGCGCCTTTGTCCATTTCGCTGTCCACCGTAACGTTGTGGCCCAGCTTGAGTTCATACACCTTGTCCGAGCTCCCGCCGCCGGATCCCCCGGTTCCGGTGGTCGCGGTTGCTTCCGACTGGCCCGAACCGCCCGACGATTGGCTTCCGCTTCCGCTTCCGCCTCCGCCGCAGCCGGACAGAATCGCCGCGATCAGAAGAATGACTGCCCCGAAAAGCAACAGCCCTTTTCTTGTTCTCATGATCTTTTCACCTCGAGCTGTCTTTTTGTGAATGTTTGAACGATTTCTAATTTTCTAAGATTCGTTGCCCCTTTTCCGATCCATCCATGCGGTTTCCCCCACTCCGAATCGCTCTTTCGCCCCGGACCGGACATCACCTCCCTTAAATCACATCAGACTCGGAAGCCACATGCTGAGAGCGGGCCAGTAGGAAATGAGCAGGATGTTGAACAATAGCACGATGTAGAACGGCAGCACCCCTTTTGTGACTTCCTCCAGTGAAATGTTCGCGATCTGGCAGGATACGAACAGATTGACGCCCACCGGCGGGGTCACCATCCCCACGGCCAGGTTGACGATCATGATGATGCCGAAATGGACGGGATCGATGCCGAACTGGATCGCCACCGGAGTCAGAATCGGAGCCAGAACGAGGATGGCCGAACTGGCTTCAAAGAACATGCCCACGATGAGAAGCAGCAGGTTCACGAGAAGCAGGTAGACGATGTGGTTGCCGCTGATCTCGGTCAAAAACTCCGCCGCCTGCTGCGGAATCATGTTCAGCGTCAGATACCAGCTCAGCAGTCCCGCCGCGGCGATGATGATCATGATGGAAGCCGTCGTGATCGCCGCTTCGGCGAAAAAGCCGATCAGCGAGCGGATTTTCAATTCCTTGTAGACGAATTTCCCGATGATGAGCGCGTACAGAACCGCCACGGCCGCGGCCTCCGTCGGCGTAAACACCCCCGCGTAAATGCCTCCGAGGATGATGACCGGCATGAACATCGCGGCGGCGGATTCCTTGATCGCCTTCAGCTTCTCTCTCCAGTTCGCCTTTTCCACGTCGCCGCCATAGCCGTGCCGTTTCGAAATGACGAATACGGTCGCCAGCAGCATCAGGCCAAGGATAATGCCGGGGATGACGCCGGCGATGAAGATGGTGCCGATGGAAGTTCCCGTGGTCACCCCGTACAGAATCATGGGAATGCTCGGGGGAATGATCGAGCTCAGTTCGCCCGGCACGGCGATGGCCCCCGCGGAAAACCGCGGCGAATACCCCCGGCTGATCATGGCCGGAATGAGAATGGATCCGATGGCCGCAACGGTCGCGGCGCTCGAGCCGGTCATCGTTCCGAAGAACAGGCAGGCCACCACGCCAACCGCCGCGTATCCCCCCGCCGTATGGCCGACGAAAGCGGAAGCCAGATTGATGAGCCTTCTGGAAATGCCGCCGATTTCCATCAGCTTCCCCGCCAGCACAAACAGGGGAATGGCCAGCAGCGGGAAGGAATCGAGGGCGGTAAACATCTTTTGCGTGACCACTTCGATCGGGAAATCGGAGAAAACGTATACAGACACAATCGTGGCCGCAGCCATTGCAAACGCGATCGGCACGCTCAGGAAAAGGAGGACGAACAAAAGAACCAGCAGAAGTGCGGTCAAGTTGCGGAAGCCTCCTTCTCCGTGAACATCTCAATCATCGCCGCAATGGCGTTCAGCAGGGTGAGCAGCGTGCCTACGGGAATGGCTGCATAAGGAATCCACATCGGGATGCCCATGGCGGTGGACGTCTTGTTGGATACCGTGATGCCCATCCTGATGCCGAAGTAAAACAGGAAAGCCATCAGAACCAGGGATACGAGCAGCACAAGCATCCTGAACGCGAATTCCAATTTTTTGGGAACGAACTGCACGACGACTTCGACCGCAATCAGCCGTTTTCTCCTCAGTCCAAGGGCGACGCCCAGAAAGACGATCCAGATGGTCAAATACCTGGCTGCTTCTTCCGACCAGCTCAGCGACGAATTCATGACGTACCGGAAATACACCTGGCTTACGAGCAGGACAAAGACGGCCCCGATCAGGATTCCGACGATCCAGAACAGAACCTGGTTCACCTTATCCATCAATTTCAGATAAAGCCGCAGGAAGTACACAATTCCCCCACACCTTTCCCGTCAGTATGCCGGCATCAGTCCCTTTCAACGGTCCAGCCCTCCCGCCTGAGCTTGTCGATGCTCGAGAGAATGCCGTTTTCGGCTTGAGGCGCGATGATTTCCAACATGCAGATCCCGTCGAATCCGATCTCCAGAAGCGCTTTGTTGACGGCACCAAAATCGACGGCTCCGGAACCGATCACGTTGTGTTCCCATTTGCTCCGCGTCGTGTCCGACAAATGGATCAGCCTGATCTTGGCGCCCAATTTGCGGATGCCTTCCGCCGGATCTTCCACCATGAAGGCGTTGGCGACGTCATAGGCGACCGCGAAATGCCTGCTTTTGATTTCCCCGGTGGCCCAATCGATCTGCTCCGCGGTTTGCAGAAACAGCGTCGGAACATTCTCGACGAGCATCGTAACCCCGTTCTTTTCGGCGTACTCGACCAATCGTTCAATATGGGGTTTCGTGACGCGCCAGATCCACTCAAAGTCGGGCGGAAGCAGCGGATGCAGCCTTCCCGGGGGCATGACGATATAGGGCACGCCCGTTTTCCGCGCGAAATCGATGAGTTTGCGATACTGGTTTTCGGTGAACACCCTCATCTCTTCGTATGGACTGGCCAGGTTGATGTCCTGTCCGGGAAGGTTCAACGAATGGATGTTCACGCCCGCTTTTTCGACAATCCGCATGAAGTCGTCCGGCTTGATCCGCTCGCGCTCGGACAACGGGAAAAACGGAGGGGAAGCCAGGATTTCCACCTGGGTGAACCCCAGATTTTTGATCCTGGGAAACGCTTCATCCATGGAGCTTGTCCACAAAAACGGATAGGTGTTGATGCCGATTTTCAAGGTCTCTGCCTCGCTTTTTGCCGGCCTGTCATCCTTTACGGGGATCAAGGCCTCAAGTTCATTTGAATGATTTTCACTTCCGTCATTTCCTGGATGGCGTATTTCGGGCCTTCTCTCCCGATGCCGCTCGACTTGACTCCTCCGTAAGGCATGGCGTCAAAGCGCGTGTTGGAAGTCTCATTGATATTGACGCCCCCCACTTCCAGCGCTTTGGCCACTTTCATCGCCAGATTGATATCGTTGGTGAACACGCCGGCCTGCAGCCCGTATTCCGAATCGTTGACCAGCCGGATGGCTTCGTCGATGTCTTCGTATTCCACAATGCTCAGGAGCGGGCCGAACACTTCCCTGCACACAACCTTCATTTCCTGTTTCGCGTTTGCGATCAGGGTCGGCTCAAAAAGCGCTCCTTTCCTCTTACCGCCGGTGACAATGCGGGCTCCGTCCCGTACGGCTTCCTCGACCCACTGTTCCAGTTCCTCGGCCTTTTTCTCGCTGATGAGCGGCCCCACATCCGTGTCGGGCTCCAGAGGATTGCCGACCTTCAGCTTCGAAATCGCTTCCGCAAGACGTGCTTCAAGTTGTTTGGAAATGTTTTTGTGCGCATAAATCCTTTGCAGGGACACGCATACCTGGCCGGCCTTCCGGAACGACGCCCGAACGATGATCGGAACCGCAAAGTCGAGGTCGGCGTCCTCCGCCACGATGGTTGCGGAATTGTTCCCCAGTTCCAGGGCCACCCTTCGCAAACCGGATTTCGTCTTGATGATTTCTCCGACCCTTGTCGAACCGGTAAAGGTGTAAAAATTGATCTTCCGGTTGGCCAGAAGCCAGTTGCCCGCGTCGGCGTCCCCGTGAACGACCTGCACATGGTTCCCGGGCAAACCGGCCTCCAGCAGGATGCGAAGCACTTCCAGCGCGGATCGCGGCGTATGGACGGACGGTTTCAAAACGACCGTATTGCCCGCCGCAATGGCCGGCGCGACTTTGTGCACCACATTGTTGAACGGCGCGTTGAAGGGAGTGATGGCGCACACGACCCCCACGGGAACCCGCATGGTGAACGCGACGCGGTTCTCCATGCCGGGGTGCGCTTCGACCGGCAGCACTTCGCCCGTGATTCGCTTGGCCTCTTCCCCCGAGATGATGAACGTCTGGATCGCCCGGTCGATTTCGCCCACTGCGTCTTTGTAGGTCATTCCGGATTCTTCGACCATGATGCGGGCGATCCGTTCCTTTCGCTGCTTCGTCAGGTCGGCGGCCTTCAGCAAGATTTCATACCTTTGGTAAGGAGTCAACGGATGCTTCGCGAATTGCGCTTTGGCCGCGTCGACCGCCGCGTTCACGTCCGCTTCGGTCGCCAGATATACGATCCCGATGTCGCTGTTGTCGTATTTGTTCTTCAGGATCGTTGTGACATTGCTTTTCACGAATTCCCCGTTGATAAACATAGGGATTTCTTCCAACACTGTACAATCACCCGGCCTTTCCTGTTGCTTCGCTTCCGCGGCTGGTTCGCCGTCACGCAGGTTCGATGACGACCTTGAGACATTTCCGCTGTTCCAGCAGGGCAATCGCCTCGTTGATCTGTTCCAGCGGCAGGCGATGGGTGACCAGCTTTTCCAGTTCCGGAATGATCCTGCCCATCAGCTCCATCGTCTTGGGCCAAGTATCCAGCCTGTAGGCCCTGCAGCCGATCAGTTCCTTTTCGGTGAACAGAAGCTTGGTCGTGTCGATCGGCGTCTGCCCGGCGGCGATGCCGACAAGGGCGATTTTCCCGGTGGACTTGACCAGATCGATGGCAAGATTGATCGAATCGTTCGTTCCGGCCACCTCGAAGCAGACATCGGCTTCCGGCTTGCCGATGTATTCCGTCATTTTCCGGCGCAAATCGTCTTTTCCCAGATTGATGGTCAGGGCGCCCATGCTTTCCGCCAGCTTCAGCCGCTCGGCGTCCACATCCAGGCCGATGACGACGATTTTCTCATAGCCCATGGCCCTGCAGGCCAGAAATTGCAACAGTCCGATCGTGCCCGCGCCGACGATGGCCGCGGAAGCTTTGTTGTGTTCCTGATAAACCCTTTCCAGGGCGTGCACGGCCACGGACAGCGGTTCGGCGAGGCAGCCCAGATGCGGCGGCAGCCCGTCGGGAAGCTTGAAGACGTTCATCTCCCTGACATTGATGAATTCCGCCAGTCCCCCGCCGACATGACAGCCCAATATCGGCCTGTTGGGACAAATGTTTTGGTTGCCCTGCCGGCAAAATTCGCACGCATTGCAGGAAATGTGGGGGTTGACGGCCACCCGGTCGCCGATCCGCAGCGATTTGACCCCGCTGCCAATGCTCACGACGGTGCCGGAAAATTCATGGCCCGGAATATGCGGAAATTGCGGGTGGTATTCCCGGGCGACCGTCTCCGTCCATTTGTAGATGGACAAATCCGTGCCGCAAACCCCGACGGATTCCACTTTGATGGTGACCTCGTTTTCCCGGGGCCGGCCGGGACGAGGGACCGTAATCACCTCAAAGGGCGCTTTGTACGGTCCCATCTTGGCCGCTGCACGCATCAGCGTATTCGTAAAGACCACCCCTGACGAAATTGCTTCACGTTACTTCATTGCTTCACGTTTCTTCACGTCACTTCGCGGGGAAATTGGGCTCCGGATGTTTGAACGGCGGCAACACCCAGGTCCCGGTGCCGGGCGGTCTGATATCCCGGTCCACATGGACTTCGATCAGATACGGTTCGTTCAGCTCAAGCGCCCTTTTGACCGCGGCGGAAAGTTCGTCCGCTTCGTTCACCTTTTCCGCATTGACGCCGAAGGCTTTCGCGTAGGCCACAAAATCCGGGTTGTACAGCTCTCCGGTCTTGTCGATCTGGAAGCTCGTGATCAGCTCTCTGCCTCCGAAATAGCCGTGCTGCAAATCCCGGATGGACCCGTAGGCGTAGTTGTTCCACACCACCCAGACGGCCGGGATGCCGTACTCTTTCGCGGTGGCCAGAATGTGTCCGTGCATCAGGAAGGACCCGTCGCCGACGATGGCCACGCACGGGCTGTCCGGGGAAGCCAGCTTCGCTCCCAGGATGCCGCAGGTTGCCAGTCCCATGCTGGCAAACCCCCACGACTGCAGCAGTTTTTGCGGGGCGTATGCCTGCCAGTATTGGACGACCCAATTGTGGTGCACGCCGACGTCCACGCCGAGAATGCCGTTTTCGGGCAGCGCCTTTCTCACTTCGCCCACGACTCTCGCGGGATGGACGGGGTATCCGCCTTTCCGGAATTGTTCCTCCACATGGTCCGTCCAGATTTTCTTCCATTCTGCAACCTGTCTGAGCCACTCGCTGTAGTCCGGTTTTTGATCGGCGAAAACTTCCTTCGCTCTGGCCAGGATCTGTGCCGCCACCGTCTTGGCGTCGGCGACGATGCCAAGATGCACTTCGTAGTTCTTTCCGATTTCGTGCGGGTCGATGTCGATATGAACGAGCTTCGTTTTCGTCATATCGTACGTGTACCCGTCCAGCCAGGCGCTGGTGGAACGGTCGTCAAAGCTGGAACCGAAGGCGATGAGCAAATCGCAATGCTTGCCCGCTTGGTTGGCCGGATAGGTGCCGTTGCGGCCGGTCGCGCCGAGGCTGAGCGGCTTTCTTTCGTCCACGATGCCTTTCCCCTGCGGCGTGGTATGCACGGGAATGTTCAGGAAATCGGACAGTTCGGTGATTTCCTTGGATGCTTCCGACAGCACCGCTCCGTTTCCGGCCACGATGAGCGGTCTCTTCGCTTCTTTCAGCAGCTCGATGATCCGGTCGATGGCCTCATTGCTGGCGCTGGTCCGCTGATTGACCGTAATCTGGTAATCGACCTCGTCGAAGACCTCGACTTCGTCTTCCTCGATGAAGACATTAAGCGGGACATCCAAATGGACGGGCCCCGGTCTGCCCACCACCATTTCCTTGAATCCTTGCCGCACGGCAAGCGGCACCATATCCGTCCTGGTCGGTTGATAGCTCCGTTTTACATAGGGACGGACAACGGACGGAAAATCGCCCTGGAAGTACTTCCCTGTTTCCTGGAAGGGTTCCCTGTTGAATTGGGAAGTCGGCACGTTGCCGGTGATCGCCAGGAACGCCGACGAATCCATGAACGCCGCGGCCAGGGCGACGGGCAGATTGGCGGAACCGGGCCCGCAGGAAGTGATGGTAGCCACCGGTTTGTGGCTGATCCGGAAGTAAGCGTCGGCCATGAAGCCCGCCGCACTCTCATGTCTGACGGAAATGGTTTTGATTTTGTCGGACCTCTTGTACAAACTGTCAAGGAAACCGACGTTCCCGTGGCCGCACAGCCCGAACACATAGGGAACTTTCTGCGCCACCAGATAGTCGACGATGATGTCTGCTCCATTTTTTACTGCCTTTTTTCTTTCTGCCATTTCTTCCACTCCCCGTTTGGTTGTCTTGAAGCGCTATCAATAAACCAACATGCTTGGCACAAATCCCATGCGCCGGGAAATTTGCATGGCCGCTTCCTTCAGCTCTTTGACGAGCGTTTCCTTGTTTTCTTTGACGCGATGGATCGGGCCCGACACGCAAATGGCCGCGACGACTTTCCCCGTGTAATTGTAGACGGGTGCGGCGATGCATCCCAGGCCGTATTCAAGTTCTTCATTGTCAAAGGCGTACCCGTTCAGACGGACGTCGCTCAGTTCCCTGAGGTAATCTTCGACCGAGGTGATGGTGTTGTCCGTCATTTTGGGCATTCCTTTTTCCATCAGTACCTTTGTCACGTGCTCAATGGGGAATCCCGACATGATGGCCTTCCCGAGGCCGGTGCAGTGCACGGGTCTTCTGGTGCCCAGCTGGCTGTTGATGATCATGGACTGCGTGCCTTCGGATTTGTACAGATAGACGATTTCACCTTCGTAATAAACCCCGAGAAAAGTGGTTTCCTTTGTGACCGCGGAAAGCTCTTTCAAATACGGAATCGATTTCTCGACCACTTCCATTTTGGAAAGCGCTGTCATGCTCAGCAGGATGGTCTCGAAACCGATGGAGTACTTTTCGGTTTGCTTTTCGTACTCCACGTATCCCCTTTCAACCAGCTTGTCGAGCAGCCTCAAGGCGGTCGTTTTGGGGATGTTGAGCTCTTTTGAAACTTCCGCCAGGCTGATCCCGTGCGGTTGGTTGGCAATCAGTTCAAGGATGGAAAGCAAGCGGTCCGCGCTGGAACTCGACTTTTTGGTTCCTGCCAGCTTCTCCACCTTCTTTTTTCATTTTTACGGAATATCGTTTCATTATATGATTGTTTATGTATAAAAAATAGAATGACGTTCCAAAAAAATAGTAGCAAGTTGCCGATACGCTGTCAACAAAAAACCGCTCATCATATGAGCGGCTTTTTATGGAAATGTTTAAAAAGTGCCATCGACGCCGGGCGTCCGGTCGCTCAATCCGCCAGTTTGTGGCGATGGGCGTAGATGGCGGCCTGGGTGCGGTCCTCTACGCCCAGTTTGGCGAACAGGTTGGTCAGGTGGTACTTCACCGTCTTCACGCCGATGGACAGTTCGTCCGCGATTTCCTGGTTGGATTTGCCCTGTGCCAGGAGCTTGAGCACTTCCATTTCCCGCTCCGTCAGCTCTTCGTGGGGCAGCGGCCGGGATTGGGGCTTGCGGAAGCGGCTCATGATCTTGGCGGCGACCTGCGGCTCCAGCACCGACTGCCCCCGCGCGGCGGCGCGGATGGCGTCGGCGATTTCGGAAGCGCGGGACGTCTTCAGCAGATAGCTGAACGCTCCGGCCTCGAGCACCGGGTACACCTTGTCGTCGTCCAGATAGCTGGTCAGGACGATGATCCGGCAGTCCGGCAGCTCCTCCATGATGCGGCGCGTCGTTTCGACCCCGTCCATGCCCTCCATGACGAGATCCATGAGCACGACGTCCGGCTTGTATTCCCTGGCCAGGCGAAGCCCGG
>NICF_comb_assmDRAFT_10002978_pt1 | contig 12464 bp, 10 predicted proteins | sample NewIslPassag4_SG_FD_11279 | JGI IMG/M metagenome (IMG submission 11279) | reverse complement strand
CCGGCGGTTCTCATGGCCCGCCGTGAAGTCGAGGCCGTGCCCGTCGGAGGGGAACAGGCAGGCGACCTTCCCCGCCGGGAGGGCGATCTCCACCACGCGGTCGTTGACGTGGTAGAAGGCCACGTCCCGGGCCGCATCGTAGGGCTCGAGGACCTCCAGGTCGTCCAGGTGCGCCCAGGCGAGCCCCTCCGTTCCCCGGTGGATGTACTGGATGTCGCAGTACTTCCGGTGGGACTCAAGCTTGGCGCATTCCGGCGTGGTCTCGTAGCACATCAAATTGGCGAAGATGGCGTCGCCCTCGATCTCGACCCGCCTGGACGAGCCGGGCTCCAGCGACGAGAGCATCTGGAGCGTGTCGTCCTTCCCCGCGACCGCCCGCTGGAGCCACTGGAGAGCCCGCATGAACCGGGGCGACTGCGGCAACTGTTCTGCAACCTGATGGATCGAGCAGTAGATCAAGACAGGACCTCTTTCCTCAAAGATTTGCGACGGCCTCCCGAGCGCTCCCGTTCGGGGTACCGGCAAAAGTGCGACCCTCATAACTTCGCAAGCCGCGTCAGCCAGCCCTTTTCGCCCGGCGCCGCAACAACATCCCCAGGGCTCGCAGCCGGCGGCCGTTGGCCCACTCGACAAGGAACTCGGCCAGGGCCAGCGGTAGGCTCTTGGGATCGAAGAGGACCAGAGCCCGCAAGGGGGTGGTGGCGGCCGACTCCACCGCCATCTTGAAGGCCGGGTCCTCCGGGTCTGCCCTGACGCCCAGGTGCTTGACGGCCTCCCGCTTCAGCACCCGGTAGACCAGCCGGAGAAGCAGGCTGGTCTCCTGCATCTCCCGGACCGAGCTGGTCATGTCGTAGGTTCCCCGGGTCTGGGGGACGTACTCGGGGTAGTCCGGGTGGATGGTGATGAAGTCCTTCTTGGACGGTACGCCGTTCAAGGTGTAATACCAGCCGCTGCAGGGCGTGCGGGCGGGTTCGACGCCCTGCAGGTGGATGGTCGCGCTCAGGCGGATGTCCTGCGAGCTCGCGCCCACCTCCAGGTCGTAGCGCCCCGCCTCCACCACCCACTCCCGGCGCGCCGGGTCGTAGATGGCAAAGCTCCTCCTGTCCAGGCGGAAGGAGACCTGCCCGGTCTCGCCCCGCTTGAGGTGGATCTTGGAAAAACCTTTCAGCTCCCGCACCGGGCGGTACGCCCCGCCGGTCTTGGGGGCCACGTAGAGCTGGACCACCTCGGCGCCGTCGTACTCGCCCGCATTGGTGATGGAGGCGGTCACCTCGACGTCGTACTCGCCGGTCCTCCGCACCTGGAGGTCTGAGTACTCGAAGCGGGTGTAGGAGAGGCCGAAGCCGAAAGGATAGCGCACCGGGACGCCGGCGGTCGCGAAGTAGCGGTACCCGCAGTAGAAGCTCTCCAGGTACGCCGCCTGCTTGGGTGGCTTCAGGTAGTAGCTGCTGCTCACCACGTCTTCGTAGCGGAAGGGGTAGGTCTCGGCCAGCTTGCCGCTGGGGTTCTCCTTGCCAAAGAGGAGATCGGCTGCGGCGAGACCTCCGGCCTGGCCGGCGAGATGCATGTGGAGAATGGCCTGGACCCGCTCGGCCCAGGGCATCTCAATGGCCGCTCCGCCCGCGAGCACCACGACGATCCGCTGGTTGGCCCGGGCAAGCGCCTCCACCAGGGCCACCTGGTTTTCGGGAAGGCGCATGTGGGGCCGGTCGAAGCCCTCGCTCTCGTAGGCAGGCGGCAGGCCGATGCAGAGGATCACGGTGTGGACCTTCTGGGCCAGGGCGACGGCCTCGTCGACGAGCGCCTGATCCGGCAGATCCCGCAGGGTGTAGCCGGCGGCGAAGGGAACGCCGGGAACATACCGGCGGAGGCCGTCCAGGAGGCTGTCCAGGCGGGTCGGGACCACCTGGGAGGAGCCGGCGCCCTGATACCGGTGGGTTCTCGCGAGCTCCCCGATGACGGCCAGTGACTCGCCGGCTTTCAAGGGAAGGACGGGGCCGTCGTTCTTCAGAAGGACGGCCCCGGCTGCGGCGATCCGGCGGGCCAGCTCGTGGTGCCGGTCGAAGAGGTCCGGGGGCAGGGAGGCCTTGGTGCCCCGGGTGGTCCGCTCGATGAGGGTCAGGAGCCGGTCGACGCTGGCGTCGATGAAGGCTTCATCCAGGCGGCCGCTCCGGACCGCCTCCAGCACTTCCCGGTCCCAGCGGCCCTGGCTCCCGGGCATCTCGAGGTCCGTGCCCGCCTGGAAGGCGGCAACCCGGTCGTTCATGGCCCCCCAGTCGGTGACCACCACGCCGTCGAAGCCCCACTCCTCCCGGAGAATCTCCGTGAGCAGGCGGCGGTTGTCGCTACAGTAGGTCCCTTCCACCTTGTTGTAGGCGCACATGACGGTGGCGGGCCGGGCCTCTTTGACGGCGATCTCGAAGGCAGGCAGGTAATACTCCCGCAAGGCCCGCTCGTCCACGAGCACGTCCGTGCTCATCCGGTAGAGTTCCTGGTTGTTCAGCGCGAAGTGCTTGAGGGAGGCCCCAACCCCCTGGCTTTGGAGCCCCTGGATCCAGGCAGCGGCCATCTTGCCGGCAAGATACGGGTCCTCGCTGAAGTACTCGAAGTTCCGCCCGCACAAGGGGTTCCGCTTCATGTTGACGCCGGGGCCCAGGAGGACGTTCACATCCTGCAGCACCGCCTCCGCCCCCAGGGCCTCCCCCATCTGGCGGACCAGGTCCAGGTCCCAGGTGGAGGCCACGGCGCTGGCCGTGGGAAAGCAGGTGGCCGGGAGGCTGGCGTTGGCCCCCAGGTGATCCACTCTCTCGGTAACCTGCTTCCGCAGCCCATGGGGACCGTCGGACAGGAAGATGGAGCGGATGCCGTGGCGGGGCATGGCCTCCGTCGTCCAGTAGCTGGCCCCGGAGCAGAGCCTGATCTTCTCCTCCAGGGTCATGCGCGCGATCAGGTCCTGGTGGCGCAGCATGCTGGCCCCTCCTTCCGGCGGCTCCGGCTCCTTCAGCCGGGAGCCGGCCGGTCCCTGCCCCAAGACCCAGGACGACTCCCTGCCATTCTCCTTCGGCTCGACCAGCCTGTGACCCTGGGCGCCAGCACGGAGGAGATCGGGAAGGTCAAAGCCAATGAGGGATCGGAACCGCGCGCCTGCAAACCAGACCTCATCCATCGAAGGGGGATCACTCATGCCCGCGCCCCGGATCCTTCTCGTCGTACTTCTCGGCCTCTTGTCGCTCTCCGTGACCTGTTGGGCGGCGGCCCCGCAGGTGGTCGCCACCGTTCCTGAACTGGGGGCGGGCGCGGTCGATCCCCAGTCGAGCGAGATACGGGTCACCTTCGACCAGCCCATGGACCCTTCCAGTTACAGCTGGGTCACCCTGGGCAGCCGGTTCCCGGAGGTTGCGGGCGACCCCTATTGGGCCGATGAGTTCACCGCCGTGCTCCCTGTGACCCTGGAGCCCGGCCGGGACTACTGGCTCCTGATCAACTCCCCGCTGTATGGGGGGTTTCAGAGTCAAGCGGGCGAGGCAGCCGTTCCCTACCTCCTGGTCTTCCGGACGGCCGAGCCGGGCGGGGGCGCCAGCCAGCCGAGTCCTGTGCAGCAGGCCCGAAGTGAGCAGGCGTTTCAGCAGGTCCTTGAGATCATGACCACCTTCTACTCCTACAAGGACCGTCTCAACATCGACTGGGCGGGGACGCTGGCCACCCGGCGCGACTGGCTCCTCCAGTCCCCGAACGACTTCATCTTTGCGGCACGGCTGGTCGCCCTCTTGCGGCCCGCGCAGGATCCCCATCTCACTGTGACCGTGGAAGGCCAGCGGCTGCCCACCTTCCCGGCGGCTCCACCGGCCAATTACAACTTCCAGGCGGTGGTCCAGGCCCTGACCAACCAGCGGCTCTGGTCCAACGTCGTCTTGAGCGGCGAGCGGGGCGACGTCGGCTACATCCTGATCTCCAGCTGGACGGCGGAGGCCGCCCAAGCCGTCGCGGCCGTAAACGAGCTGCGCTATAAGCCCGCGCTCATCATCGATGTACGGCCCAACTCGGGCGGGGACGAGCGGGTCGCCCAGCAGGTGGCGGGGTGCTTCACCGACCACCCGGTGGACTACGCCCAGGCGCTCACCCTCGACCCGGAAACGCGCCAGTTCACCCAGCGCTCCATCCGGACCCTCGAACCCAACGCCGAGTGCCCAGCGTACGCCGGCCGGGTGGTGGTCCTCATGGGTCCCCAGGTGATTAGCAGCACCGAGAGCTTCCTGTGGATGATGCGCGAAACGGGGGCGACCCTGATGGGTGCCCCTTCCTACGGGAGTTCGGGCAACCCCAAGCCCTACGAGCTGGCCAACGGGGTGACCCTGCTTGTGCCCCAGTGGCAGGACTTCGACATGGAAGGGCGCTTGCTCGAGGGAGCAGGGGTCACCCCCGACGTGCTGCTGGAATTCCCGCCGGAGACCTTCGCTGTGGGCGACCCCCTCTTTGAAGCAGCCCTTCAGGCCATCCAGGGCAACCCTTCCACGTTCTAGTGCGGCCGTGCCCCCAGCCCTCATGCCTCTCCCCACCGGTAAGGCCGTAGTTCAGCCGGCTCACGGCCGCCTTGGCCGTGACCATTCTTCTCCTTTTCCTCCGGGTGCCGGTGCACCGGGGCGCGCAGGAGCAGAACCAGGTGAGCTACTTCACCAACCTGCGGGAGGGGCTGGTCTACGTCAAGGACCGCGGCTTCCGCGGTCAGCCCGTCACTCCATGAGTTGCCTCAGATACTGGTACAGTTCGTCGGTAAGGCCATAGTTGAGCCTTCCGCGTTCCCTGGACGCGTGGAAGGACCAGACCGCCTTCCGCAACTCGGGGTGGTCGCCGACGAAGCGATCGGCAACGGCCTTCCAGTACGCGACGCATTCCATCGCATCGGGGTGCGTCTTCGGCAGCCGCTGCTCGTAGCAGTTCCTGAGCTTGCCGATGAAGGTCAACCAGCCGCTGGCCAGGTCGGACCCGGCATTGGCGACGTAGCGCTCCTTCAGCTGCTCGAACTGTTCCCGGCTCAGGTACCGGTCGGCTGATGCGTGGATCGCGGTCAAAACCTCCCGGAAATCCTCGAGGGATGGCTGGCCGTGCTCCTCCAGAGCTTGCTTCACCTTGAGCAGCTTGGCCATGAGCACCTGCCGCCGGGCCATCTCCTCTTGAAGGCGCGCCCGGTGCATCTCAAGGAGCGCCAAAACGTCTACGTCCTTCGCCGTGGTCAGCTCCAGGATCTCGCTGAGCGAGAGCCCCAACTCCTTCATGGCAAGGATGCTGTAGAGCTGCGCCACGCTCTGGATGTCGTAGAGCCGATGACCCGACTCAGTGATCCGGGCCGGGCGCAGCAGGCCCAGCTGGTCGTAGTGACGGAGTGTCCGGACCGTCACACCTGCCAGGCTGGCCAGTTCCCCGATCTTCAAATAGCGGCCCAGCATCCTCGCCCCCTTTCATCCGGCGGCTTCACGAGACGGCCATCTTTCGCCTCACGACCTCTTCCAGATCCTCCCGCTGGAACACATACACCTTCCCGCACACACCACATTCGGCCGTCTCCGTCCGATTTTCCTGGATGGCCCGCGTCAGATCCTCCGTGTCCACGGCCATCAGCAGCCCCAGGAACATCTCCCTTGAGCAGTGGCAGGAGGCGTGAACGGCCTGCTGCTCCACGATCTCTGCCCAGGGCGAAAACACGTCGCTGATCCGCTCCCACGCCACCGTGCGCAACCGCGGCCCATCCCGGCGCAGGCGGCTGAGTACCTGGTCCACCTGCTCCCTGTGAGCCAGCGGGAGGGGCTGGACCATGCACCCTCGGAACGGCGCTGCATCCGTCCACGTCATGAAGACCGTCTCCGTCTGCTCGCTCTTGCTGTAGAAGTACGAGAAGAAGTCGTCCACCGCATGCTGGGTCAATTCAACGGTTCCGGTGAACATCCCGCCCGTCCAGCTCCCTCTCGTCATGGAGAGCGTCGCACCCTCGCCGACCAGGTCGGCTACGTCCCCGTCAAACGAGCAGAGCTTGGGCGAGAAGAGGCAGTGAACCGCGCCGTGGCCGTCGATCTCGCAATGGGCGCTGTACCCTTCAGGCTTGAACCGCACCGCCACGGTCGCGCGCTGCTCAGGCGTCAAGAGACCACGGAGCAGGGCGCAGTTGGCAAAGATCTTCACATAGAGCTGCCTGGCGGGCTCGGCCCGCATCGCGCGCAAGGCGCTGAAGCGCAGCACCTTGGTCACATCCACAACGAAGAGCCTGATCTCCCTGTCCACCGTCAGGAGCTTGAGCAGGTTTTTCTCCATCCCCAGCACCTCCGTGACGTCATGGTACAACATGACGTAACGTGAGGTTCAAGCCCCTCGGGCTGGGAGATGATCCACTTGCTTCGATTGACAGGGCAGGACGGGCACACTATGCCCATGCTGGCACGCTTTCTGGTGTACGGGGCCCTGGGGTGGATCGTCGAGATCTTGTGGACTGGGATGGGAAGCATCCTCCGGCGCGACCCGCGCCTCACGGCCACCACGTACCTCTGGATGTTCCCCATCTACGGCGGTGGCGGGCTCCTCTTGGAGCGGATCTACCCGGTGATCGCTGAGCAGCCGTGGGCCGTTCGCGGGCTCATCTGGATGCTCGCCATCTTTAGCATCGAGTACGCCACGGGCTGGCTCATCCGCGAGGCCGTGGGCCAGTCCCCTTGGAACTACACCGGCGCGCCCCTGGCCGTGGGTGAGTTGATCCGCCTGGACTACGCCCCGGCGTGGTTCGTGCTCGGATTGATCTTCGAGCGGATCCACCTGGCAGTGGCGGCTGCTTTCCCCTAAGGCACCCGCCCTTCGTGCGATGTCCCGTGACAGCCGCCGCCGATTCCCGGGAAACCCCGGAGAACCGGCGGCGGGCAGGGAGAGAGCGGTACCATCACGCACTCGCCTCGGGCGTCCACGCCGCAGTGACACATCAACAGTCGCGCATCAGATGAAGCCGAACACGGGCGGGAAGACCACGACCACAAAGGCGCCCCACCAGGCGTAGACCGGCAGGTAGTCCGTGTGCCACCGTTCCAGGTCCGCGAAGGGGCCGCGTCCCCGCAGGAAACGGATGTAGAGCACCGCGGACCACGCCAGGTTGACGAGGAGCACCACGTTCTCGCCGAGCGCGGCCACCCGGTTGGGGCTCCACCCGAACTCGGAGATGCGGCCGGCGATGGCCGTCAGGGCCACGGCGTCCACCAGCAGGGCGCTCACCACCAGGAAGACCTGGAGCCAGTCGAAAAGGCCTGGGGGCGAGGCGGGATCGCGGGCCGAGACCGAGTAGAGCAAGAGGCCCAGGACCACGGCCAGGAGCAGGTCGAAGGCGATGAGCACGCCCCGCTCGATGTCGATCCCGCGCCCCGTCCAGATCAGCGTGACAAGGAAGGTCACCAGCACCGCAGCAAACAGCGGCGTGAAAAGGCGCGCCAGGACCGGCGCCATGTTCTCGATGACGCTCTGCTTGGCCTCCACCAGCCACGCCCCGACGATGACGGCCCCCATAGCCCGCATGGGAGCAGCCACGTTGTGAGGAAATCCTCGATGTCGAGCCCAATGGAACGGAAGGTGAGCGCCGTCAGCGCGCTCAAGACCCCGCCGCCCAGGGCGATGAGCGCGTAGTAGATGACGAGTTCCCCTGAGAAGCGGACAAAGTCCATGCGCCCGGCCCCGTCGTTCCAGCGGGAGGCGGCGTAAGCGCGGCCCACCATCAGCCAGAGTGCGATGGGCAGGTGGATGGCCACCAGGAGTTCGGTGTGACCTCCCGGCGTGTACGGGTATGCGTTGGCCAGGAGCACCGCGGCCACCAAAGCCGCGACCTCCCTCGGGAGAAGGGCCTTCGCCACGCCGCGCTTCCACAGGAAGTAGGCGATCAAGAACGGGAAAGGCGAACAGGGAGAGGTTTCGGGCGTAGAACCCCGGGTTCCCGTCCAGGGTGATGCGGAAGAGCTCGGGCAGCTTGACGGCCAGGGCAGCCCCAACGGCCAGGCCCACGACGGTGAGCGCCTCGGTGCGCGCCCGGTTCCCTGCCTCGACCGTATACACCGAGGGGAGCACGAGCTGCTTCCAGAGCCGCTCGGAGTGCTCCCGGGCGAACTCGCGGGAGAGGGCGTCCAGCTCGCCCATGCGCTTCACGGCCACCAGGAAGGCCTCATCGGCGTCGAGCCCCGCGTCCATGAGGACCGCGATCTGCTCGCGCAGGTGGTCTTCCAGTTCTGCCACGTCCACGGCTTCAATGGCCTGCCGGCGGCGGAGGTAGGCTCGCCACTCGGTGATCTGCCGTTCCAGTGATTTGTCCAAGTCTTGAGCCGCCATGGTCAGCCTCCCTGGGGTAGCGGTTCGGCAGGGCTCATCGGCCCGTCTGCGACGGCCTTGGCGAGGCGGGACCACAGGTTCCGCAGCGTGTCGTCAACCGCCTGCCACTGCCGCTGCTCCTCGGCGAGTTGAGCCAGGCCCCGTGAGGTGATCCGGTAATACTTGCGGCGGCGGCCGCTTTCTGCCACGGCCCACCGCGCCTCGACGTAGCCCAGCCGTTCCAGGCGATGGAGGACGGGGTAGAGCATGCCGTCGGTCCACTCACCGTCGCGGACCACTTCGACAGTTACCTTCGCGCCAAGAAGGAGAATTTGCGCCCGACCACCTTTTCGCAGTACGAATGGCGATACGAAAAGTACATCAAGCCCCTTCTCGGCCATATCGAGCTGCGAAAACTGGACTACCGGCGCATTGAAGCCTTCTACGACAGACTCCGGGAAGACGGCCTGGGCGGCCGCACCATTTACGACATCGCCGCGCTCCTTCGCCAAGGCCTCAACGACGCCGTGAAGAAGGGACTTGTGCCAAACAACCAGGCGAAGGTTGCCACCAGCCCGCGGCTTCCGAAGGAAGAAGCCCGCTTCCTCACCCATGAGGAGGTACGGGTCTTCTTTGAAGCGGCAGGTGGCGAGTACTTGGAAGAACTCTTCATCGTCCTGCTACACACCGGCCTGCGGGCCAGCGAAGCGCTAGGGCTTCCGTGGGACGCCGTGGACCTTGACAATGGGAAGCTTACAGTCCGGCAAGCGATGCACGAAGTCAGGGGCGTCATGCAGCTGGGCGATGTGAAGACACAGGCAAGCCGCCGGACCATCAGCCTGTCCCGGGAAGCTGTGGCTGCACTCCGGCGCCAGCGCAAGAAGCAGCGGGAGGCTCAACTGGCCGCCGGGCCGGAGTGGAACAACGAGTACAACCTGGTCTTCACCAATCGCCTCGGTCACCCGCTCATTCGGACGAACATCACGAAGCGCGACCTTCGGCGGATACTCAACAAGGCGGTCGTGCTGAACGCGGCCAGGAGGCTCGGAGTAGACCCGGCCGAGACGCTGGAACTGAACGCTCCTGTGCTGCCGGCCAGGCCGCTTCGCACCACCGACAAAGTCACCCTCCCGGATGGGCGCCAGGTGAACCTGGAGAAGCAGGACTTGCTGGAGGATGTCGGGCTGCATACCTTCCGCCACACCCACGCTTCAATGCTCATTGCCGCAGGCACCGACATCCTCACCGTCTCCAGGCGGCTCGGGCATGAGAATATCCGAATCACCCTGGACCTATACGGCCACCTGCTCCCGGGCCAGGACGAAGCCGCCGCTGCTGCGATGGACCGGCTCACCGCTCTTTGGCAGTAACGCGGACGATAGGCAGTACATTGGCAGTACAACGACGCCCGAAACGGCCAGCGGAATAAACAAAGCCCTTCGGAAATCCGCTTCCGAAGGGCCTTTTCGCTGGTGGGGAAGGAGGGACTCGAACCCCCGACCTTCACGATGTCAACGTGACGATCTGACCAACTGATCTACTTCCCCGCGCTGCTGGCGAAAGATGGAGGCGGCACCCAGATTCGAACTGGGGAATAGAGGTTTTGCAGACCTCCGCCTTAGCCACTTGGCTATGCCGCCTCGCCAAACAACCACTATATCCAGATGAAAACGATGCGGCCCGTGGCCGCAATCGGAGAAGCCTAAGTGGAGCGGGCGACGAGACTCGAACTCGCGACCCCAACCATGGCAAGGTTGTGCTCTACCAACTGAGCTACGCCCGCACTCCGTACCTCCGGGTTTTCTATCGTCCCGGAGCACTTGTCATTATAGCAAGCCGACGCGGGATTGACAAGACCCTTTTTGTGCGACCGGTGAGGCGATATCCTCCGACCGGTCTGCCTTCATCGCCACCGCTTCTTGCGAGGCCTGCGAGCGTGCTCCTCCAACTCGTCGTCATCCGACTCACCGAGTTCGTCCACTCTGCCTCCCTCGTCAAACTCGTCCGGCTCGCCAACCCCCACTTCCTCCAGTTGTCTTTGGCGGCGAAACTCGGCAAGCTGGCGCAAGTCCTCCATGTCCAGATCGTCGACACCCGCTCGTAACTCGACGTGATGGCGGAGCTCGTGCAGCATCGTCTCCCAGAGTTCATCCTCCCACACTTCGGGAGGCTCGCCTTTTAGCACCTGGCAAAACGAGCCGTAGTACAAGACAATGTAATTGCCGAGCCCATAGGGGTCGTCGATGTACTCGCCCATAATGTACACGTCAGGTAGGTCCGGATCCTCCTGGTACGCCTCCTCGCTGATCAAAATTCCCCCGTTGAGCCCCTCGAGAAGCTCAGGTGGGATCTCGTCGTAAAGGCGGCTTGCCATCTCCTGGAAGGTCTCAAGGTCAATCACCGGCTTCACCCTTTCGGCTTCCGAACCCAGGGGCTGAAACAGGAGGAGCGCTCATACAAAGCGGATGGAGACGGCGGTCTCCCCGCTCGCCATTTCGACCAGCGTGAACGGGCCGTACCGGCGGACCTTCTCAATGAAATCTAACCCCATGAACGCCAGCTCTTTCACGGACCTGTGGCCGAGCTTGTCCATCACCGACCAGCCCCGCCGCTCCGCCAACCTGGAGAGCCCCGGGAAGCACCACAGCAAGATCCCAAGGCCGCGCAAGACTTCGGCCATCGCCCAGATCGGCACTGGAATCCAAAGCCGGTTTCCCCGCTCCCACTGAACCGAGACCAACAACCAGGACGTGCGGCGCGTGAACATCCCGTGTCCCTCCCGGGTCACATCTCTTTTCGGACCAAATCCCCTTTTTAATGAAATCATTCGAAAACCCCTGCCTGGGGGCCTTCTGAGTCCGCTCCCCAAGCAGAACCTCTTCGCGCTCAAACCTTCGCATCCGGGGATCGACCGCGAAAAAGCCCTCTGCGAAAGCTCGCAGAGGGCTTGTGTTGGTGGACAGGGCCGGAATCGAACCGGCGACACCAGGATTTTCAGTCCCTCCCGGCCGTCTTCCGCTGACATCCGCAAGGGTCCGAAAACAGCTTCACGACAGTGTTTCCGGCTCCTGGAAACTTCCCCCAATGTCCGCCGGAGTGTGCCATTTTCCACGAGATAGGCACACCTTTGGCACACCTTTTTGGGCGGCTCACCGCGGCCCCCGCCGGCCCGCTCCCGCCGATCAACGCCGCCGCGGATCAGGCGCGGCCCGGGGCTACTGGAGCCTTCTAGCCGCCACGATGAAGGGGCAGGTGTTCAGTTTTGAACACCTTGGCTGCCTTGTCGTAGGTGCGACCGGAACCAAGGCCAACGGCGGCGGCTACTTTGTCGCGGGTCTTCTGAGACGGTGGCAATGTTTCCACCGTCTCACCCGACCGGGATGCGCTTATCTTTTGCCTCCGAACCTTCTCCGCTCGCTCCCGCTCAACGGCCTCCAACTCCTCGGGTTCGGCGGCCGCAGGTGTCCCAAATGGGACACCTGCCACCGTCACCGGTCGGCGGCCACCCGCCGCCGCAGCCGGACCAAGTCCTGCCGTTTTTCAGCCCCTCTGACGGCCGTTCGTCGGGCGGGTAGGGTTATCTATCGCCCCCCGCTGGCTTCGGGGGCTCCTAGGGGCTCCTGGGCGGCCGGGGGAAAGGGGTACGTGTTGCAAATGCAACACCTGCAGGCAGGTGTCGGAAATCCGACACGTCGGGGCAGGTGTCCGGCTCCGGACATCTTTTGTTAGCAATACAACTGGTAGTAACGCTAACATCTGAGCGAGGTTGTTAGCAATGCGACTGGTAGCAACGCTAACACGGACAACCAACTCTTCGGCTTCGGCGGCCGCAGGTGCTAAAAACTTAGCAGGTGCGAGAAACAACGCACCTCGGCCGGTCCAGGTGTTGACACGCCTCCCCCGGGGGGCAAACGGCGGGCATAAAAGAAGGCCGCCCCGCCAGGGGGCACCGGGGCGCCCTTAACAGGGGAAGGGGAGGTTTCCTTTACGCCGGAGGACGGCCAAGGCGCCCTTTCCGGCAATCCCTGTAGTTTTCAGGCCGGCTTGATGCCGGTCAACACAACGAAGTGGTCCGGCCGGGCCAGGGCCACGTCACCGCGGAGATAGGCACGAATCCATACCTGCCCATGCCGGAAAGCGCT
>NICF_comb_assmDRAFT_10002971_pt1 | contig 12476 bp, 13 predicted proteins | sample NewIslPassag4_SG_FD_11279 | JGI IMG/M metagenome (IMG submission 11279) | reverse complement strand
GGAAGACTGATTGAGTTGGAGTAAACATCCATGACCAGCAGGGTGTCGCGTCGTTGCCGGAGCATGGGGATCGTTGTGAGTTTGTTGGCAAGTTTTTTGGGTATCGCTGGCTGTACTTCGGTGCCGCCCCAGAACGAATTGACACCGGCTTCAGACTTGTCTCAGCTTGCCCGCCAGCTTCGCCCCGCTGATCCAAACCGCGAACCATTCACCTTCAGTAACGAGGCGCGAGCGATCGAAGAAGACCTCGGGGTTGGAAAAAAAACGTCCCCTGTTCCCACCGAGGCGAAATAAAAAAGGCCCCTCAGACAGAATGGGGCCTTGTATTGCATAGGTCGTTCGTGGTAAAGCGAGGATCGATTGCGGGATCAATAGTTGCTCCCCGCGCCACCTTCCACATTTCCCACCATGTGCAGGTGGTCGTGGTCGATGTAAACCACTTCGACAGCTTCCTGGTTTTGTGTGGTGTAGGGAATCGGCCAGCCGACTTTAACTGTTTCCGTGAAATAAATGGTGCACTTCCAGTGGACGTGGTGCAATTGGGCCGGGCCTATCAGCGGATAAACACGCGGTGGATCGATCGAATCGGTGATCAGTTCCTTCACAATTCGCACATTCCCGCGCTGGACCTCGTGAAGGAGGGGTAAACCGCCTTCCACACCCCGTGCTTTTCCAAAGCACGGATCACCTCGTCGTCGGATGGCTCATCGAGGGCCGCATGCGGAGCACCCTCAACCAAGGGTGGAAGAATCGGCATTTTTTTGTACCGCTCTTCTTCCCAAGCTTTATCCTCGAACTTCTTCTGAAAATACGGGGAAACCGGGATTGGATAATTGAGAACTCCCCAATCAAGGGGGCTCATTGCGGTCCCACAGCCTGTGAGGAACAGCAGTCCGCCACCCAGGAGTCCCCACAATTGCAGTGTTTGTAGTCCTCGCGCCATGTACCGCTCCTCAACTAGCGATCGTTACCGTTTCGATTCTGGGTTGCCAGGCTTAATGACGCCTCAGACCGATCGTCCTGTTGCCGGACACCCTCATTCTGGCGAGCCGGCGTGGCTGAGCCATTTGGAAGACCGGCTACATCATTTATCGTGAGAATCTACTCCGAACTTGCAGGATTTTCCCGCGATGAGGGAGAAATGGACGGTAGCGGTCTTACCTGGCGGACGGCCCCTGAGGCTGCGGAATAGCAAGAGCTCACTTGCCAGAAATTATTTCGAACTTCTCAAATGTCCGCGGAACAGAGTGGTAACCGACCCCAGAATCTACTTTTTGAGAACAGTCTCTGCGGAGAACTTTGTGATCAGTCGGAGAACGGTTTTTTCTTCGGAGTCGAGTTGAGCGAATAGAGGGCCATCTCTGAGATCAAACGACCGGCGTGGCCGCCCGTCCGCTGCAGCGCGGCAATCTCCATTGTGAAAGCACCATCCGGCAGCCCCTCCACGGAAAGCGGCCTCCAGATCGGCAATAAAGTCTTTGGCGGATGGCTGCCACGAGCCAAAATCGCGTCGGAACGGCTCCTGATAGTGAACCGGGACAATCTTGCCTATCTTCTGTAAAGTGTCCAGGTACTCACGTGTTTTTGCTTGCGTTAACTGGGCCGATTTCGCGTTCCGAGGCCGATGCGGCGCGATAAAATCCAATCCCACCCGCATGACATATTCACGCAACATATCCGGCGGAATGTCCCCAGCATGCGAGGCCGTGACAAGCCGACTGGAATCGAGGGAGCGAACCTCACGTCGGAGCACGACCAGGTCTTCGATGGAAGTGAAACGGGAATCCTGGATGTTCCGTTCGTTGGAGAGGTCGAGGTACCAGTTTCGGTAATCCTTCAGGTACTCCACCAGGGAACGAACTGCCCGAAGATGCGCATCGAGGGACTGGAGCCGCCGGGGCCCGGTCACGCCATTCCCCCGGGAGAGTGTGATATCCACGATCATCCCATGGGTGTCGCACCAGCCTACGATTTCGCGGAGCTTTGCCATCCCCGGTTCCCAGGGGTTGCCCTCCTCGTCGACGGCGTAAGCTTTCTGGTCAAAAGCTGCCCAGTTTGCCCAAATTCGGATCCAATTGAATCCCAGTCTTTTGATTTCCTGCAGATCTTCAGTCCAGATTTCTCGTGGCGCACCAAGCGCGCCGTAATAACTGATGCCCAGCAGAAAGGTCGGCTCACCATTAATTGTGAAACGCGATCCCTCAATTCCCAGGACTGTGTGAGGCTGCGCGGAGGCCCGCCTTGGCGCGGTCGAAATTCCGAAAAGAACGATTAACAGCCACGTGGTAAGCGTGCGATGCATAGTGGCCCTCCCTCGTCCACGTTTTTGCCGCTCAGTTCTTGACCAAATCGGCTGGCGATCAGACGCTCACCCAAAAACCTGACGGGCGTTGGTTGAAGCCTATTGTGTCAGCTTTCCTTGATGGCGGCAACCAGGTCGAGCACCGCACGCTTGCCATCCGCGAAAAACATCAGTGTATTGGGAGCGGCAAACAGAGGATTGGGGATGTTTGCGAAGCCAGGACTAAGGCTCCGCTTGATCACCACTACGGTTTTCGCTTTGTCCACTTCGATAATCGGCATGCCTGCAATGGGGCTTTTGGGATCTGTCTTGGCAAGGGGATTGACGACGTCGTTAGCCCCCAGGACGATCGCCACATCGGTTTCGTTGAGGATCGCGTTGATCTCGTCCAATTCTTTGAGCTTATCGTAAGGTATTTCCACTTCCGCCAACAAAACATTCATATGGCCGGGCATGCGACCCGCTACCGGATGAATACCGAACAGAACCTCGATCCCTCGCGATTCGAGCAAGTGATAGAGGTCCCGAACCGCGTGCTGAGCTTGGGACACAGCCATCCCGTAACCAGGAACGATCACAACACGGCGCGCGGTATCGAAGAGCATGGCAATTTCTTCGGCTGTGGCGGATTTCACCGTCCGATAGACCTCGTCCGCCTTGGCAGCCTGCTCACCTTCCTGAAGTACGCCGAACAAGACGTTGAACATCGAGCGGTTCATCGCTTTGCACATGATATTAGTGAGGATGATGCCAGACGCCCCGACAAGCGAACCCGAAATGATCAGCACGGCGTTTCCCAAAACGAATCCGGTTGCCGCCGCTGCCAGCCCGCTGTACGAGTTCAGGAGGGCGATGACAACGGGCATATCGGCGCCACCAATCGGATTCACCAACGTTAAGCCCAATACCGAGGATAAGACCACCACCACCCAGTACCACCCTGTGGCGGATGGATCGAGGACCCCCAACACACTTGCTCCCAGGGCCAGTATGCCCAAAACGGCGTTGATCGGCTGGAGAAGTGGATATCGAATCGGCTCTCGAAACGCCTTGTATTCCTGCAGTTTCGCGAAGGCCAGAAGACTTCCCCAGAAGGTTACAGCCCCAATAATTGCCGAGGCGAATGTGGCAATGGCAATGTCGCTGACGGGTGGGGGAGGAGTCCGAATCAGCTCCGCGGCAGCTACTAGGACAGAAGCTGCTCCACCAAAACCGTTAAGAAGGGCCACCATTTGCGGCATGGCGGTCATGCGCACTTTGAGCGCCAGCACGGCCCCAATGACACTCCCCACGATCAGTCCCAAAATAATCCAGTGATACTCGATGATTCCGCTATGAAAGAGCGTGGCGAGAACAGCAATGAGCATCCCCAGGGCCCCCGTTAGATTTCCGCGGACTGCGGTTCGGGGGTGGGTGAGACCTTTAATGCCCAGAATAAACAGGACCGAGGCTAATAGATAGGCCAGAACAATCACACTCTCGGGAATCACGTCCGTCTCACCTTTCCTTCAGTCTACTTCCGAATTTGTCCGGGATTGTGGCGGATACCGAACGCTTTGTTTAAACTGAATTGAATGTGCTGGGGCGCAACGTGGGGATACCGTCCATCGACATCCCTGGGGAATTACGATTTGCGTTTAAACATTTGAAGCATTCGGTCCGTGACCAGGAAACCGCCAACCACGTTGATTGTTGCAAGGATGACCGCCAGGGTTCCCAGAATGGTGGCCGGTGTCGAATGCCCGGCTCCAGCCGCAATGATGGCCCCCACAATCGTGATGCCCGAAATCGCATTCGATCCGGACATCAACGGCGTGTGCAGGGTTGGTGGAACCTTTGTGATAATTTCGAACCCCACAAAGATAGCCAGCACGAAGATTGTGAGTGCCATGACGAAGGGCAGGTCGGAGTGGCTCCGCGCTGCCGTCTGCTCAACGATTTCGTTAGCCAAAAGAAGCAAACTTTCCATAAATAAAACCCTTTCGCCAACCGGTTAACTTTCGCAGTAGGGTCTCGCCTTAATGCTTCGTGTGCAGGCCAACCGTTTGGGATTCTTTTTTTGCCGAATGCGATTGAGAACTGGACCAAATTTCCAAGTTTTCTTGCCCCAGCTCTTATTTGTTGAATAAGTTGGATGACTGCGCTGTGTGTTGAAGCCTCAACTCGATTGGTGTGCCAAGGCTTTTCATTGCGACGGCTGCCCGGCAGGTTCCCTCAACATTGCGTGGACCACCTGGCCACCCCGAGCTACCAAAGTATCCCGAATAATCTCGTCTTCAGAGTCAAGGGCGATCTGGCCATTCTTGCATACATACAGGAAAAAGGTCGTGATGTTTTTGGAATACATCTGGCTGGCATGGTGCGGTATTTCTGCCGGGAGATTCACGGGGCCGAGAATGGTAACTCCGTGCTCCACCACGGTTTCTCCCGGCCGGGTCAGTTCACAATTCCCCCCACGCTCAGCCGCTAAATCCACGATGACAGAACCGGGCTGCATGCCAGCAACCATCTCGCGGGTAATCAGGACGGGAGCTCGTTTACCGGGCACCGAGGCCGTCGTGATCACCACGTCGCTCTGGGCCACCACCTGAGTCATTAGTTCACGTTGGCGGCGGTACACTTCTTCTCCAAGTTCTTTCGCATACCCGCGTTGATCCTCGGCTGCCTGAGTTGGCAACTCCAATTCCACAAATTTGGCGCCGAGGCTTTGAACCTGCTCTTTGACAGCAGGGCGAACGTCATACGCGGACACCGCAGCGCCAAGCCGCTTCGCCGTCGCGATCGCCTGAAGTCCCGCTACCCCTGCCCCCACCACAAACACCTTGGCGGGCGTCAGTGTGCCAGCCGCCGTCATGAGCATCGGGAAAATCTTGGGAAGCGTCAGCGCGGCGAGAAGCACAGCCCGATATCCGGCGAGAGTGGCCATGGATGAGAGGATGTCCATGCTCTGTGCCCGCGTGATGCGTGGGAGCAACTCGAGCGCGAAGATCGTCGCTCCTTTTTCTACCCACGGCAGTAAATCCCCTTTTTTGCTCAGCGGATCCCAGGCACCGATGAGAATCTGACCGGGCCGGATCCCCGCGAGTATCTCGTCTCGGACCTCGGGCGGAATATCCCACCGGACTCCAAGCAGCACCTCGGCCTCGAGGACCTCTGCCAGGGATGATATGGTTGCACCTCTCGCAGAATATTCGCTGTCAGGGAATCCAGCCCGTTCCCCGGCTCCGCTTTCCACACGCACAGTGTGGCCCGCTTTTACCAGGCCAGGGACATTCGCAGGGACAACGGCGACCCTTTTCTCCCCGGGAAACCGCTCTCTCAGTACGCCAATAATCATAGGATTCGTAAATTCGTCAAAAAGAGCCTACATTTTACGGGAAAGGATACCCATTGTACACAAAACAGTAACGTGGTGAATGAGGGGGGAAGCTGAGTCATCCAGTTTTGAGCTTCGCTAGACAGGGCAGCGGATCACGAGACGCCGTTGCCCGGGGATGAGGTATCCGCGAGTGACCTAGTGGTCAGGTTCATATTCCAAAGTTGGACAGTTTCACAACAGCCGAGCCAAACCGCTTGGTTTGCTTCCCGTTCAAACTCAGGGACAACTCATGATTTCATGATTTGTCCTACCATACGCTGCGCGTCTGGCCGCCAAGAGAGCGTGGCAAAAAGTGGGGACATCGAAAAATTTTTGGGCTTGAGCGACCGCACAGAAAAAGGTAGATAACGAGTGTCCCCGGTGCCGCTCGTGGCGAAAGTTTTTACCCAAAACGCTCGAGTCGCACATTAGGAAAAATACGCAAATGAAAGTAACCGTGACGGATCTTCCGTAGGTGACACATTTTCTGGCCGAATCAGCCGATGCAGGTTTCAAGAATCACAATTGCGGTCGGCCAGAATGCCGGGACGGCGTGGAGTCTGTTCCTCGCCCAGAAAAGTTGTAGCGCTGGCTGGATTTCTCAAGTTTCCCACGGAGGGGAATACCATGGCCCTAGCGGCAAGATACGGTTTGGCGGGGGTCCTTATCGTCTGCTTTTCTGTCGGCGGTGGATGTGCTGCCAATAAGACGGGATCCCAGTGGTCGCTCGCTAGCATCAACCCATTCAAGAAAGCTCAGACTGCCGAGCCCTATCCGCAAAAGCCGTCCGCCTTTGCAACACCAAGCGCAGTGCCCGGCGATAAGCAAGGGGCGAGCCTTGCCAGCGCACCAACGCAGGGTGGACCTCTGTATCCCAGCACCACTCCGCGAGTCTATTCCAGCCCAACGAGTAGCCAGAATGCTTTGAATTCTTCATCTTTACAGCAGGCTTCCGGGCAGTTGTCCAGCAATCCCGGGCAAAGTTCCTCGCCTTACTCCCCGGTGAATCGGTACGATCCCAACGCGTTTACCCGCAATCAGAATCAGACGGTGCAAGCGCAACCGGTCGGCGCGGCTGTCGCATCAGACACCAGCACCGTTGACTTGGGCGGAACTGCGGGCGGATATCCGACTTCCCAAAACACGGCCGGGATGCCGACAAGAAGCCCCGTAGGACTTGCGACGCCAGCCTCCAGTTCACCTGTTTCGGGGTACAGCGGCGGCCTCCCCGTGAGTTACGACACGGCATCCTCTCCGGCGCTGCCCACCGGTTCCAATACCGGACTGATGTCGCAGCAGCCGACCTCAGCCACAAAAACCACCTCACAGGGGCTGTCGTCAGGTTCGAGCTCAGCTCTGCCGGGTAACGCCCTGGCTCCACAGAACGATTGGAGCGAACTGGTGGGCGATCGTTATGCGCAAATGTATCGTCAAGCTCCGCAAACGGCAAATGCGGACGCCAACCTGTCTGCCGGCGGTGGAAACAGCCCGTTAGGGGCGACCGGCTACGTTCCGGGTGACACGGGCTACGTGCCCGGACAGACCCCTAATCCGCCAGGCAACATTTCCTACCAGCCGGGCCAGACCGGATACCAGCCGCCCGGCATTCCACCTTATACGCCACCTTATGCAGTACAGAATAACGGGGTTCCGGGAGCCCCGGCCGGAACAGGTGCCTCGGTGCCTGCTCCGTCCAACTCCGGAGAGTATCGGCCGGGCAGCACAAAAACCTACATTCCCCGAAGTACTTCTTTGCCACAGGGAAGCAGCACTTCTTCCGGTTTCGAGACAACAAGTCCCAGAAGTGCTGGGGTGGTAACGACGGTGCCGACCAGCTCTCCATCTACCGAGGGCGAATCCTTCCGGCTTTAAAAACCGGAATGAATCATCCCGCTCTGAAACGATTAAGGCCGGTTTCCGGCGTGCGGAGATCGGTTGGCAGCCCCGGCAACCTTTTAGTTCTTCTCCTTTTTGAGCGGTGTGGTCCACAAATAGATCGTGTGTTCACGCTGGCCTTTTGGCTTATAGTGGATCACCTTGTCAGGAATGACTCCATCCATGTCGAAGTCATGTGAGACGATTCGGCTACCGGGTTTGAGTTTTTCCAATTGGGGGATCAGCTTCACATTCAATTGCGGAAGCAGGTAAAGGGTCACCACCGTCGCCTCACTTAGATCGAGGGTGAAAATATCCTTTTGTTCGATCCGCACGAGATCCTCCACTCCGTTTTTGCGGACATTTTCCCGGGCTTCCTTGATGCGTTCAGGATCGATGTCGAACCCCACCGCCCGGACGCCGTATTTCTTGGCTGCCGTGACGACGATACGGCCATCGCCGCAGCCAAGGTCATAGACCACGTCACCCTTTTTGACCTGAGCCACCTCGAGCATCTTCTCCACAACTTCATACGGGGTGGGGACGTAGATGACGTCGGGAGTACGAATAAACTTTGGTTCTTCTTCCTTCGCGGCAGCGGTCTGACCGGATTTCTCTGCCGTGGCTGCTTCGAACGCGAGCACTGCGGAAGTGACTGCCAACAAACATGCTCCGAGCGACAGAATCCACAGCCTTTTCATAAAGACCTCCTTCCCGATGCGATAACAGGATGGTGCACCACATTGCGCGGCCCCGTGCCGCACACTGCCGATAGGTTAATTTTCTCCTTTAGACAAGTAAAGTAGCCGTTCCAGAAAAATACCCCGCGGAAATTCCATGGCTGAACGGCGATGCCCGCGTCTTGCTCGGGACTCCAATCGTGCGACGAGCGACAACTTCCTTACGAAACTCGTAGTTGACACGGGCATGGGGAACCGATACATTGATAATCGAAGATGCACATGCGGGAGTAGCTCAGGGGTAGAGCGCTAGCTTCCCAAGCTGGGGGTCGCGGGTTCGAATCCCGTCTCCCGCTCTTTGGTTTGGTGTAACCTTTCACTGGTGGACCGTTGTCTGCCCCCGACGTGGGGCATTTTTTTTGTTCGGAAGAGCCGTTTCGGCTCGGGGTACGGCGCGGAATTCTCAGATCGGGAAAAAGTTGGCAACGGCGCCGCGACTGGTCGCGGGCTTGTTCATAAATCTCACGGCCACCACTTGCGATCGCTTCGAGTAGGCCTCACCGGTGGAGAGATTCGATCATTTTTCGGAACGCCTCCGCATTCGCGGCCACTGTTTTTTCGGGACCGTAGAACTTGATGAAGTAGCTTAGGCCGTCCTGCGATTCGATCACGGCCCCCAGCATGCGGTAGTTTTCACGCGGGACTGCATTTCCCATCATGGGGCCGGAACTTTCCATGTAGGTTCCCGTTATATCGACGAAGTGTACGCGTGTTCCGGCGATTTCCAGCGTTTCCTGTTTTACATGATTCGACGCCGGCTGGCCTTGAGGATGTTCAAACTGGTTGATCCATCTTTGGATGTTGGCCTCTACGGATCCGCCGGCAGCCATGAAAGTGACGCGACCATCCCGCGGATCGCCTGTCACCGCCGGCACGGAGAATTCATACTCAATCATCGAAATCGCCGGCGTCCGCCGCTGCCATCCTTGCGGAACTGTGAGCCGGTATTTTCCCGCCAGAACAATTTCCCCGGCATTACCCTCGGGTTGTTCCGGCTGCGTGGCGGGCGATTCGACGTTTTCCTTCTCAGACGCCATTAGCCCGCTTTCGCTCGAGGTCGGCTGCTGGGGAGTGCTCGTCCCCGTGGGTTGAACCACCACCGTTTTCTCCGGACGGATCACAACCTCCTCCTGCGGAGCCTGCTGGCACCCCATCACTGCCAAGAAGCAAGCGCTGTAAACTGCGACGTTGATCCATGCTACTTTCATCGAGAATCTGAGCTGAGACATAGAGCGACACCTCACATTCTTTCTGATTGCCCGCAAACTGTGCATATTTTAAGTACCCCAAATTTTGAAAGAAATTCTTTCATCACCGAAGAGTGGGGCACTTCCACGGGGTTCTCATCCCCCAACCAGCTCGCGGAGAGCGCTAAGGACCTGTTCATCATGCCCGTCAACTTTGACGTTCTTCCACACTTTCCGGATAATTCCGTTAGCGTCGATGAGAAATGTGGAGCGCTGAATCCCCATGGATTTCTTGCCGAAGCGTACCTTCTCTCGCCAGGCCCCGAACATTTCGGCCACCTTGTGGTCGGTGTCCGAAAGCAGGGGGAAGTTCAAGTTGTATTTCTGACGAAACTTTCTGTGGCTGTCGAGGTCATCCGTGCTCACCCCTAACACGACCGCTCCGAGCTTTTCCATTTCCGCTTTAAGGTCCCTGAATGCGCAGGCCTCACGGGTGCATCCTGGTGTGTCGTCTTTTGGATAGAAATAGAGCACCACCGGGCGACCGCGAAGGCTCTTCAGATGAATTGTTTCACCCGTATCAGAAGGCAGCGTGAAATCAGGGGCTTCCACTCCCACTTCAAGCCAATCGGCCATTGATTGTCCTCCGGCTCACTTCGAGAAACTTTACTGTGGGTTGCTGGCTGATCTACTTTAGGTTCAAACAACCTCTTGAGCGGCACGAGCGTCGACAACTTCCTGAGAGAATGTCGGCCAGGGAATTTTTCGGTTCACGAATTTCGTGGGGACTGCCCGCCACCTCGGTCCGACAATCCCCTTTAGGCTTTGCACTGACTTGTGGAATTATAGAGAACAGGGCAAAGGGGCGTTGTGGAATAGCGGGCGCCACCGAGACCAGGTTGAGCAGTACCGAAAGAGCTCCACAGCAAAATCGCGCTCGGCCCGAGATATGGGAATCCTGACGTCTGCGGTAAACAATTCTGAGGTCTAGATTGGTTGGCGGCTGAACCATCCCCACGCATGTAAAAACTGTGAGATTCCGCGGGCGCGAGGTGTTGGAGGGGCAATTCATGAATTGCCCCTACCGTTAATGACAACCTGAACCCGGCGGTTGGAGCCCGGTCGCTGAAATAAACGATGAAAATCTTGGAATGTGGACCTGACAAGTAAGCATTTCGGCGAAGTTCTTGGGCGGGTCCCTTTGTCGTGTCCACCGCGACGCCATGCATGATCCAACGTTCGTAAGCGGACCTGACAGGCTCGCCCCTCCCAAGTTGAATCATACTCCCCGAGCCCATATGGACATCTCGCGGCCCCCTCAGCCGAGGAATAGTGGGGGTTACTGACTTTTCTCTCCACTTGCAAAGTAAGTGGTACGATCTTAAGATATGAGTGGATTTCTAAACGCTCTGTGTTGGTACGTCCTATGAACCGACTGTGGTCCTACTACCGGTTTTACTTTAGCCCGCCTGGTTGCGGGGCCGGTGGAGGTCCATAAACGGTTCGAACCCTAGCCGAAGACAACCCCAGCCCTGGCAACCAAAAAAGGTTACCAGGGTTTTTTGTTTGTAATGGTAACTCTGGTCCAACAGTGATTGACTTGGCGAGCTCGGGAAGTGCAAAAGGAGATCGATTCATGATCGTGGTCATGCAGAGGGGAGCAACAGAACGGGAAATCAATTACGTCGTGGAGCGCGTGCAATCGCTGGGACTACGTCCCCATGTCATTCACGGGACAGAACGCACCGTCATAGCGGCGATAGGCGACAAGCGGGACGAGCACCGTGCGTCGCTGGAAAGCTGTCCCGGTGTTGCCGAGGTGATTCCGATTCTGGCACCCTACAAGGTGGCCAGTTTGGAGGTCAAACCCGAACGTACGGTGGTCCGTGTGGGGCCATTCATTGCCGGAAATTTGCACATTGGCGTGATTGCGGGGCCATGCTCTGTGGAAAGTGAAGAGCAGACTGTGTCCACGGCGCGGGCGGTTAAAGCTGCGGGAGCCACGGCACTTCGGGGTGGCGCCTTCAAACCGCGGACGAGCCCCTACAGTTTTCAGGGGCTTAAGGAAGACGGCCTTAAAATACTCGCTTTAGCTCGGGAAGAAACCGGCCTGCCGATTGTGACAGAAGTGATCACCCCCGCCGATGTTCCGGTGGTGGCTCAATACGCGGACATTCTGCAAATCGGGGCCCGCAACATGCAAAATTACCGGCTTCTGGAGGAGGCCGGCTACGCAGGCAAGCCGGTTCTTCTCAAACGCGGTCCGGCAGCTACCGCGGAGGAGCTTTTGCTGGCGGCGGAATACATTCTGAACACAGGCAATCACAATGTGATTCTCTGCGAACGGGGAATCCGCACATTCGAGTCGCACACACGATACACTCTTTCTTTGGCAACGGTGGTTTGGCTTCATCAGAGAACGCATCTTCCCGTCATTGTGGATCCCAGTCACGGTACAGGACACAGCGCGCTGGTGCCCCAGATGGCCGCGGCGGCGGTTGCTGCCGGGGCGGACGGCCTCATCATCGAAGTGCACCCCCGGCCCGAAACGGCTCTCAGCGACGGTTTTCAGTCTCTTACGTTCGAGCAGTTTGAGGCTACCATGGAACTTTGCCGAAAAGTCGCGGAGGCTTTGGGCAGATCTTTGGGTGCAGCCGTTCCCGCCACGTGTCACTGAATAGGGACGCCCGGATCAGAGGCTGGCTTAACCCTGCTAACGGACAGATTGGCACGGTTCGGCACGTTGCTTATGCCCAATCTCGGGCAGCCGACTCGTTTTGTCGAATGAACTTTGTTATATTGTGGACGAACCATCGGTTGGAGGCCTTCGGGGCAACCTCTCTTCTACGACGCTTGCTGGGTTGAAATTTTGTGACGGAGGACTGGCTCATGGCCATTGCGGAATTCGATCTTTTGCCGGAAGTTCGAGAGTTTCTCGAAAAGAAGCGCTTTGGCGGAGTGATCGGTGGCAAAGAGGTTTTCTCCCAGAAGGGAGAAACCTTCGTGACCCGCGA
>NICF_comb_assmDRAFT_10002970_pt1 | contig 12478 bp, 11 predicted proteins | sample NewIslPassag4_SG_FD_11279 | JGI IMG/M metagenome (IMG submission 11279) | reverse complement strand
GCCTCGCCCTCAAAGAGCACGCCTTCCGCCCCGATGGGCGCCTCGCGATAGTCCCGGATGTTCCCCCGATCGTACACTTTCACCCGCGCCAGATCAGCCGCCGGTGTCGTCCCACCCGCCATGGCGATGGCCTCCAACAGCCCGGTCCCGTCGCCGGCGACCGGATACACCCCGGGTGAGCGCACCTCGCCGAGGATCGCGATGGAAGGCCCTTTCCCGGGCCTCACGGAGACGCTCACGACGGGCGTGCGCACCACGGAGGCGAGAGCGCCGGCGATCCTTTCGCCCAGCTCCTCCGGGGTCACGTTGCGCACGTCCAGCGTGCCGGCGAAGGGATAAGATAGGGTCCCATCGGGAAGGACCGGCACCTCCATCGATAGATCGGGCTGGCCGTAGACCACGATCGCCACGACATCGCCCGGCTGGATCCGGTACGCCCCTCCTTCCTCGGCGGCGCGCACCGCCGCGCCCGCGGCCAAGGCGACCAGAAAGATCAACGGAACGATCAACCAACGGCGGGTCATCAATCGCATTTCACCCTCAAAAGCAAAGAATGGCAACACCGCCACTAGGCTTCTACGCCCCCCATGTGTTTCCTGGTTCCCTGCTCAGGGGGCCATCATGTGACTGCGGCCAGGACGCCTTGCTCCTCAAGCCACTCCTGAAACGCTCGCCGCCTCGCCGGCGCCGCCCCATGCCCTTGAAACGTCACGAAACGGGCATTTTCCGACGCGCCTTTTCGCACGCGCACGGTGAATCGGCACCAGGGCTCTCCGGGCGCCTGCCGGTAGCCCAGGTTCACCTGGACCAGCCCGGAAACCAGCGCTCCCAGCCCGTGGACGCCGGCCGATTGCGCCAGCCGTTCGAGCCCTGTCTTGACTTCACCATATATCCGCCATCTGACAGCCGGCTCAGTGTCGACCGTCACATCGACGTCGTAGAGGCGGATCTCGACAGGCGGCGATTCAATCATCCGCCTGGCCCAGGCCGCGACGCTTGCCGCCTCCGACGCCGGGCGGTACGGCTCGTACGAGACCGTCCTTTCTCCCAAAACCCGGGCCGCGATGGCCTCGGCGATCCGGGCCCCTCGCTCCTCGGGCCCATGGACAAAGAGCCTTTCCCATCCGTCCTCAAAGTGCAGGACGATCCAACGTGCGCCCCCCACGCGCTGGATGCCATCAAGGGTGTGGACGCGCCTTGAACCTGCAAACTCTAACAAAAAGACAAGATGCCCGTCCCCGTCTCCCGCGGGGACGACGCCGACGGTGCGAAGCTCGCCCAAACCGCCCAGTCCGCCGAGCACCTCCTCGACCAGCAGCCGGTCAAGCCCCCTGCCGCGCCCCTTTTCACCCGCCGCGGGCGCCTTCTCCGTCTTGCGACCGGGACGAACCAGGCGGCGCTCGCGGTAGCCGACCCGCAGAGCTTGATCCCACAGCCCAAACCACGGGAGGTACCCAGCAGCGGCCCAGGCGACGACCAATGCCGTGCAAAGGGGATCGCCCGCCGCCCCCTCGAGGCCTTGGACGGCCGGCTCCCGGAAAGCGATCGAACGAACCGCCGCAGCCAGAGCCTCCTTGCGCCGGCTCTCTAGGTACTCTCGGCAGATGAGCGCCTGCCGCACCACAAGCAGCCCCGCCTCTGCCTCCACCAGCCGCACGCACCGCGCTTTCTTGCTCTTCGGGCCCGGTGCGAGTCCAGCCCTCGCCTCAAGGAGTGAGATCAGCGCCTCGCCCTGCCTCACAAGCCAACGGACAACCTCGTCCCTGTCCTCCAGAGCCTTCTCCACCGCCGCGACATCCACCCCAAGCTCCCGCTGCCAGTAGGAATCTCCCGGGAACCCCGCGACTTCAGAAGCCATGGCAGGCCCCTCTACGACGGCCAATCCTGATCCCTCCCGGCCGGTTTCGAGGCGAATCGCAAATAGTGCGAAGTTTAACTTGTTGTTTACTCTTCCGCACCCACTGTTCCCTGCGGTCCGGGCCGACGTTAGCAGGAAGAGACTAGCGAAGAGAGAGGAGAGGGCGAGCGCGAGGCAGAACTGTGGCCCCACCGGAGGTGACGTGCATGAAGGCAGCCATTTTCGGCGATATCCACGGCAATCAGGCCGCGCTCGTGGCCGTCGCCCGCGACATGGAGCAGCTGGGAGTGGAGTACAAGGTGTGCACGGGCGACGTCGTCTTCCGGGGACCGGCGCCGTCGGAATCGCTCTCGCTGCTCCTTGAGATGGGCTGCGACGGGCTGGTGGTGGGCAACACAGACCAGTGGCTGGTCCAGGGCTTTCCCGTGGGCTTTGCTCCTCCTCCCGAGCGGCTCGCCCGGCTCCAAACCTACCGGGCGTGGGCCTTGGAGAGGCTGGCGGAGCAGGAGCTTGCCATGCTGCGCTCCTTCGCCTTTTCGCACCGGTTCTCTCTGGGGCCGCACACGGTGCAGGTCGTCCACTCGTCGCCCAAGTCGACGGAAGACTGGTACGCCGCTTCGGGCTCCGATGAGCAGCTCCTTCCCATCTTCGAAGGAGCGGTCCCGTGCGACATCCTGGTCTACGGCCACATCCACACACCCTACGTGCGGCGGATCAACCGCCGCTGGCTGATCAACGCCGGAAGCGTCGGCAATCCCGTGGACGGCGATGCCCGCGCGAGCTACCTCTTGCTGGAGTATGACCGGGGCGGGCTCAACGTGCAGATCCGGCGGGTAGCCTACGACGTGGCGGAAACGATCCGCCTCGCCGAGGAGCGGGAGTTTCCTGAGGCCAAGGCATATGCGGAGGCGCTCCGCTCCGGACAGGCCTTTTGAGCGCGGGCGGGCCCCCCTCGAGGAAACCTGCAGGCAAGGGAGCGAAAAGCAAGGAAAAGGGGCTAGCGGGCGGAGAGCTAGCCGAGGAGGATGCCGACGAGGGATCGGACCTCCTCCGCCTTCGAGTCTTCGCCTGAGCGGGAAAAGACCTGCGCCAGGTTGCTCAGCATGCGGGCGATGATCTGGCGAGTGGTGCAGGGCCTGAGGTACTCGTCGACCACCGGGTAACCCATGGCCCGCAAGAGCTCCTCGCAGTCCTCGCGGTTCAAGATGGCGCCTTCGTTGAAGGGGTCGATCCAAAGCGTCTCGTAGGGACCGTCGTACCGGACGAGGAAATGGCCGGGGACGGCGACACCGGACATGGGCAAGCCGAGCCTTCTTGCGACCAGCAAGTAGACGACGGAGAGCGAGATGGGAATCCCCGTGCGCCGCTCGATCACCCGGTTGATGTAGCTGTTTTCAGGATCGTAGAAGCGGCGGTTGTCGGGCCGAAACCCTTCCGTGGAAAAGAGGTGCTCGTTGAGGACGTCGACCACGTCCTCCATGTACATCTCGTCCCGCAGGTGCTTCGCGATGTGGTTCGCGATCCGATCCAGTTCGGCGGCGTAGACGGAAGGGTCGAGATCGGGGTAGCCGTAACGGGCGACGAGGAACGCACCGGCCTCGAGGTCCATCTCCCAGTCGGCGAGCGCCGCGAAGCGGCGAAACTCCTCTTGCAGCTTCTGAAAGCGCAACTTCGCGACCAGCTGCGTCGCTCGCCCTCTAACGAGAGGATCGGGGGAGTGAGTCGCTTCTTCGAGATAGGGAAGCGCCGCCGGACCTGCGGCGAGCAGATACCCTTCGATCACGGCGACGTTCTTCTCTTCCTCGTCGAGAAGCCGCACCAACGCCTTGAGCTCCGACTCGGTCAGCACTTTCACGCCACGACACCCCTAGCGCCGGGCCGCCGCCCGTCTGCCCTCGCCTGCCGCGCCGCATCCGGCGGCCCTTTAGCGCAAGTTGGTTCACCTTCCACCAGGTGTTTCCTGCTTGGGCGGAGGCCAAAATCCCGCAGGTGACATGGAGGATTCCCGCTCGAGCGGGCCCGTGTGTCCATCGTATGTCTACCGTATGTACCAAGCCATACCACTTGATTCCTGACCATGCGGCTCGGAGGTCCGCCACCGCTTGAGGACGAATTACACATGGAGGGGTGAGACACATGAGTCGACGCATCGGCATCTTAAGTGCCGGCGGTGACTGTCCGGGCATCAATGCAGTGATCCGAGCAGCGACCAAGACCGCATTGAGAAAAGGGTACGAAGTGTACGGTTTTTTGGGAGGGTACGGAGGCCTTGTGGAAAAGGCTTACCGCGTCCTAGACGACGCGGCGATCTCCGGCCTCTTGCACAAGGGCGGCACCGTGCTTGGGAGCAACAATCGCTACAACCCCATGCGCTACCCCGTCACCGTCGACGGCAAGACGGTGATGAAAGACTGCACCGCGGAGGCGATGCAGACCGTCGAGGAGCTGGGGATCGAGGGCATCATCGCGATCGGTGGCGACGGTACGCTAGCGGTGACCAAAGACATGCAGGCATACGGCCTCAAGGCCGTCACCGTCCCCAAGACCATCGACAATGACTTGCCCGACACGGATCAGACCTTCGGTTTTGACACCGCGGTCCAAACCGCGACCGAAGCCCTCGATAAGCTGCACAGCACAGCCGAATCGCACCACCGGGTGATGGTCCTCGAAGTGATGGGCCGCAACGCCGGCTGGATCGCGCTGATGAGCGGTGTGGCAGGGGGCGCCGACGTCATCCTGATCCCGGAGATTCCTTGGAACATCGAGGCCGTCGCCAAGAAAATCCTGGACCGCAAGCGAAACGGAAAGCCCTTTAGCATCGTAGTAGTAGCTGAAGGCACCCCTGATCCCGAGGGGAAGCCTGTGATCAAGCGCCGTATCGAGGAGAGCCATGAGCCGGTCCGCCTGGGTGGGATCGGACAGCTGGTGGGCGATCTCATTGAGCAGCACACTGGGATCGAGACCCGGGTGACGGTCCTCGGGCACATTCAAAGGGGCGGGTCGCCCACTCCCTTTGACCGCATCCTCGCCACGCGCCTTGGCGTGGCGGCGGCGGAGCGGGCGACGCGGGGCGAATGGGGCGTCATGGTCTGCCTGAGAAAGGGAGAGATCGAGGCGATTCCCTTTGACCAGATCTCTCCGGGCACCAAGTTGGTCCCCCGCGATCACGGGCTGGTCCTCGCCGCGAAGGCGAGCGGCATAAGCTTCGGCGACGAATGAACTCGCGGCGAAGCGCCAAGCCCCAATAGCCGCGGAGAAGGAGGCGGCGCTCAAGCCGCCTCCTCTTTAAAAGGAGTGATCGACGTTGAGTCAGACGGAAGGCGTCCTCCGAGAACAGCGGGCCGCCGCCGGGCAGGTCCGCCGGCGGCGGCGGCTGCGCCTTCGATTTCGACACCTCCTGATCGTAGCCTTTTTGGCCTGGTACGGTTGGAGCTACTACAACTCGCCGCCCCTCGTCTGGGCGTACACCCTGCAAGCGCTCCAGACGATCATCTCGACCCTGATCTACATCACTATTTCATTGCTCCACTTTGTCGCGCTCTTCTGGTTTTTGGGTCGAGGAAGGACGTACTGGATCGACCCGGGCGAGACGGGAATCACCTTTGACGACTATAAGGGCAACGATCAAGTCCTCGAAGTAGCCCGGCGCATTGTGACGCTCCTTAAGGGGGTCAAGAAATTCAAGGAAATGGGCGGCGAGGTCTCTAGAGGCCTCCTCCTTGTGGGACCGCCCGGAACGGGCAAGTCGTATCTCGCCCAGGCTATCGCGAACGAAGCGGGCCTTCCCTTCGCCTACTGCTCCGCTCCGTCGTTTCAAAACATGTTCTTTGGCGTAAGCAACCTGCGTGTGATGATGCTTTACCGAAAGGCGCGCAAAAAAGCCCTCGAGCACGGCGCCTGCATCGTCTTTATCGACGAGATCGACGCGATCGGCGTCGCCCGGGGCGGGATGGGCACGTTCTTCGGCGCGGGCATGGGGCTTCTCAACGAACTCCTCTTGCAGCTCGATCCGCCGAAGCTGGAGCACCGCCGGTGGGCCAAGCTCCTGCGGCGCCTCGGCCTGCGGCCCAAGCCCGGCCCCCAACCCATCGTCTTCACCATCGCCGCCACCAACTTGCCCGAAGCGTTGGACAAGGCGCTCACCCGGCCGGGTCGCCTCGACCGCATGATCACCGTCGACCCGCCCGATAACGAGGGCCGCGCCGAGGTGATCCGCTACTACCTCAGCAAGGTAAAGCACAGCCCGGCCATCAACGTGAAGCAGCTGGCAGCCGAGATGGTGGGCGACACGCCCGCTAAGATCAAACACATCATCAACGAAGCCGTCGTCAAAGCTCACTTCGACGGGAGAGACGAGATCACGTACGAAGATATCGCCTACGCCCGGGACGTACACGAGTGGGGCTTGCGGCAGCCCATCCGGGACATGCTGCCTGAGGAGCGCAAGCGGATCGCGTATCACGAGGCGGGCCACACCGTCGCCCAGATGAAGCTTTTGCCCAAATACCGCGTCGTAAAGTCGACCATCGTCCGCCACGGGCGCGCTTACGGCTTTGCCGCCGCCCGGCCCGTCGTCGAGCAACACATCCGCTCCGCCGAGGAGATCCTGGCCCACATCCAAGTGAATCTTGCCTCACGGGCCGCCGAGGAGCTTTTCCTCAAGACGAAACTGGTCGGCGTCGCGAGCGACCTCGCCAACGCCACGCAGCTGGCCCGCCACTACATCGGCACATGGGGCATGGCCGGCACACTCTTTTCGTACGCGGCCTTCGGTGAAGATAAGCCCGACCGGGAGCTCAAGCAGCGGATCAACGAGCTTTTGGACGAGCAGTTGGCACGGGTGAAGGAAGTGCTCCGGGAAGAGGAGGCGCTGGTGCACGCGGTCGCACGGGAACTTCTGGCCCGCGAGGAGCTCTACGGCGACGACCTCGAAGCGCTCGCCCGCACCTACGGCCGCGGGCCATTCCCCTTCCTTGAGGAGCGTCCCATCCCCTCGGAGCAGTTTGAGGAGCAGACGGAGGTAGCCGCCGCGCAAGACACGCCGGCCGCCGTAACAAGCAGCTCGGAACAGACGAGCATTCCCGTGGATTGAGGCGCAAGCGCCGATCCTCCGCCCGCCGGCTCCGACGAAGCTAAGCGAGTTGACAATTTGAGAAAGAAAGAGCGATCTCCCCTGACCGGCCTTGGACCAAGCGGCCGCAGGGGAGATCGCCGCGTTCTGAAGAGGCTCATTCGCCGATGTAGACCACTTTCTCGACGTAGTCGGCCGACAGCGGCCAAGTGTGAGGGAGGCCGTATTTGATGCAAATCGTCTCCCACCAATCGGCCTTCTTTTCGGCAAGTTCCTTGGCGAGGGTCAGCGTGATGTGAGAGAGCCTGGCAGCCTCGTACATGATGGAAATCTCACGAAACGCCTGGGCCTCCTCGTCGGTCAGCGTCGCGACGACGGTGCCCGGAGCCGGCTTTGAGGCTTCGACGTTGTCACGAATTTGCATCATTCCCATCGTCTTTCACCTCACTGGAGATTATAACATGGAAACTAGCGCGAAAGTATGCGGACGCGGGACATTCGCTGTGCTAGAATGGTAGTATGATCCTAGACTACCACATGCATCTCGAACCGGACCATCACGCTTCGAAATGCCCCTATGACGTCGAGCGCGTCAGGCTCTACGTCGAGTCGGCTCGCGCCCGGGGCACGGGCGAGATCGGCGTTTCGGAGCACTGCAACCGTTTTTCGGCCTTTCGCTCTGTGATGGGATATCTCCTGGATGAGGTTGAAGGGGAAGAACTCCGGGCGTGGCTTGAGCTCTCCTTCACCGAAGAGCTCGACCGCTACGTGGAAGCCGTCCTCCAAGCCAAAGCGGAGGGGCTGCCGGTGAAGCTTTCGCTCGAGGTGGACTACCTCCCCGGCCAAGAGGACGCGATCCGGCGGATTGTGTCGGCGTATCCCTTCGACTATGTGATCGGCTCCGTCCATTTCATCGGCGCCTGGGGCATCGACATCTCGCCGGAGATCGGCTGGCCGCAAAGAAGCGTCGACCAGGCCTACTTGGATTACTTTCGGCTGCTTGAGATGGCCGCTCGCTCGGGCCTTTTTGACACCCTGGCCCACCCCGATCTCATCAAGAAGTTCGGCCACCGGCCCAACTTTCCCCTGGACGAGCTGTACGACGAGATCGCCCGCGTCATCAAGGAAAGCGGCGTGGCGGCGGAGATCAGCTCGGCGGGGCTCTTCAAACCGGTCGGCGAAATCTATCCCGCGCAAGCGCTTCTCGAGCGCTTCCACGATCGGGGCGTGCCGGTGACGCTGGGATCCGACGCGCACGAACCTCACCATGTGAGCCAAGGCCTCGACCGGGCCGTCCAGGCGGCGGTCGCGGCCGGCTACCGCACCGTCACCCGCTTCGACGGCCGCAGGCCGGTCCAAGTGGAGCTGGGTTGACGATGGGATCGCTCTTTCTCTCGCTGCGGCTATTCGTGCAGGCGGGCTTGCATGTTCCTTCCAAGGCGCTCGAGCTCCTCACGATAGACCGACGCCGGACGCCCGTCGGCTAGGTCGCGACTGATCTCCCGGATGCGGCCTACGATGGCGGGATCCCTCGATGCCATCGCCTGGTCGATCTTGTCGACGCGGCTTACGATCTGCTCGACGACGGCCCGTTCGATCCGCTCCGCCCGCTCGCCGTCGACACCCTCCCCCAGCTCAATCCCGACGTACGCCGTCCCGTCTACGACGGCGACCCACGCCTCGTCGACGCCGTTGATCTGCTCGGCCACGCGTTGGGCGTGTTCCGCTTGGGCGATCCGGTCTTCCTCTTCGTGGGTCGGATCCCGCCGCAGCTGGACGAAGCTCGGGCCCTCCTGCTCACCTGGCTCTCTTGATCCCGGAAAGATCGCCATGGCGACCACGACGGCGACGGCGGCGGCGCCGAGTAGCCAAAGCCACCTGCGGTCCATAGTGGCACCTCCTGCTTCAAGGTAGCGCCCCGTGTCAACGCGGCGTCTTCCGCTCAAAGCGCGGTTCTGGTAAGAGGATGTCCCAGATACGGGGCTCCTACCACCGCGCCTTAGGCACAAGGAGAAGTCCGATTGTAAGAGAACCGATCCAGCGCGCGGCTTTCATGCTCGATCCGATTGAGAGGCGGGGGTGACGAGCACGTGCTCAAGCTCATCGTCGTTTTAGGCGGAGCGATTCTCATGGCGTTGGAGATGGTGGCAAGTCGGGTTCTCGCCCCCCAGTTCGGCTCGTCGATCTTTGTGTGGGGTAGCTTGATCAGCATATTTCTCACCGCTCTCAGCGTCGGCAACTATTGGGGCGGCCTGCTCGCCGACAGAAGTCCCCGGCTGTCGCTCCTCGGAGTGCTCGTAGGAGTGCCGGGGCTGATCATCTGGTCACTCCCCTTCTACGCTCCGGCCGTCACCCAGTGGATCGCAGACCTGGACCTCGGCCCACGTCTTGGCCCCCTGGTAGCCTCGCTGATCCTCTTTGCCGTTCCCAGCATCTTCCTGGGCACCATCTCACCGTACGCGATCCGCCTTGAAGTGCAAAGCGTCGAGACAGTGGGCAACACCGCGGGCAGGCTCTATGCTCTCTCCACGGCGGGCAGCATCGTCGGCACCCTAGCCGCCTCGTTCCTTCTGATTCCCTCGATCGGGGTGCGCAACGTCTTGCACGGCCTCGGCATCGCCCTGATCCTCCTGGCCGTAGCGACGATGGCGGTGCCGCCCCGCGCCGGCGGTGTCGATCAAAGGAGAGGGTCGGGGACAGGTCCGAAAGAGGGGAAGATGGACCCCCCCGACAGGAAGGACGGCGGCAAGCGAAAAGCCCGGGGAAAGGGCTCGCAAGAGAGACAACTCCCATCAGCCCGAAAGAAAACCGCTCTCAAAGCGCCCGCCTTTGGGAAAGACGCGGCGCGCCGGCCCGCCGCGGTCGTCGGGGCGCTGGTGGTGGTGATCGCCCTCGCCTACGCCTCCCAGTGGAGCGCGGCGACGGAAGGGATCCTCTACGAGAAGGACGGCCTATACCACAAGATCATCGTCCGGGACCGGGGCAACATCCGCCACCTTCACTTCGACAACACCTACCAGAGCGCCATGAACTTGGACGATCCAAGAGACCTCGTCTTCCTCTATACCCGCTACTTGCACCTCGCCAAGCTCTTTGCGCCGGAAGCGAAAAGCGCGCTCTTTCTCGGCCTTGGAGGCGGCTCAATCCAAAAGTCGTTTCACGACGAATACCCTGAGCTGATTCTCGACGTGGCCGAGCTCGACCCCGACGTGATTCAGGTGGCCAAGCGCTACTTTGACGTAGAAGAGGACCGCCGCCTGTCGATCTACGCCGTCGACGGCCGGCTCTTCCTCAAGAAAACTCGGAGAGAGTACGACATCGCCATCCTCGACGCGTTCTCCTATGAGTCGATCCCCTTTCACCTCACGACCCGGGAGTTTCTCACGGAGCTTTCCCATCGGCTTACGCCGCGCGGGGTGGTCGCCGCCAACATCATCGGCGCGGTGAGCGGGCCCCGGAGCCGGCTCTTTCGCTCAATGATCCGCACGTATCAAGAGGTGTTTCCGCAAGTCTACGTCTTCCCCGTCGGACGCTTTGACGGCGCGGGAGATGCCTTGGTGCGCAACATCATCGTCGTCGCGACCAAATCTGAGGAGCGCCTTTTTCCCGAGCAACTCGCCGCCAGGGCCGCCGAACTCCTCGAGAGCGGCCGGATGGCGCGCGACGTCCGCCCGTTTCTCCAGAGCCTGCTCCGGGAGGAAGTGCCGACTGCGGACGTGGTGACGCTCACCGACGACTACGCGCCCGTCGACAGCCTACAGCACTTTTGAACCCGGCTCCTCACTCGCCCGCAGGGGGTTCCCCCTGCTCGAGCCGGCGCGCCGTGTACACCCGCCACGGTTTTTTGCGGACGTGCCGGTCACAGCGAAGTACGATCTCCCAGCCGCAGGTGGTGATCACCCGGAAGGAGTGGGAGCGGACGTACGTCTCGCGGGAGTCGTGGGCTCTAAGCTGCCTGCCCATCTCCAGCACCCGAGCGACTTCATAGGTCTTCCCCCTCCAGGTAAAGCGCATGGGGCACGCGGGCCTGCCAAGGCCCAGATCCGCGGGCCGCATCGACGTCGGATCCACCTCGATGGGCTCGCCGTAGAATGTCCCCTTATCCTTGCGGTCCAGCATCGCTGTTCTCCCTCCTCCTCACTGGAGGCTCCGCCCTCTTGCTCCCAGGATCTCCCGGCGAGGGCGCAAGCGAGATCGTTTGCAAATCGGCGAAATGCAGGCCTTACTCCTCTCTCAAGGAGGAAGGGAAGCCCCGGCGGCGCAGCGAACGGGAAACTCGGAACGTCCGGACGAAACAGCGGCCATTTTTCGAAGAGCCTTGAGACTTCCCCGGCGCTGGCAAGACCAAGCGCCGTCGTCGGAAAGTCACCGGCATCATACGTGTTTGGAGGAGGCTGCCGCATGAAACTCGGTCTGCAACTTGGAATGATCCCCGGTCGCACGGTCAAAGAGAAACAGCAATGGGCGGCGGATCACGGCGTCCAAGGCATCGAAGTGAGCCCAAGAGACTACCCCGTCGACCGGCTGGACCAGCTCCTCGCCGACTTCGAGAACTCTCCGGTGCCGCTCGCCAGCGTCTGCGGCAATCCCACCTTCGACTTTCTCGATCCCGACCCGAAAAAGCGCCGGGTGAGCATCGAGCAGTCCAAGGCGTATCTTGCCGCCTGCGGCAAGTTGGGCGCCGTAGGCCAGATCGTCCCCCCGATCTTTGGCCCGCCCCGCATCAACGATCTTTCGCCCTGGATGGACGCGATCTCCCTCGAGAAGGAGCTCCTGGTCGTCCTCTGCCGGGAGCTGGGCGAGACGGCGGTCCAATGCGGCACGCTCTTTCTGCTTGAGCCGCTGAATCGCTATGAACAGCACCTGCTCCGCCGGCAAAAGGATGCCGTCGAGATCATCGAGCGCTGCCAGAGCCCAGGCGTCCGGTTGATCAGCGACTTTTTCCACATGCATATCGAAGAGACCAACACGCCGCAGGCCATCCGTGAGGTGGGCCCGTACATCGCCCACGTCCACCTGGCCGACAACACCCGCCTTGAGCCGGGCACGGGCGACATCGACTTCCGGGCCGGCTTCCAGGCCCTGGCCGAAGTAGGCTTCACCGGCTACATGGTGTACGAGTGCGGCATCTCCGGCGANGACAAGGAGGCGTCGCTCATCAAAAGCCTCGAGTATCTGCGGGGCATCATCGAGCAGGTGAAACCCGCGGCGTAAGTGTCCAAGCCACCGATAGGCATCCGAAAGGGGGCGCCGGCCGGTCCGCCGCCCCCTTTTCGTCTTCGGAGGCAACCCGGCTCATCTTCGCTGCCGCGGCGGGGCCAAGATGGCGCCGCCGTCGGTCCCGTGCTCGCTCTTTTCCGGCGCCCCGCAAGCATCGTCCCGCCCGGCCGGCGGCGCAGCGCCCGCCGGCCCAGACCTTTCCTTCCCTTTCCTCAGTGCCCGTCTTCCCGCCCGAGCGCAGACCGGAGGAGGTTTTGTGAATAATCCTTCCATCTCTTGCCTACACTTCCAGTACCGGCATCGAGATCGCTGCATCTTACGGCTCC
>NICF_comb_assmDRAFT_10002969_pt1 | contig 12478 bp, 11 predicted proteins | sample NewIslPassag4_SG_FD_11279 | JGI IMG/M metagenome (IMG submission 11279) | reverse complement strand
GTTTTAGAAGTTGAACAAAAACTTGACTTATTAAAGCAATCTATTCTCAACAAAGCCTTCCGCGGCGAGCTTGGCACAAACGATCCAAATGATGAACATGCGATTGAGTTGTTGAAAGAAGCGCTCAAGTCTCAATAAACGATTGCAGGAAGAGCTCACTCCATCCGTACGGAGCGAGCTCTTTTGTTTGTAAATAGAACCGTCTATTCACTCCATGCCGTTTGGGCTGTTCGACGAACGTGCGCTTCCATTCGCTGTCAGTCTTTCGTTGCTGGCACGTTGACCGAATGTTCCTAAATAGTTATATAATTCAATAATGTGCTAAACCTTTGTGAGGTGTTTCGAATTTTGCAGATTGTTTCGGAGCGTTTGTACATTGTTTCAGATGACAATTTTCAACCACTCCACGACTCAAAAAATTTGATGATGAATCTTGCTTTGTTAGTAATGGAAGGTGAGTATATTGGGGAATATTAGAAAATGAAGTCCAGTAAAATTTTTTAGTAAAATATAATAAAATTTGCTATAATATGATTAAGAAAAAACATTGAAATGGGGTAGTGAGCATTGGCGACAATTAGAGACATAGCAAAACAATCCGGTTATTCGATTTCCACTGTTTCTCGCGTCCTAAACAATGATCAAAGCCTTTCTGTATCGGACGAAACGCGCGAGAAAATTTACGAAGTTGCGGAGAAACTGAATTATCGCAAGAAAACTGTGAGAAAATTAGTACGGAATATTGCCTTTTTATATTGGTTGACAGATAAAGAAGAGCTGGAAGATGTCTACTATAAAACGATGAGAATTGAGATAGAGAAGTTGGCGAAATCATTCAATATAGAGTTGCTTACTTATAAAATTTCAGACGGCATTGACAAAATTCCTGAAACAATTGAGGGGTTCATCGCTGTAGGGATATTTTCAGACAAAGAATTAGCCCGTTTGAGGGGCATAACAACGAACGGAGTTTTCATTGATTTGTCACCCGACCCTAATTATTTTGATTCGGTGCGTCCGGATTTGACGCAGATTACAAAAAAGGCAATCGATTTTTTCATTGAAAAAGGCCATAAAGAGATTGGTTTCATTGGAGGGACATATCCTAACCCGAATACAGGAAAAGATGAAATGGACTTACGGGAACGAGTATTTCGGAGCTATATGCTGGAAAAGGGACTGCTTAATGATAAGTATATTTTTTGCCATCGGGGATTTTCTGTGGAGAATGGCTATCAGCTAATGAATACCGCGATACAAAAATTAGGAGAGCAACTGCCGACAGCTTTCTTTGTTGCGGCGGATCCGATTGCCGTTGGCTGTCTTCAGGCATTAAATGAACAGCGTATTGAAATTCCTAATCGAGTGAGCATTATTAGTGTTAATAATATCAGTGTTACTAAATATGTTTCCCCGCCATTAACTACGTTTCATATTGATATTCACGAAATATGCAAGAATGCGCTTGAGTTATTATTAGAGCGGGTTCAAGGAAAGCGAAAGCTAGTAAAAACTTTACTTCTAGGATCTGAATTGATTATTCGAAAAAGCACGAACTGAGAAAGGAAACAAATTCGTAAATTTTTTATTAATTTTAGTAAAAAATTTGTTTACATGTTTCCTTTGTGGTGTTATATTTTAATTAGTGAAGCGCTTCCAAATCATTCATTTGAACGGGGGGGTCGTTCATGAAGAAGTTTAAGAAGTATTTTGGTCTTATAAGCGGCATTGCTCTAAGTTTATCTTTAGCGGCGTGCGGACCCAAGGAGAGTGCCGACAACAATTCAGGAACGACAGGATCGAACAATAATGAGAAAGTAGAATTAATAGTTTGGGAAGATATTGAAAAAAGCGAAGGAATTAAAGATGCTATTGCCCAGTTTGAAAAAGAAAATAACGTAAAAGTTAAAGTGATTGAAAAGCCTTATGCTCAACAAATTGAGGATTTGCGATTGGATGGGCCGGCTGGAACAGGTCCGGATGTACTGACCATGCCAAGTGACCAAATAGGAACAGCCGTAACTGAGGGATTAATTAAAGAACTAAATGTCGGTGAAGATGTCCAATCTCTTTACACTGAAGCAGCTATGCAGTCGCAAATAATTAATAACAAGGTTTATGGCTTGCCGAAAGCAGTAGAGACAACCATACTTTACTATAATAAAGATTTAATTTCGGAGGAAGAATTGCCCAAAACGCTTGAAGGTTGGTATGAGTACTCTAAAAAAGTAACGGATGGCAAAAAGTTTGGTTTTCTGGCGCTGTTTGACCAAATTTACTATGCACAAAGTGTTATGAGTGGTTATGGAAGTTATATCTTCGGTAAGGATGAGAATGGAAACTATAATCCAAAAGATATTGGTTTAAATAATGCAGGTGCCATTGAGGGAGCAAAATTTATCCAGAAATTCTATAAGGAAGGTTTATTCCCTGCTGGCATTATAGGGGAACAGGGAATTAATGTACTAGAGTCATTATTTACTGAAGGTAAGGCTGCTGCAATTATTTCCGGCCCGTGGAATATTGAACCATTTACTAAAGCAGGGATTAACTTCGGTGTCACAAAACTGCCGGCATTAGAGAATGGCAAAAACATGAGTGCTTTTGTCGGTGTGAAAAGCTACAATGTGAGCGCCTATTCAAAGCATCCAGAACTTGCTGAGAAATTGGTGGTATTTCTTGCAAACGAGGAAAACTCCAAAAAAAGATATGAAATTACGAAAGAAGTTCCTGCTGTAAAAGCTTTAGTCGATGACCCAGCAGTCAAAAATAGTGATGTAGCGCGGGCTGTTGCTGAACAATCTCAGTTTTCAGAGTTAATACCGAATATTCCTGAAATGAATGAAGTATGGAAGCCGGCTGATTCGGCATTACAAACAATCGCAACAGGTAAAGCAGGACCGAAAGCTGCGTTGGATCAAGCAGTTGAAACGATTAAAGGGCAAATTGAAGCAAAACATGGCGGTAAATAATAAATAATCGTGAAGGTTCTTACGCTCTTTTGGTGGAAAATCGAGGTGATTGAGAATGCGAAGTCAAAGAATCTTATTTGTACGCTAATTTTTTCAATTAACCTCTTCTTTTACCAAGATTGCGTAAGAACCTCGCGAATAGCAGCAGTGGATAAATAAAAATGGTGTTAAACACTGACCATGTTTGACACCATTTATTTTAGAAACGCAAAAAGCCGCATTTTTATTCGGTCGTATATAAAAGAGGTGAAAAAAGTGCAACATCGGAGAATAGCCTTACTTTTATCCATTATTCCTGGTCTTGGTCAATTTTATAATAAGCAATGGATAAAAGGTATATTGTTCCTTGTTCTAGCTATATCATTCTTTGTCGTATTTGGGGATCTCCTCAATATGGGATTTTGGGGGCTTGTTACATTAGGAACAGAAGTGCCGAGAGATAATTCGATTTTCCTTTTGGCAGAGGGGATTATTGCTTTAATCGTGACGATTTTTGGGCTTGCATTTTATTATCTCAATTTAAAAGATGCTTATAAAAACGGGGAGCTGCGGGATAAAAATCTGAAGCCCAGTACCCTTAAAGAAGATTATCATAATTTAATTGAACAAGGCTACCCATATGTGATCAGCGGCCCTTCTTTTTTCATTCTAACCTTCGCCGTCATTTTTCCCGTTTTATTCAGTTTTGCATTAGCTTTTACAAACTATGATTTATATCACTCGCCACCTGCACGTTTAGTTGATTGGGTAGGATTGGAGACATTTTCGAAAATTTTTACCGTGGATATTTGGCGCTCTACTTTTATTGACGTTTTAGCTTGGACTGTTGTTTGGACACTTGTAGCCTCTACCCTTCAAATTGCTATTGGAATTTTTATGGCTGTATTGGTAAATCAAAAAGATCTTCGTTTTAAGAAATTTTATAGAACGATTTTTGTCTTGCCTTGGGCAGTGCCAGGGTTTGTAACGATTTTAGTATTTGCTGGTTTGTTTAATGATAGTTTTGGAGCCATTAATCATGACATTTTAGCTGCATTAGGAATAGACCCAATTCCTTGGATGACAGATGAAAATTGGACAAGGGTTGCGTTAATCCTTATGCAAGGATGGTTGGGATTTCCGTATATCTTCATTGTGACAACAGGCGTCCTGCAGTCAATTCCTGAAGATCTCTATGAAGCAGCAACAATCGACGGAGCTTCAATATTTGCAAAATTCAGGCATATAACTATGCCAATGATTTTATTAGCAATGGCGCCGATTATTATTACTCAGTTTACCTTTAACTTTAATAATTTTAATATTATTTACCTATTCAACGGAGGAGGACCTGCGGTTCCTGGATCTACGGCTGGCGGAACAGACATTCTAGTGTCATGGATTTATAAATTAACGATGCAATCGAGTCAATACGCTTTAGCAGCGGCATTAACGATTTTGTTATCTATATTTGTCATGGGTCTTGCTTTATGGCAGTTTAGACGGACAAATTCTTTCAAAGAGGGAGCATAGAAGATGCGGGCAAATATGAAGAACAAAAAATTTCTTCGTCTCCTTGTCTCGTATACAATATTAACTTTTGTAGTAGTTATTATCATTTACCCCTTACTGTGGACAATTGGAGCAAGCCTTAATCCAGGGAATAGTTTAATTAGTACAAGCATCATTCCTAAAAACCCAACGTTAGATCATTATCGTGAGCTGTTTGCTGGAAAGGAAAGCCTGCAATATGGCCAATGGTATTTAAATTCTCTTAAAATCAGTATTTTTACGATGATCGGTTCGGTGATTAGTGTTTCTTTTACAGCTTACGCATTTTCGCGTTTCCGATTTAAAGGAAGAAAGAATGCTTTAACGTTATTTCTGTTGTTGCAAATGATCCCGCAGTTTTCAGCGTTAATCGCTCTATTTGTTTTAGCTCAAATGCTAGGAATGGTAAATAGCCATTGGCTTTTAATCTTGTTGTATATTGGCGGACAAATTCCTATGAATACTTATTTAATGAAAGGATATATGGATTCTATTCCAATGGATTTGGACGAAAGTGCAAAAATCGATGGAGCAAGCAGTACAAGAATCTTTTTCCAAATTATTATGCCATTATCTAAACCGATGATTGCGGTAGTGGCGATGAACGGATTTACTGGTCCGCTTGGTGATTTCGTTTTATCATCGGCGATCCTTAGAACTCCCGATGCTTACACCCTCCCGATTGGCTTATACAATCTCGTAAACCAAGTAATGGGGGCAAGCTATACAACTTTTGCAGCAGGGGCTATTCTCATTAGCATCCCAGTTGCCATTATCTTTTTAATGCTGCAAAGAAACTTTATTTCGGGATTGACTTTAGGTGGAATAAAAGGCTGATTAAGTTGAAAGGGGACAATATGATGTCACAATACAAAAGAACCTATATAACAAAAGCGGATTTTATTCTTCATGGCGGAGACTACAATCCTGACCAATGGCTAGATCGGCCCGATATTTTAGAAGATGATATAAAATTAATGAAACTTTCGCATACAAATACTTTTACAGTCGGTGTATTTGCTTGGGCCACTCTTGAACCGGAAGAGGGGGTTTACCGTTTTGAATGGCTAGATAAGGTTTTTGATGATATTTACAGTATCGGGGGACGAGTGATTTTGGCGACACCAAGCGGTGCTCGTCCGGCTTGGATGTCACAAAAATATCCCGAGGTCTTGCGTGTGAATGCTTCTAGAGTAAGACAATTGCATGGCGGAAGACATAATCATTGTTTTACTTCGAAAGTATATCGCGAGAAAACACAGCAAATCAACCGTTTGCTTGCAGAAAGGTACGGCAATCATCCTGCTTTGCTAATGTGGCATGTTTCAAATGAGTATGGAGGGGAATGCCACTGCGATTTATGTCAGGATGCTTTTCGAGATTGGCTGAAAAAGAAATATAACAATGACCTTAAAGCATTAAATAATGCTTGGTGGACACCGTTCTGGAGTCATACTTATAGCGACTGGTCGCAAATTGAGTCGCCGTCCCCTATTGGGGAAAATACAGTTCATGGGCTGAATCTTGACTGGAAAAGATTTGTTACCGACCAAACCATCTCATTTTTTGAGAATGAAGTAGTGCCGCTTCGGGAATTGACGCCGCATATTCCGATTACGACAAACTTTATGGCGGATACTTATGATTTGATTCCATTTCAGGGGCTCGACTACAGCAAGTTTGCTAAACATCTCGATGTGATTAGTTGGGATGCATATCCTGCTTGGCACAATGATTGGGAGAGCACAGCTGACTTGGCTATGAAGGTCGGATTTATTAATGACTTATATAGAAGTCTAAAACAACAACCATTTTTATTAATGGAATGCACTCCAAGTTTGGTGAATTGGCATAAAGTAAACAAAGCAAAACGGCCTGGCATGCATTTCTTATCGTCTATGCAAATGATTGCTCACGGTTCTGACAGTATTTTGTACTTCCAATGGCGGAAGTCGCGGGGATCATCAGAAAAATTTCACGGCGCGGTTGTTGACCATGATAATAGTGTAGAAAATCGCGTGTTTAAAGAAGTTGCACAAGTAGGCAAGGCGTTAGAAAAACTGTCCAGTGTCGTTGGGACAAACAGGCCGGCCGATGTAGCGATCCTTTATGATTGGGAGAGCAATTGGGCGCTTAATGATGCACAAGGGTTTGCGGCAGAGACAAAGCGTTATCCGCAAACATTAGTGCAGCACTACCGGCCGTTCTGGGAGCAGGATATTCCTGTAGATGTGATTACAAAAGAACAAGATTTTTCGGGCTATAAGCTATTGATCGCTCCAATGCTTTACCTTGTAAGCGAAAAAACAATCGCACGTCTAAAGGAATTTGTCGCTAATGACGGGACGCTGGTTATGACATATATTAGCGGCCTTGTAAATGAACATGATTTAACGTATTTAGGCGGTTGGCATAAAGATCTGCAAGAGATTTTCGGAATGAAGCCAGTGGAAATTGACACCCTATATCCCCGCGATCGGAATAGAGTAAACTATCGCGGCCGATCTTATGAACTGAAAGACTATGCCACTGTTATTGAACTTAACACAGCTAAAGTAGAAGGGATTTATGAGGATGATTTTTATGCGAACACACCAGCTGTGACGAGTAATCAATATGAGAAAGGCCAAGCCTACTATATTGGCGGTCGGCTGGAAGATCAATTCCATAGAGATTTCTATCAGGAGTTAATCAATAAATTAGGACTTAAACCAGTCGTTTCTGTAAAACATGGAAAAGGAGTGTCTGTACAAGCTAGACAAGCTCCTGAATGCGATTATGTATTTGTTATGAATTTTACGGAAGAAAAACAACCAATTGTTTTTGAATCAAAGGTTAAAGATTTAATCACTGGCGAAGAAATCAGTGGAGAACTAATCCTCGACAAATATGAAGTGAGGATTGTAGAGAAAAAAAGATAGTTTTGATGAAGCAAGGGGTATAACCAAACTTCGACTGTTGAAATTTTGAGTTTATTGAGCAACGGAAAAATTTAAGATGAAGGTGGGAAAAGGGATGGGGAGAAAGAGGGGATTTTTGTCCGTGCTATTAGGGGTTGTGATGATCATGAGCTCCTTTTTAGCCAATGGGAGGAATGAAGTGGCGGCTGATTCACACAGTGATTACCTTGTAAACGGAGGGTTTGAGTCAGACTTTTGGGCTGATGGATCATGGACAGTCGATCAAGTGGACTGGAATTCCATACATGTACAGCGTTTTCTATATTCAGATGATCCATGGATGCTTCCTAATGAAGGGGATTATGCGTTGAAATATTGGATGCGGGACACAGCAAGCGGAAATCAGGCATTCACGCTGAAACAAACAATTAAACAGCTGCCTGCAGGAAGTTATGAACTATCTGTTCAATCAATGGGCGGCGCAGGTGACGAGGCAGGTCATGTTCAATTATTTGCCGGTGGGAAGACAGTGGATGCGGTTTCTACAAAGGGTTACAATTCTTGGGAGACAATTCGTTTGAAGTTTGAATTGGAGGAGGGAGTATCTAACTTTGAAGTAGGGGCAATGGTTACCGGAGCGCCAAATGCTTGGGGGTATTTAGACCACTTTCGGTTAATATCACTAAATAGTTTAGAGAACGGTGAAGTTCCTGAACCTGTTGCAGCTGACATTTTTGTTAAAAGGGTAGAAGGGCTTAGCGAGGATTTTATTAAAGGCGTGGATGTTTCCAGTATTATCGCTTTGGAAGACAGTGGTGTTAAATTTTATAACGAACATGGAAAAAAACAGGATATTTTTAAAACATTGAAAGAAGCTGGGGTCAATTATGTCCGTGTACGTGTATGGAACGATCCTTATGATGCAAAGGGAAATGGTTATGGCGGTGGAAATAATGATTTAGAAAAAGCCATTGCAATTGGAAAAAGAGCTACTGCTAACGGCATGAAACTACTAGTGGATTTCCACTACTCTGATTTTTGGGCAGATCCTGCTAAGCAGCAAGTGCCAAAGGCATGGTCGAATTTAAGTTTTGAAGACAAAAAGATAGCGCTATATCGATATACAAAAGAAAGTTTGCAATCCCTGCTCAAAGAGGGGATTAAGATTGGTATGGTGCAAATCGGAAATGAAACAAACGGTGTATTTGTCGGTGAAAGAGATTGGTCGAAGATAAGTGAATTGTTTAATGCAGGAAGCAGGGCAGTACGAGAAGTAGATTCGAGTATTTTAGTGGTCTTACATTTTACAAATCCAGAGACACCAGGAAGATACGCAACGATCGCAAAAACTCTGCATAACAATGGTGTAGACTATGATGTGTTTGCCAGCTCTTATTACCCATTCTGGCACGGAACATTAACTAATTTGACCTCTGTTCTAAAGCATGTGGCTAATACGTATGGCAAGAAAGTAATGGTGGTAGAAACATCATATGCGTATACTGCCGAAGACGGAGATGGGCATGACAATACGGTGCCGAAAAGTGGTCAAGCGTTAAATTACCCGCTTACCGTCCAAGGTCAGGCACATGCAATAAGGGATGTAATTGAAGCGGTTGCGAACGTAGGTCCGGCCGGTATAGGTGTATTTTATTGGGAACCGGCATGGATTCCGGTCGGATCACCAGACAAATTAAAGCAAAATAAAAAGAAATGGGAAAAATATGGATCGGGATGGGCTACGAGCTTTGCTGCAGAATATGACCCGCATGATGCAGGGGTTTGGTATGGCGGAAGCGCTGTAGACAACCAAGCATTGTTTGATTTTAATGGCCATCCTCTTCCTTCTTTGAATGTGTTTAAATATGTTGATACAGGTGCTGTTGCTCCGTTGCGAATTGACGAAATTAAAGATTTATATATAAGCGCGACTATGGGGGAAACCATTACTTTACCAGCGACCGTAGCTGTTACCTACAATGATGGAAGTAAAGGATTTGTTTCTGTCAAGTGGGATAGTGCAGCATTAGCTCGAGCTCTCAGTAGCGGTGTTGGAACATACGTGATTGATGGTGTAGTAGAGAGTGGGGACACTGTAAAAGCCCATCTCGAAATTAAACATAAAAATTATGTATTAAATCCGAGCTTTGAAGATGCTGACCGAAGTATGTGGAAAATCACGTATGGCAATGGGAGTTCTCCTCACACTGACTATCAGGAAAAAGCTTCAGATGCAAAATCCGGGAGCTACTCACTCCATTTCTATTCTAGTGAAGGGGTTGATTTTAAAGTAGAGCAGACGATCGCGGGACTGGAACCAGGGTACTATAATTTATCGATGTTTCTCCAAGGTGGGGATGCGGGAAATGTGGAAATGTATCTTTATGCCAAAACGAGTAGTGAAGAATACAAAGAAGCTACATCAGTTAATGGGTGGAACAATTGGAGCAATCCCGAAATCACGAATATTTTTGTAGCAGACGGTACAATTACTATAGGTGCCAGTATAAAAGCTGGTGCAGGTGCATGGGGAACTTTAGATGATTTCTATTTGTATCGGATAAATAATTGAACGGGGAGACTGAGTGACAAAAAAGTTCGCTTCCATCGGAAAGAGGAACACTGCCTTTGTCAAGTGCTTTCCTTGCAGCCGGGCATGAAGCTGTCGGGTCTAAACATTTAATATTGCAACCAAGACGCGCTAAACGCTGTCTTCACCGAGATCAAATGACGAGATTCCTGAATACGCACAGGCTAAGAAAAAGGTCGGCAGCGCATATTTTCTCACTCTCTTATCGACAATGTCGTTTGATGAGAACTGTGGCAATCAAATAGAGAGCAGACCCTGCTAAAAAGGCAACCGTTGAATGAATGAGAATCTGTTTTTGCGAACCTTCACTGACTCATTTTCCGACGAAAGGACGAATGAGAATGGCTGCTAATAAAAATAGGGTGAGAACAAGTCCCGCTTTATCTGCCCCGGCGTCAAGCATTGAAAAGAAAAATGAGGGTTAATTGGTGGTATCGGAATTTACCACAGCACCAAGAAATGGTCCTCTAATCTCGGTTTGTGAATTGACGCCGACAAAACGCCCAAGATTAACTTGTGTCAGAAAACGGAAACCATCGTCTCGGTTTCCGTTTTTGTCTTAAAAGGTCGGCAAGTCGTCTAAGTCGTTGCTTGGATTTCCGTCTATGTTGCTTCGAAAGTGCCAATCTCCGTCTTTTTCCCCGTAATGTGTGGACGCCCTCAATTTCGTCGTTTTGTGCCATTCGTTGCGCTTGCTTATAATCGATCACTCGTCCTGAAGAGAGTTTTAGCTCGACAATATCCCCATCGCTGTTTTTGCGGACTGCGACGACTTTTTCGCTCATCACGATCGCCTCCTTACTTTTATTAAGGGGAATAACGGCTGCATTCTATGCATGTAGGTTTTCGTTATTCGGAAAGCGGTACGCAGCGGCGGGAAGATAACAGCGCTCCTGTTGGCATCGCTGTGCTTAAAATGGGGCGATGGCGAACCGTCATATCACGATGGATAGGTGGGGGATAGGGGAGCGTAAATCGTTCTCGGGGAGACAGAATCGGCCGACTAATGAATGGAAGCGGCGGAATTGATTCAACATAAATAAAAAATGGCATATGTATCAGTTGTATTTTATACCATATAGGGGTATGATGTATTTGAGGGAAACCGCTATAAGCGAATGAGGTGGAAAACACAATGGCTCCATATGAGGATGACCATATCCATGACAAAATGGTTCCGCGCACTGAAGAGGAGATCGAAAAGATCGTGAAGCGCTTAAGGCGCATTGAGGGGCAAGTGCGATATTTTAGTGCAAATTTCCGCCATTCAAGCGGCGTTGCGCCAAGTTGGAATGCAATTGCTAGAGCGTCATGCGAACCATTGCGTCGCGAAAGCGATCCGTGTCGGGAACGGAGAGGAATCGATTCGCGAGCTGATGGACGTGATCAAACAGTTTTCCAAATGAAGGGGGATGACCGATGGGTGAACGGAAAATGGTGACGCTGAATATTACGGGCATGACATGCGTCGCTTGTTCGAACCGGATCGAGAAAGTGTTGAACAAAATGGATGGGGTCGAGGCGAATGTCAATTTGGCGATGGAAAAAGCCACGGTTCAATACGATCCGGCGAAACAGAGCATCGTCGATATCCAGGCGAAAATTGAACATTTAGGGTATGGTGTTGCCACGGAGAAAGTGACGCTCGATATTGAGAGCATGACATGCGCGGCCTGTGCGGCGGGGATTGAAAAAGGGTTGGCGCGGATGGAGGGGGGACAACGCGCTTCGCTTGAAACGCGTCAAACTATGATCATAACAGGGAGGAATGGATGATGACGATTACTTTATATGTTCAAGGAATGACATGCGGGCATTGCCAAATGGCTGTCACGAACGCTCTTCAAGAGCTGGACGGGGTCAAACGGGTCGAAGTGCATCTGCAAGAAGGCATGGTCGATGTCGATTATGATGAAACAAAGGTTAGTGTAGACAAGCTGAAAGAAGCGATTGAAGAGCAAGGATATGAAGTGAAATAACATCGCGAGGCTGCCTCGAAAGCGGGTCTTTTCGGGCAGCCTCAAATTGTATCATTGTTTATCCAACAAAATCGTTCCGTACGAAAGTTGAGCGATAATGGTGCCTGACAAAACGAATTCATCCCGATTGCGATATCGGATTCGTTTGTTTTATTAGTATAATAGAATTTAACTAACTTATTTTTATCAAAAAACTTTTTTATTCTTTGTTCTAAGAAAATTTAGGGGTGGGCTATTGTTTTTAGTGGGTTAATAACATAAATATCGTTTTTACTGTTCATATCTATTACATCCCCTGATGGCAGTTGATCATTCAGATAAGGTTGTGAACAAAATATTAAAATTTTTGAAAAAAACTACAGGGAATTTTCTGAATGCGATAGAATATTTATAGATAAACCATTTAGGGAGGTGGATGTATGCTACATATTGTAGCCTGTATTAAGCAAGTGCCGGATACGAAGGTCGCCAAGATCAACCCGAAGACGAATACGATCGACCGCGCGA
>NICF_comb_assmDRAFT_10002967_pt1 | contig 12486 bp, 13 predicted proteins | sample NewIslPassag4_SG_FD_11279 | JGI IMG/M metagenome (IMG submission 11279) | reverse complement strand
TCAGCCAGTCGTGCGGCAGATCGACCGGCTCGAAGGCGAGCCCGCGCCAATCGGCGGCGTCCAAGCCGGTCTTCGCGAACGTCCAGCCGTCGTTGAACAAGATCCGCGTGTTCATCGTCGTCTCCTTTGGCGCCTTCCATTTTTTTCAATCAAACCGATTATAGTCGAGTTCGCGCCGTTATCATACCCCGCAAAGCGGACAATCTCCGCGTCCGGCGGAGATTGTCTTGAAATTAACCTCTTTTCTGTTCCACGTCCTCCCTGACCCGGCGGATGTTCGCCATCTTGTTGTCCCAGCACGCCTGGCTCAGGTCGACCGGATATTCCGGCGGATTCATCGTCCGCTTGTATTCGTCCCACAGGAGATCCAGATTGGCGGCCGCGAACCGGCGGATCTCCCCGATCGGCGGCAGCTCGTACACCAGCTCCCCGTCCTTGAACACGACCTGGTGCAATTCCCGGGCTTCGAAATCCGTCACATATTTCATCAGGTGCGTGTGCACGGGGTGGAACATTTTCAGCCGCTTTTCGCTTCCCGGATCCTCGTGCTCCAGCGCGATGTAGTCGCCTTCGGATTTTCCGGTCCGCCTGCTCACGATGCGCCACACCCGCTTCAACCCCGGCGTCGAGATTTTCTCGGGATTCGAGCTGATCTTGATCGTGTCCGCCATCTTCCCGTTCTCGTCCTCGATGGCGACCATCTTGTAGACGGCGCCCAGCGCGGGCTGGTCATAGGCCGTGATCAGCCGCGTGCCGATGCCCCAGACGTCGATCCTCGCGCCCTGGGCCTTCAGATTCAGGATCGTGTCCTCGTCCAGATCGTTCGACGCGATGATCTTCGCCTGCGTAAATCCCGCTTCGTCCAGCATCTGCCGCGCCTTCTTCGAGAGATAGGCGAGGTCGCCGCTGTCGAGGCGGATGCCGACGAAATTGATCCGGTCGCCGAATTCCTTCGCCACCCGGATCGCGTTCGGCACGCCCGAACGGAGCGTGTCGTAGGTGTCGACAAGAAAGACGCAGTTCCGGTACCGGCTGGCGTACTTGCGGAACGCCGTGTACTCGTCCCGGTAGGCCTGCACCATCGCGTGGGCGTGCGTGCCGACGATCGGTATGCCGAACATCTTGCCGGCCCGGACGTTGGAGGTGCCGGCGAAGCCGCCGATGTACGCGGCCCTTGCCCCCCATACCGCGGCGTCCATCTCCTGCGCCCGCCTCGTGCCGAATTCGAGCGCTTCGCCGTCGCCGATGATGTGCTTGATGCGGGACGCTTTCGTCGCGATCAGCGTCTGGAAATTCACGATGTTCAGGACCGCGGTTTCGATGAGCTGGCACTGGATGAGCGGCGCCTCGATGCGCATGAGCGGCTCGTTCGCGAAGACGAGCTCCCCTTCCCGCATCGACCGGACGGTGCCCGTGAACCGCAGTCCGCGCAGAAAATCCAGGTAACCCTCGCTGTATCCTTCTCCCCGCAAATAATCCAGATCGCTGTCCGTGAAACGGAAGTTCTGCAGAAACCGCACCACCCGTTCGAGTCCCGCGAAAATCGCGTACCCGTTGCCGAACGGCATCCGCCGGAAATAAACCTCGAACACCGCCCTGCGGTCGTGCATGCCGTCCGCCCAGTAGACTTCGCCCATGTTCAGTTGATAGCGGTCGGTGTGAAGCGCCGCGCTGTCATCCCGGTAGACCTGATTCAAGACGCATTTCTCCTTCTACAGCACGGTCGCGCCGAGGGTGTTCCGAAAATGCCGCAGAGCCCATTCGTGGCCCTCCGGATCGAAGCTGGCCACCGCGCCCCGGTGCACGACGATCCGGAATCCCTTGTTGTAGGCGTCCACCGCCGTATGCAGCACGCAGATGTCCGTGCAGACGCCGACGAGGTGCAGCTCCCCGATTCCCCGCGCGCGCAGCGTGATCTCGAGATCCGTGCCCGCGAAGGCGCTGTACCGCGTCTTGTCCATCCAGATCACGTTCGGCTTGTCCCGGTTCGCCTCGTAAACGGCTTGCAGGCTCCCGTACAGCTCCCGCCCCTTCGTGCCCGCCAGATTGTGCGGCGGGAACAGCTTCGTCTCGGGATGGTACGGGTCGTCCTTGCGATGGACGTCGATCGCGAACACGACGAGATCTCCGGCGTCGATGAATTGCTTCGTCAGCTCCGCGATCTTCGACTCGATCGCCTGCGCGGGCTCGCCGCAGGTCAAGGCGCCGTCCGGCGCGACGAAATCGTTCGTGTAGTCGATGTGGATCAACGCTCTGCTCATCCGTCCATGCCTCCTTCGTGAATTTATCCTTCACATGCGGTCGGTGGAAAATTCAGGCGCGCAGCATTCGGTTTACACCCATTTAAGCAATCGCCGCGGAAATGTCAAGCGGAAAATGAAAAAGCCGTCCCCGGAAATTCCGTCTCCGGAAACGGCCTGTCACACCGAATTCATCATCCGCGGTTCAAATCGACGCGCGGCTGCGCACCTCGAAGATCGCGAACTTCAGATACTGCCCCTCGGGCACGCCGAGAATCTGCGGATGGTCCTTCGCCTGCGTCCGCCATTCGACCAGCCGGAGCACCTTCCCCGCGTCCTTCGCGGCATCGGCGATCGCGTCGAGGAACAGCCCGGGCTGCACATGGTACGAGCAGCTCGCGGTGACGAGATAGCCTCCCTCGTTCACGAGCTTCATCGCGTGCAGGTTGATGTCCTTGTAGCCGCGCAAAGCCCCTTCCACGGCGCTTCGCGACTTGGCGAACGCCGGCGGGTCGAGGATGACGACGTCCCACGTCCGGCTCTCCCCGACCGGCACGGAGGTGTCGATCTTCTTCCCTTCCTTCGCGGCTTGCGCCCGCCGGATCCGCTCGTCCAGCGCCTTCGCTTGGGCGCGCAGATAGTCGAACGCGTCGGCGACGACGAATTCGACCCGGTCTTCGAACCCGTTCCGCCGGACGTTGCGGCGCGCCGTCTCGATCGCCTGTTCCGACACGTCGAGGCAGGTGACCTTCTTCGCGCCGTAGCGGCAGGCGTGCAGCGTGAAACTTCCGGTGTGGGCGAAGCATTCGAGCACGGTCGCGCCGTCCCAGTAAGGGTAGGAGACGACGCGGCCGTTCGCGTTCACCGGGACGCGCAGCCTTCCGCCGTCCGGCCGGGCGAGGCCCCGCCGCGCGAAATAATCGTCCGGAACATCCTGCGCGTCCCGCTCCTCGAACCGGATGCCGCTGCGCGCGCCCCATCCCGTCATGAGCGGGGCGATCGCCGCCCGGTTCTCGCGCTGGTCGTAGAAATGGCCGGTTTTCTGGCCGCTCGCGATGTTCACCTCGAGTTCGATGCCGTTCTCGACGATGACGACGGTCTCGGGACATTCGCCGTAGAGCAAGCCCGTCCGCTCCTCGAGCCCCTCCAGCCTGCGGACCGGCACGTCGGAGCGCTCGTAGATCCCTTCCGGCTGAAAAACTTCCGCAAGCGCCTCGACGATCTCCCGCCTCCGCACGTCCATCCCGAGGGTGAGAATCTGCACGACGAGCACGCCGCCGAACCGGTCGACGATGAGCCCGGGCAGAAAATCGGCCTCGCCGTAGACGAGACGGCAATCCCGCGGGTTCTCCGTGAACCGCTCGCGGTGCCGCTTGCAGGCTTCGAACCGCCGGACGAAGAACCCGCGGTCCATCCGCTCCAGCGGGCCGAACGAGACGGCGCGGACCGCGATCTGCGATTGCGGATTCCAGTAGCCCGTCGCGAGCAGCCGTCCGCGATGGTCGCGCACGGCGACGAGATCGCCCGGCTCGGCTTCGCCTTCGATCCGGTCGATCTCGCCCGCGAAGATCCACGGGTGCCCGGCTTCCAGCCGCTTGCGGCGGTTTGCTTTCAATATCACGTCAGCGCCCATTCCAGCGCCCTCCTGATCGTCCTGTTCCACATTTCTGGCTCCATGCGCGCCGCAAGCCCAAGGCAAAGGCCTGTCATGCCCGTCCGGTTTCCGGCATACATTGGGATGACCAGGCGACGCGCGGAAAGGAGTTCGTTCCATGACCGACATCCTGCTGCCGATGCTGCTCGGTTTCGCGGTCTTCATGGCCGGCATGAAATTGATGGAGCTTGCGCTCCACCGCTGGGGCGGCGGCAGGCTGAAGACCGTCCTCGAAAAGGCGACCGCGACGCCGCTGCTCGGCCTGCTGTCCGGCACGGCCATTACCGCCGCGCTGCAGAGCAGCACCGCGGTCACCGTCATGACGATCGGCCTCGTGAACGCCGGACTGATGTCGTTCAGCCGGACGCTGGGCATCGTCCTCGGCACGAACATCGGCACGTGCCTCACGACCGAGCTGATCGGCCTGAACCTGCATCAATCGGCGATCCCGCTCATGGCCGCCTCCGCGCTCGGCTGGCTCGCTTCCGTGCTGCTGCACGAAGCCAATCCCCGGAACAGCCCGGCGCGGGCGGAACCCGGATGGCTCAAACCGCTGCGCTTCGGCTCGCTCGCAGTCTTCGGCTTCGGCCTGCTGATGCTCGGCATGACGGCCATGCAGTCGATCGCTCCGGACGTCGAGCGGACGCGGCTGTTCGCGTATTTCCTCGAGCGGGCGGACGAGAGCGTGCTGTGGGGCATCGCGGCCGGCGCGGCGCTCACCGCCGCCGTCCACAGCAGCGCGGCGGTCATCGGCCTCATGATGGGCCTCGCCTCGTTCGGCGCAATGCCGGTGGAGATCGGCATCGCCGCCGTTCTCGGCGCGAACGTCGGCACCTGCTTCACCGCGCTGCTCGCCGCGGCCGGCGGCACGCCGGGCGGCCGCTTCGTCGCCTGGTCGCACCTTGCGCTGAACGTCGGCGGCTGCCTGCTGTTCGCGCCCTTCGTCGATCTCCTCGCGCATGCGACCGGCTGGCTCTCCGCGTCGCCCGCCGCCCGGATCGCGCACGCGCAGACGATTTTCAATATGGTGTGTTCGATTCTGGCCCTTCCGCTCTGCTATCTGCCGATCTGGAACCGTCCGGCCCCTCCCCGGACCGCCGGCCGTCCGGCGTAGCGGCGTCCGCCGCCCTGCCGGACAGGATCGCGACGCCCGCGCTCGTCCCGAGCCGGTTCGCGCCGGCCGCCAGCATCCGGCGTGCGGTCTGGCCGTCGCGGATGCCGCCCGCCGCCTTCACGCCGATCGTCGGCGAGACGCTCGCCCGCATGAGCCTGACATGCTCTTCGGTGGCGCCGCCGGGGCCGAAGCCCGTCGACGTCTTGACGTAATGGGCGCCCGCCGCCTCGGCGACGCGGCAAGCCTCCGCGATCTGCGTATCGTCCAGCAGGCCGGTCTCGAGGATCACCTTCACGATCGCCCGGCCTTCCACGGCCCGCACGACGCCCGCGATGTCGCCCGCGACGACGCCGAACCGTCCCTGCAGCACATGTCCGACCGACAGCACCATGTCGATCTCGGACGCGCCGTCCTCGACGGCGGCCGCCGCTTCGAACGCCTTCACCCGCGGTTCGCTCGCGCCGAGCGGGAAGCCCACGACGGCGCAGATCTTGACGGGAGAGCCGGCCAGCCGTTCGCGGCAGTAATCGACCCAGACGCCGTTCACGCACACGCTGTGGAAGCCGTACATCATCGCTTCCTCGCACAGCCGCGCGATGTCCGCCTCGGTCGCCTGGGGCTTCAGCAATGTGTGGTCGATGTATTTCTCGAGCGTCTCGCCCGGTTTCCAGTACTTAATCAACGCCGTCCACCCCGATTCCGAGCAACCGGAACGCGCCGGCAAGCACCCGGTCGTTGTTGCCGTACCCCTCTTCCCGCTGCAGCCGCCACGCGTCTTCGGGCGAATGCCAGCCGACGCCGCCGATCTCTTCCTCCTGCGCCCTGAGGCTGCCGGAGACCGCTTCCACGAGATAGTAGTGGACTTCCTTCTCCACCGTCTCGTTATCTTTGCCGATGTAACGGTATTCCACCCGGTCGATCTTCGCCTCGATCCGGCCTCGGATGCCCGTCTCTTCCTCGATCTCGCGCAGCGCGGTCTGCTCGAACGTCTCGCCGGGCTCCATTTTGCCCTTCGGCAGCGTCATCTTGCCGAAACGGTCGCGGATGAGCTGGATCTCGATCCTTCCGTCCGCGCGGCGGTAGACGACGCCTCCCGCGGATATCTCCTTCATCGCGATAGCCCCCTGTCCCGCATTGTCGGTATGGATATGAGCAGGGGATTCCCCGGCCGCGGGCTCGGGCAATCCCCTCTCAGGCTGCATCTCTGCGTTCCCGCGAGAGCCGCCGCCGTCAGACGGCCGCCGTCGCGTCGGCCCGCGCGAGCTCGCCGCGGCATTCGTTCGCGTCCGCCTCCGTCATGCGCACCCGGCAGACCGATCCGATCAGCGACGGATCGCCGCGGAACGAAATCAGCAGATAGTTGTCGCTGTATCCGGTCAGCCGGATCTCGCCGTCCGGTCCCTTCGTCTGGCGCTCCGGAATGACGTCAAGCTCGCACCCGACGAAGTTGCGCGCGTATGCCAGCTGCATTTTCTCGGACAGTTCGATCAGCCGGTGAACCCGCTCGTGCTTCGTCTCCTCGTCGACCTGGTCCTCCATCCGCGCGGCCGGCGTGCCGGTCCGCTTCGAATACGGGAAGACGTGCATCTCGGCGAACCGCATCCGCTCCATGAACCGGTAGCCGTTCTCGAACATTTCGTCCGTCTCGCCCGGAAAGCCGGCGATCACGTCCGTCGTGATCGCGACGCCCGGCATCGCCTTGTGCAGTTCCTCGATCTTGCGCGCGTATTCCTCGGTCGTATATTTGCGCCGCATCCGCTTCAGCACCGTGTCGTCGCCCGCCTGCAGCGGGATGTGGAGGTGGCGGCACATTTTGCGCGAGCGGTTGAGCACGTCGATCATTTTCTCGCTGATCTGGCTGGCCTCGATGGAGCTGATGCGGATCCGCTCCAGCCCCTCGACCTTGTCGAGATCGACGAGCAGATCGGCGAGGTCGTAGTTCTCGAGATCGTCGCCGTAGCCGCCCGTGTGGATGCCGGTCAGCACGATCTCCTTGTAGCCCGACGCCACGAGCTTGCGCGCCTGCGCGATGACGCTCTGCGGATCGCGGCTGCGCGACAGCCCGCGCGCCCAGGGAATGATGCAGAACGTGCAGAAATTGTTGCAGCCTTCCTGAATCTTCAGGAACGCCCGCGTCCGGTCGGTGAAGGCCGGCACTTCGAGATCCTCGAATTCGCGCGTCTTCATGATGTTGCGCACGGCGTTCACCGGCTTGCGCGTGCGCTGGATTTCTTCAATATATTCAAGCAGCTTCGAGCGGTCCTGCGTGCCGATGACGAGGTCGACGCCGGGAATCGCCATCACTTCGGCCGGCGACGTCTGGGCGTAGCAGCCCGTCACCGCGATGACGGCGTCGGGATTGCGCCGGATCGCCCGGCGGATGATCTGGCGGCTCTTCTTGTCGCCGGTGTTCGTCACCGTGCAGGTGTTGATCAGATAGACGTCGGCCGGTTCGCCGTCGAAATCGACCTGCTCGTAGCCCGCCTGCTTGAACAGCTGCCAGATCGCTTCCGTATCGTAGAAATTCACCTTGCAGCCGAGCGTATAAAACGCGACCGTCGGCACTATTCGTCCCCTCCCATCTCTCCGGATTCGTACATGAGGCAGGCGAGCGCCGCCAGCGCCGCCGTCTCCGTGCGCAGGACCCGGGCGCCCAGGCCGACGGGCCAGGCGCCCGCCGCTTCGGCCTCTTCCGCTTCCCGTTCGCTGAAGCCGCCTTCCGGTCCGACGACGATCAGCAGCTTCAGCGGCCTGTCCGGCAAGCGGCTCGTCGTCTCCCGCACGCGGGTTCGAAGCCCTGCCGCCGGCTCCCCGCCCTGCCTCTCGTAACAGAAATAGACATCGTCATATTCGGCGAACGACCCGAGCAGATCCCGCCAGGTCGTAATGCCGGCCACTTCCGGCAATCGGCCGCGGTGCGCCTGTTCGGCCGCTTCCTTCGCGATCCTGCGCCAGCGCTCGAGCCGCCTGGCTTCCTGCTTCCCGTCATAACGGACGACCGCCCGCTCCGAGAGGAACGGCACGAACGCGGCGGCGCCCAGTTCCGTCCCCTTCTGGATGATGAGCTCCATCTTGTCGCCCTTCGGCAGGCTCTGCGCGATGACGACCGTCCACGCCGGTTCGCCCGCCGACGGCTTCAGTTCCTCCGCCTCGGCCTCCGCCAGTTCGGGCGTCACCCGCGTCAGCACGGCCTGCGCCTCGCGTCCGGCGCCGTCGCAGACGACGACGCGGTCGCCCGGCCGCATCCGCATCACCCGCGCAATATGGTAAGCGTCGCCGCCTTCCACGACGACCGTCCGGCCGCGGAAGGCGGCCGGCGGCACGATATATCGCTGCATGTCGATCTACCAACCTTCATCATACACGTTTTGCGGGGCAGCCGCCACAGGAAATCCGTGCGTCAGTTCGACAGGAATGACAGGCCGAACAGCGAGAACATCCCGAAGATGATCGGGCTCGCGAGGCCGAACAGCGGGCCCAGCGTCACCGCCCGGAGATCCGGAATGAAGACGAGCAGGAGGAAGACGAACACGCCCCATTGCGCGTAGCGGTCCAGCTTCTCCCGCACGCGGGGCGGCGAGAGGTCTTCGACGATCCGGTAGCCGTCCAGCGGCGGCAAAGGAATGAGATTAAAGATAAAGAGCAGCACGTTGATGTTGATCAGATAATTGAGAAAAATGCTGACCGCCAGCCGCACGCCGATCGAAGCGCCGTCAAGCCAGCCGGTATGGGCGAAGAGCGAATACAGCGCGACGCCGATGAACGCCAGCAGCAGATTGCTGAGCGGGCCGACGGCGGACACGACGATGCCCATGAGCCGCGGATAGCGGAACCGCGAGCGGACGACGGGCACCGGCTTCGCCCAGCCGAACCCGGCGATCAGCAGCAGAAGCGTCCCGATCGGGTCGAGATGGGCCATCGGGTTCAGCGTCACCCGTCCCTGGTCGCGCGCGGTCGGGTCACCGAACTTGTACGCGCTGTAAGCGTGGGCGAATTCGTGCACCGTGAACGCCAGCGCCAGGACAATCAGGATGAACGGCAGATGATCGAGCGGATACCAGAGAAACTGCTCCAGAAAATCCATCATCGGCCCCCCGGCTTCCTCGCCGTAAAGGCGATCCAGTCTTCCTGCTCGTCGCGGCGCATGATCTCGAACCCTGCCCCTTCAAGGCCCCGCCGCACCGCCTCTTCCTTGTTCACGTAAATGCCCGACGCGATGTACAGGCCGCCCGGTTTGAGCGCCGCGCGGACATCGTCGATGAATCGCAGGATGATGTCCGCGAGGATGTTCGCGACGACCAGATCGACCGGCGGCGTCACGTTGAGCGGGCCGGACGCGGAAGCTTCGCCGGACTTGAGCACGCCGAGCAGATCGCTCTCGCGAACGTCGATCCGGTCCGCGAGGCCGTTCAGCGCCGCGTTCGCCTTCGCGCTCGCGACCGCGACGGGATCGAGATCCAGCGCGAGCACACGCCGCGCGCCCAGCTTCACGGCGCCGATCGCGAGGATGCCCGAGCCGGTGCCGACGTCGATCACATCTTCGCCGCCGGTTATGGCGCGATCCAGGGCGCGCAGGCAGAGCGCCGTCGTCGCGTGGGTTCCGGTGCCGAACGCCATGCCGGGGTCGAGGTCGATCACGAGCTCGCCCGGACCGGGTTCATACGGCTCCCAGGTCGGCCGGATCGTCAGCCGGTCCGACACGCGGATCGGCTTGAAATATTGTTTCCACGACTCCGCCCAGTCCTCTTCGTCGATCAGCTTGTCTTCCAGCGAGAATCCGCCGGGGTCGATGCCGTAAGCGCCGAGCTCGCCGATCCGAGATTGCAGGATCTTCGTCACCGCGGACATGTCGGCGCCTTCGGGGAACCAGCCCTTGATCTCGACCCATCCCGGCGGTATCGCGTTCAGCGGCCGGTCGTACCATTCGCCGAGCCTTGTCGAATCGGGCTTCCGATCCTCCCACGATTCTTCGACCGACACGCCGTCCGCCTCGAGTTCATGCAGAAAATTCGTCACCATTTCGACCGCTTCCGCCTTGACGCGGACGGTCAGCTCATGCCATTTCAACCGTTTGAACCTCCCCGGAATTCAAGCGGCCGCATATGGCCGCTTTATCCATTGTACAACACCGGAAGCCCCGCGACAAAGAACGGCGCCCCGGATCGTCCAGCGATTCCGGGGCGCCTGATGGTTTTCTGTTCGGTCAATGCCATTCCGCCGTACCGCCGTGGGTCTCGATCAGCCGGGTCGCCTGTTCGACGATTTCATCGTCGACCAGCGCGGTGAGCGTCGTGCCGTCGCCATCCGGCCGGATGGAAGCGGCCCGCAGCGCTTCCAGCTTGCGCCACGCCTCGCGGGCCCGCGCGGCGTCGCCAAACGATGCGCTGAGTTCGGGCATGGCCGACCGCCTCACCCGCCGCGCTGCCGGCGATCCGCCGCCCGCGCCCGCTCCATCGCCTCAAAGTCGTCCGGGTTCGCCGTCTTCGGGTCGAACACCACATCTTCCGCGCCGGCTGTCGGCAGCCTCCGCCTGCCGCCCCGCCGCGCGTTGTTCTGTGCCGTCATGGCTTCTTCCTCCTTCGGCCTCATGCGGCATGTTCCCCCCGCCGCATCCGATAGTGTGCGGAGGCGCCGCCCCGAATATGCGGAAGAAGCCGTCCGCCCCTCACTCGCCGCGGAACGCCCGTCTCATCCGCTCGAACAGGTTCCCGGATTGGCCGCTGCCGTTGCCGCCGGAGGCGTAGGCGCTTTCCTGCGACAGGCCGGCAAACTGGCGCAGCAGTTCCTTCTGCTCCTCGGTCAAATTCGTCGGCGTCACGACGACGACCTTGACGTGCTGGTCGCCCTGGCCCATGCCGCGCAGCCGCGGCACGCCCTTGCCCTTCAGGCGGAAATAGGTGCCCGTCTGCGTGCCCGGCGGAATGCGCAGCTTCACCTTCTCCGTCAGCGTCGGCACCTCGATCTCGTCGCCGAGCGCCGCCTGCGCGAACGTCAGCGGCACCTCGCAATAGATGTCGTCGCCTTCGCGCTCGAAGAATTCGTGCGGCTTCACGCGGATAACGATGTACAGGTCGCCGGGCTGCCCGCCGCGCGTGCCGGCTTCGCCTTCGCCGGCCAGCCGGATCTGCGCGCCTTCGTCGACGCCCGCCGGTATGCGCACATGGATGGTGCGCTGCCGCTTCACCTTGCCCGTGCCGCGGCAGGAGGCGCACTTGTCGCGGATGACCCGGCCGGCGCCGCCGCATTGCGAGCAGGTCCGGCGGTTCACGATGCGTCCGAACGGCGTGTTCTGCACGATCTCCTGCTGGCCGGTGCCGCGGCAGGCCGAACAGACTTCCGGCTTCGTCCCCGGACGAGCGCCGCTGCCGTGGCAGGTGTCGCAGGTTTCCGTGCGCGGAATCGTGATTTCTTTCTCGGCGCCGAACACCGCTTCCTTGAACTCGATGGTCATCGTGTACTGCAGGTCGCTGCCCCGCTGCGGCGCGTTCGGATCGCGGCGGCTTCCGCCGCCGAAGAACATGTCGAAGATGTCGCCGAATCCGCCGAAATCGCCGAATCCGCCGAAATCGCCGGCAAATCCGCCGCCTCCCCCGAAGCCCTGGTTCGGATCGACGTGTCCGTAGCGGTCGTATTGGGCGCGCTTCTTCTCGTCGCTCAGGACGTCATACGCTTCCTTGACTTCCTTGAACCGCTCTTCGGCGTCCGGCGCCTTGTTGACGTCCGGATGCAGCTTGCGGGCCAGGCTGCGGTACGCCTTCTTGATCTCTTCCTGCGTCGCGTCTCTGCTGACGCCCAGCACCTCGTAATAATCCCGCTTCTGCGCCACTCAGCCACCCCCGTCCAACTGGAGCAATCTCTCCCGCGCTCATGCATAACCGAGGGCCAAAGCCGATTGGACCGACTTTGACCCTCCGCCACGCAATTGAACCTTCGATCTTATTTCTTGTCGTCGACCACTTCGTAGTCGGCGTCCACGACGTTGTCCCTGCCCTTCGCGGCGCCGCCTTCCGCTCCGCCGCCGGCCTCGCCCTGCTGCGCTCCGGCCTGCTGATACAGCTTCACGGACAGCTGCTGCACCACGTTCGACAGCTCTTCGGTCGCCGACTTGATCTGACCCAGGTCGTTCGTCTCCAGCGCCTTCTTGACCTTGTCCTTCGCGTCGTTCGCCTTCTGGATCTCGGACGCGTCGACCTTGTCGCCGAGATCCTTCAGCGTCTTCTCGACCGTGTAGACGAGATGGTCGGCGTTGTTCTTCGCCTCGGCGAGCTCGCGGCGCTTGCGGTCTTCCTCCGCGTATTGCTCGGCTTCCTTCCGCATCCGCTCGATCTCTTCCGGCGTCAGGCCGCTCGAGGACGTGATCGTGATCTTCTGCGATCTGCCCGTGCCCTTGTCAACCGCGGACACGTTGACGATGCCGTTCGCGTCGATGTCGAACGTGACCTCGATCTGCGGCACGCCGCGCGGCGCCGGCGGGATGT
>NICF_comb_assmDRAFT_10002966_pt1 | contig 12491 bp, 12 predicted proteins | sample NewIslPassag4_SG_FD_11279 | JGI IMG/M metagenome (IMG submission 11279) | reverse complement strand
CGCGGGCCGGGTGTGGAACCGCAAGGATATTGGGTCGCCGGCGGACAATTCATGCCCCAGCGGACCGGAACGAGCCGGCCGCAGCCAGAGCCGCCGGAGGTGGAAGCGATGGCCAACGCGACAAGTATACGCACCATCGGGGTTGTCGGCGCCGGCACCATGGGCCAAGGCATCGCCCAGGTGGCCATTCAGTCAGGTTTTGCCGTGCGGTTGGTGGACGTGAATCAGGAACTGGTGGACAAAGGGCGCGAGCGGATAGCGGCGCAGCTGGAACGGGCCGTCCAGAAGGGACGCGTCGCCCGAGCGGACGCGGACGCCGCGCTGGCCCGGCTGGCGACAGGCACGGACCGGGCCATCCTGGCGGAGGCCGACTTTGTCATCGAAGCGGTGACCGAGCAGTTGCCTGTGAAGCTCGAGGTATTTAAGGCGCTGGACCAGGTGTGCCGCCCCGGCGTCATCCTGGCCAGCAACACCTCAGGTTTGAGTATCACCGCCATGGCGGCCGCTACCGGCCGCCCGGAGCTGGTGGTGGGCATGCACTTTTTTAACCCGGCCCCGGTCATGAGGCTAGTGGAAGTGGTGCGCGGCGCTCAAACCGCCGATGAGACCATCGACACCACCGTCCAGCTGGCCAGGCAACTGGGCAAAGAACCGGTAACCGTCGAGGAGTCCCCGCTTTTCATCGTCAACCGCATTCTCTGTCCAATGATCAACGAGGCGATTTTTGCCCTGCAGGAGGGAGTCGCGAGCGCGGAGGACATCGACCGTGCGATGGTGCTGGGTGCCAACCATCCCATCGGCCCGCTGGCCTTGGCAGACCTGGTGGGTCTGGACACCTTGCTCTTCGTGCTCGAGACATTGCACCAGGAAACCGGCGACCCCAAGTACCGCCCGGCGCCGCTTTTGCGCAAGCTGGTGCGGGCCGGCCGCCTGGGGCGCAAGACCGGTCGGGGCTTTTTCACCTACTCGGGCTGAAACGGCGCCAGCCACCGCGGGGGCAACCAAGCGATAGTAGACCGGGCCGGCCGCAGGACATGAAAGCAATCCGCGGCCGGCCTGCGCGGGTCACCACTGGTAGGAAGGGCGGCCGTCGGGGGACGGCGCGCTGGAGCGGCCAGGGTCATAGGCACGACTGCAACGCCCCGCGTCTGGGGTCCTACAGGAGGTCCCACTCCCGCAGGCGCTCGAGGACACCCGGGGGCTCGCTGGTCCAATCCTGCTTTTCGTGGAGCCTGCCCGCCCGTTTCAAATACGCGATGTGCAGCGCCCGCACGGTGATCGCGTTCACGCCGGCGGCCCTGAGGGCGTACGCGATCATCTCCCATGGATCCCGCCAGCCCGACCGCTGCAGTGGACCGGCCAGCTCCTGGAACCGCTCCATTACCCGATCGCGCACGGCCTCCCCCAGGTAGTCGTTGACCACTGCCATGGCGTGACCGTACTGCTCCGCGCGCCGGTACAGGTCCCACATCCCGCTCCGCTCCCTCAACTACCGCCTGAAGGCGCGCACCCGCGCCCCGTCCCCAATGCGGGGACGGCGCCCTTACTGGGCGCCGTTCCCCTGCCACAGCTTGCGCAGCACCGTCTGGAGGATGCCGCCGTTGCGGTAGTATTCGACCTCCACCGGGCTGTCGATGCGCACGATGGTCTTGAAGGTGATCTCAGTCCCGTCGGGCCGCTGGGCTCGCACCGCCAGCTCCTGCCGCGGCGTGATGCCCTTGCTGAGGCCTTCGATGTAGAAGACCTCTTCGCCGGTGAGGCCCAGGCTCTTGCGCCCTTCGCCCGGCATGAATTGCAGCGGCAGCACACCCATACCCACCAGGTTGCTGCGATGGATGCGCTCGAACGATTCAGCGATGACTGCCCGCACGCCCAGGAGGTAGGAGCCCTTGGCCGCCCAGTCGCGGGAGCTGCCGGATCCGTATTCCTGGCCCGCCACCACAATGACCGGCGTGCCGGCCTCCTTGTACCTCATGGCCGCGTCGTAGACGGGCATGACCTCGCCCGTGGGCAGGTAGCGGGTCCAGTTGCCCTCCTTGCCCGGCACCAGTTCGTTGCGGAGCCGGATGTTGGCGAAGGTGCCCCGCATCATCACTTCATGGTTGCCCCGGCGCGAGCCGTACGAGTTAAAGTCCCGCGGCGCCACGCCCCGCTCCTGCAGGTACCGGCCAGCCGGGCTGTCGGGATGAATGGAGCCCGCGGGCGAGATGTGGTCGGTGGTAATGGAGTCGCCTAGCATGACCAGGACCCGGGCGCCGACGATGTCCTGGACCTCGCCCGGCTCCTCGCTCATGTCGACAAAGAAGGGCGGCTCCTGCACGTACGTTGACTCGGGATCCCACCGGTACAGCTCGCCCTCCGGCACCGGGAGACTGCGCCACTGCTCGTCGCCGTCGAACACCGACGCGTACCGCTCCCGGAACATCTCCGGCTTGACGGAGTTCGCGATGGTGTCGCGGATCTCTTCCTGAGACGGCCAGATGTCCCGCAGGTACACCGGGCGCCCCTCGGAGTCATAGCCGAGAGGATCCGACGTCAAATCGATGTCCACGGTGCCGGCGAGCGCGTAGGCCACCACCAGAATGGGCGATGCCAGGTAGTTGGCCTTTACGAGCGGGTTTATGCGGCCCTCGAAATTCCGGTTGCCGCTCAGCACCGCGGCCGCAACCAGATCCTGCTCGCGGATGGCCTGTCCCACCCAGTCCAGCAGCTGCCCGCTGTTGCCAATGCAGGTCGTGCACCCGTAGCCGACCACGTGGAAACCGAGCTTCTCCAGGTACGGCATGAGTCCCGCGGCCTGCAGGTAGTCGGTCACCACCCGTGAGCCGGGCGCCAGGCTGGTCTTGACGTGGGCCGGCACCGTCAGGCCGCGCTCCACGGCCTTCTTGGCCAGCAGGCCCGCACCGATCATCACCGACGGGTTGGACGTGTTGGTGCAGCTGGTGATCGCGGCGATGACCACCGAACCGTGGGTCAACTCCGTTGCCTGTCGGGTGGCCACCGCGACGCCGCCCTGGCTGCTGGCCGCGGGCTCCGCCTCGCCCTTGCCGAAGTAGTCCCGCATGGCGGTGCGGAAGGACTCCCGCGCCTTCCCCAGGCTCACCCGGTCCTGCGGCCGCCGCGGACCGGAAACGCTGGGCTCCACCGTGCTCATGTCGAGCTCCAGCACGGCCGAGAACTCGGGCTCCGGCGTGTCGTCGGTGCGGAACAGACCCTGCTCCTTGTAGTAGCGCTCCACCAGGTCAACCAGTTCGGGGTCGCGCCCCGTCATGCGCAAGTAGCGCAGCACCTCGTTGTCCACGGGGAAGAAGCCGCACGTAGCGCCGTACTCGGGAGCCATATTGCCGATGGTGGCCCGGTCCGCGAGCGGCAGGCGGTTTAGGCCCTCGCCGAAGAACTCGACGAACTTGCCCACCACGCCGTATTTGCGCAGCATCTGCGTGATGGTCAGTACCAGGTCGGTGGCCGTGGCGCCTTCGGGAAGCGCGCCCGTCAACCGCACGCCAACCACTTCGGGGATAAGCATGTAGTACGGCTGGCCCAGCATGACGGCCTCCGCCTCGATGCCGCCGACGCCCCAGCCCAGCACGCCGAGGCCGTTGATCATCGTCGTGTGGGAGTCGGTCCCCAGCACGCTGTCGGGGAAAACCACCGTCTCGCCGTTGACCTGGCGCCGCACGGCCACGCTGGCCAAGTACTCCAGGTTGACCTGGTGCACGATCCCCGTGCCCGGAGGCACGACCCGGAAGTTGTCGAAGGCCTTCTGCGCCCACCGCAGCAGGGCGTAGCGCTCGCGGTTGCGCTCAAACTCCTTCTGGACATTGATCAGGAACGCGTCGGGCGAGCCGAAGGCGTCCACCTGCACCGAGTGGTCGATCACCAAGTCCACCGGTATCAGGGGGTTGATGCGCTTCGGGTCACCGCCGCGCTGGGCGATAGCGCCCCGCATGGCGGTCAAGTCGACCACCGCCGGCACGCCCGTGAAGTCCTGCAACAGTACCCGGGCGGGCATGAAGCCGATCTCCTGATCGGAGACCTTCCCCGGCTGCCAGCGGGCCAACGCCTGCACCTGCTCCTCGGTCACCACATACCCGTCACAGTGGCGCAGCAGGCTTTCCAGAAGCACCCGCAGGGAGAAAGGCAAGCGCGAGACGTTGGCCACGCCCGCCCGCTCCAGGCTGTCCAGCCGGTAGATCACGGCCGGCCCGCGAGCCGTCTCCAGGGTCGCCCGACTGCCGAACGCATTCAAGACTGCCATGATCGTCTCCTTTCCATTGCGTATTTCTGTATACAGCGCGCCCGACCAGCACTCGCCCACAGCAAAAATTCGCTTTCAAGGGGCATTGTACCACAACGGGGCGCGGCTGTGCATCCACACCTCAGGGAGCCCCTCCTTCACCGTACACGCTCTTTGACGCCCGTCCCTGCCTTGGGCTATGATGATCTTGTCTCCCGCCGGAGGTGACGCCCTTGGACGTCGGATTTCCCCGCCCCTCCAAAGGCCGCATACCCCATGCGCGCCTGTTCGGAAACCAACTGCGCGCCCTGCGCAACGACGAGTACATCGCCCACCTACTCAAGCAAAATTTGGAGTTGAAAGCGCTGGTGCGGGCCTTGGCGGAGAAGTTCCTGGAAGGCAAGCCACCCCGTGAGGTACGCCGACTCCTGCACGAAGTGCTGCTGGAGCAGCGCCGCATCTACAACGAAGCCCTCACCCGCCAGGCCATCAAGCAGGCGCGGCATGTGGACGACCTCTTGGCCATGTTGGACGAGATCCGGGAACACGACGGCTTCTCCCGGGATGGCACGGCGTGACCCGGCCCTCAGGCGTTGTCTTCGCCGAGCCGGGCCACGATTCCCGTCATCAGCCGCGCGAAATCCCGGGCGACCCGCGCGCCGGTTTCCACCACCTCATCGTGACTTAAGGGGTGCGGCGAAATTCCGGCGGCCAGGTTGGTGATGCAGGAGATGCCCAACACTCGCATGCCCATGTGGCGAGCCGCAATCACCTCTGGTACCGTGGACATGCCGACCGCGTCGGCCCCAAGGATGCGTAACGCCCGGATCTCAGCCGGAGTCTCGTAGCTGGGCCCGCTCACGCAGGCGTAGATGCCCTCCTGCAACCGCAGCCCTTCCTGCTCGGCCACGCCGCGGGCTAGGCGCCGGAGTTCGGGGTCATACGCGCTGGTCATGTCCGGAAACCGCGGCCCGAAGGCATCTTCGTTGGGACCGATCAGCGGGTTGGTGCCGAGCAGGTTGATGTGATCGGCGATCAGCATCAGATCTCCGGCGCTGAACGCCGGGTTGAGGCCGCCTGCGGCATTGGTGACGATCAAGGTGGTCACGCCCAGCTCGCGCATGACCCGCACCGGGCGTACCACGTCCGCCATGGAGTAGCCCTCGTAAAAGTGGACACGGCCTTGCATGGCCCAGACGGGGGTGCCGGTGAGCCGCCCGGCCACGAGGCGTCCCCGGTGGCCGGGCACCGTCGAGGATGGAAAATGCGGGATCTCCGAGTAGGCGAGGGACACCGCACCCTCCATCTGATCCGCTAGGATCCCCAGGCCCGAGCCCAGGATCATCCCCACCCGGGGCCTCATCGCCGCCCGCTGGGCCACGTGGGCTGCGGCCGCCCGTACTCGCTCCAGCTCCGTCATCTGCCCATGACCGCCCCTCTCGCGGCCCCCGCCAAAGCCTACTGGTCGTCGGCGGGCACACCGGTGTCGGGAATGGCTGCCCGGGCCAGCTCATCGGCCCGCTCGTTCCACGGGTCGCCCGCATGGCCCGTCACCTTAACCCATTCCACGTGGTGGCACCGGCTGACCCGCAGCAGTTCCTGCCACAGGTCTTGGTTCTCCACCGGTTTCTTGGCCGCGGTGCGCCATCCGTTAGCCTGCCACCGCTCCACCCAGCCGCGGCGGAAAGCGTTGACCAGGTACGCGCTATCACTGTGGATCCGGACGGAGCAAGGCCGCCGCAACGCTTTGAGGGCTTCGATGGCGGCGGTCAACTCCATGCGCTGGTTGGTGGTCTGGCGTTCGCCGCCGGAGAGCTCTCGCCGGTGCTCACCCCACAGGAGGATGGCTGCCCAGCCCCCCGGTCCGGGGTTTCCACGGCAAGCCCCGTCGGTGTAGATCTCCACCACGCGCCCGCGGCCTGCGACACCTGCCGTGGGTCCAACGTTGCGGTCCACGTTACTGGGTCAGTGTATTGATCAACCGCTCCACAAAGTCAGGCGCAGCGTTGGTGATCAGAGTCAGCCCTACCATGGTCAGCAGGGCGAAAGCCAGGTTGGCAAAGCCGCGCAGGCGGTTCGGGATTTCAAAAGGCGGCAACCGGCGCCCCCCGAAAACCAGGCCCACCAGCCCTGTATTGAAAGCGCCGATGCCGATAAGGATCAGCACCAGTTCTCCCCAGATGCCGGGAAACACACTTTCGAACCAGCCCAACTGCCTCACGCTCCGTCAACAGCAATGATGTGACAGCTCTGCCCCAGCGGGCGCCCCCGACCGGCCTGGGCGGTGCCTGGTCGTCGTTACTCTATCCACCTATTTTATGGTAGGATAGCTTGTGGGACAAGGCCGAACTTGGCCCAACACGGGCGGGGAAGGACGGTCGTGCATGAACCTCGCTGCCTACATTGTCCTTGGGTTGGCAGCCGGCACGCTGAGCGGCCTGCTGGGCGTGGGCGGCGGCATCATCATCGTGCCGGTCTTGAACAAGGTATTTCACGTGCCCATGAACGTGGCCGTGGGCACCTCACTGCTTATCATTATCCCCACGGCGCTGGTGGGCAGCCTCACCCACTACACGAGAGGCAACCTCCAGCTCCAGTTGGCCCTGCCCATCATGCTGGGCACTATGGCCGGCGGATACGTGGGGGCGCGCCTGGCCGGGATCGTGCCCGAACTCGCGCTCAAGCGCGCATTCGCACTGCTGGCCCTCTACACGGCCTACCGGCTATGGTTTGACCGCTAGCCCAGGCCGCCCTGCGCGAGTCGCTCCTCCCAAAGCCGGCGCCAGCGGTCAGACACCCGCGCCTGCTCCACGACAGACCGCGCCTGCGCGGTTTGGCCCGTGCGCAGGCACGCTTCTAAGGCCAGGTCGAGCACGGCCACATAGTCTTCCCGTTGCCACGGCATGAGCCGTCCCACCGCCACGGCGACGGCCGGGGCCAGGGCGGCGGCGGCTCCCCACTCGCCCGCCTCCGCCTGTAGCGTCACCAAGCGACTAAGGTTCTCCAGGTCGTTGGGCAAGCGGCGGGCCACCTGCCGGCTCAGACGAAGCGCCAGCGACTTGTCGCCCGCCTGCAAGGACATGGCCGCCGCCTGCGCCTCAAGACGCGGGTCATCGGCCCTCTCGGCGGCCCACAACAGCGCTTCGACCGCCGCTTGAGGCTCGGACGAAGCCACGCCGCGGGCGTAGGCCAGCGCCACGGCCGCCAGCGCCTCGCCCGGCCAAGCGTCGGGCTTGAGGCGCAGGCCGCGCCGGTACGCGCGCCACGCCCGTTCGGGCGCCTCGGTCCCCCACAGGCTGGCCAGTTCCAGGTACAGGTCGCCTCGAGCCTCGGGAGGGAACGTTTCCACCACGGTCTCCCAATCGTCGCGGGCCCGCAGGTGCTGGGCCGCCGCGTGGATCGCCCGGCGCAGGACCGTCTCCCCGCCAGTCGGGTGGCCTGCGGCCGCGATGGCCTGCCGCAAGTACTCCAGCCCGCGATGACGGCCCGCCTTGAGCAAGTGCTCACCTAACGCCAGGAGGATCCCCGCCCGGCTCTGCGGCATACGCTGCGCCAAGCGGATCATGAACAGCTCGAAACCCGCATACCACCCCTGCTTTTGGCAAAAGCGAGCCAGCCGCATTAACGCTTCGTCGTCCTTGCCGTACTGCCGCAGCACCTCGCGGCAGTACCCGGCAAACTCTTCCCGCTGCCCGCTTTCCGCCAACTGGCGCAGTTGCGCCATGACCGCCCGAAGGGCGTCGACTGGATTCCGTTGCGTCACAGGCTCCCCCTCACCACCCGGTGCGGCCGGCGCGGCCCGTGCCCGGCCACGTTGCGCAACCCCCATTCTAAGCGCTGCACGCCGGCATGTAAATACGAGCGGAGGAAGGCAGCCGCCCCTAGGCCACCCTCGGACTCCACGGGCCGCCTCCGCCGCCCGCAAGCGCCCGGGTGCGGTCCGGCACCGCCGGCGGCCCGGGCCGGCGCAGGAGTAGAAGCCGTGGCCGAGAACCTTTGGCCTAGACCCCAGCCCAGCAAGGAGGATGGGAGGATGAAGGCGGTACGCATTCACGCCCACGGCGGGCCGGAAGTGCTGCGTTTCGAAACCGTGCCGGACCCGGTACCGAGAGCCGACGAGGTGCTGGTGCGGGTGCGGGCCTGCGCGCTGAATCACCTGGACCTGTGGAACCGCAAAGGCTTGCCGCGCCCCATGGTCCAACTGCCTCGCATCCTGGGCTCTGACATCGCCGGGGAGGTGGTGGCGGTAGGCGAACTGGTGGACGACATCAAGCCGGGCGACGCGGTGGTGGTCAGTCCAGGTGTGGGATGCGGCCACTGCCGCCACTGTCTCAGTGGCCGGGACAACCTGTGTCCCGATTATCAGATCATCGGCGCCGGGCGCGACGGAGGCTATGCCCAGCTGGTGGCTGTCCCGCGGGCCAACATAGTGCCCAAACCAGAAGGGTTAAGCTTTACGGAAGCCGCGGCCTTTCCCCTCACCTTCCTCACCGCATGGCACATGCTGGTGGGCCGGGCCAAGGTCCGGCCAGGCGAGGACGTTTTCGTGTGGGGAGCCGGGAGCGGCGTCGGCAGCGCCGGTATCCAGATTGCCAAACTGCTGGGTGCGCGGGTGATCGCGGCCACCAAGGGTCAAGAGAAGGCAGCCAAAGCGCGGGAGTTGGGCGCCGACGTGGTTGTCGACTACTCCACCGGCGACGTGCTCAAGACGGTTCGAGCGCTGACGGACGGCCGTGGGGTCGACGTGGTCTTTGAACACGTGGGGCAGGCCACCTGGGAAACCAGCATCAAGATGCTCTGCCGCGGGGGGCGGTTGGTCATCTGTGGCAACACCTCGGGTTGGGAGGCCCGGACAGACCTGCGATACGTCTTCTTCCGGGAGCTCTCCATCCTCGGCTCCGAGATGGGCAGCAAGGGCGAACTCCTCGAACTGCTGCCGTGGGTCGCCAACGGCCGCCTGCGGCCTGTGGTGCACACGGTGTTGCCGCTGGAGCAAGCCGCCGAAGCCCATCGCTTGCTTGAGGCTCAGGCCCAGTTCGGCAAGATCATCCTGGAACCACCCCTTGACTGACGGTCCATGCAAGGGGGACCAGGGGCCGCGGGAGTTGACCCGTGCGAAGTTCGGGGAAACGAAAAAGGCGGGGCTAACCCCGCCTTGAATTTCTTGGACCGTCTCCCTTCAACTGGACTCCGGCGACCATCCCCGGCGCCCCGGCCCAGCCGGCCGGAGCTGGTGGCCGGGGGCGGCACGGGTTTCGCCGTCGTTACCGCGGGACCGCAGTCTCCCGGGCGGTAACCAGCTCCACGCTCTTGAACCGGTCGGCCACTCGGCGCATCACTTCGGGCATAGCGGTGTACTCCATCTCCTCAAGAGGCAGCCGGTGCGGTTCGAAGGGTCCCATCCGCCGCATCATCTCGGCCATCTCGAGCGCGGTCTGCCGCGCCTTGTCGAAGCCCGGGTCGCCGAACATGTCCCGCGGGCCCACCAACCGGCCATTGTTGATCTGGAACCCGTACGCCACCACCCTCGGCGGGCCGTCGAAACGGCTGGTGTTGGCCTGGTCGAAGCCCACGGGCATTAGCGGGCCGCAGTGGGAGCCCCTCATCCAACCCTCCACCAGGTGGGGCTGGGCAAAGGCCTCTAGCGCCTCCCCGACCGCCGGCAGCCCGCTTTGGCACCGGACGATGAGCACCGGGTCGTCCTTGCCCACGTACTTGCCGGCGATGAGGCTCAGTCGCTGGGTGGAGGTGCTGGCCACCGGCTCGTTTTCGCCCGGCCGGTACACGTTGCGGATGACGAAACGGCTCGGTGACCCGATGAAAGACAGCAGGTCATAGCTCTCGCTGGGCGTGTGGAACCGGGCGATCTTGTTTTCCCTAAGGTCCAGGATCTCAAAGTCAAAGCCCCCGTGCATCTTGGGGTCGATCACAAGGCCGGGGGTGTTAAAGGGGTCCGCGAACATGCGGTAGACCGGAAGGTTCCACGCGCCGGGACTCGTCTTGTCGCCCAGGAAGATGACCACGGGCTCGCTGGGGCGCTCCTCGAACTGCATCTCGGCCACGCCCGGGCCCAGGCCCTTAACGGTGCCTGCGAAAGCGTCCTTGAGCAGATCCTGCCCCGCGCCGTACAGCTTCAGGCCCTTAGCTACTTCGGTGGTAGCCCGGAACACCTCCCACGCGATCCGGTGCACCAACTCGCTGTCGACACCGTGGCGGTGGGTCATGATCAGGGCGATGTCGTCGCCCACCCGGCCGACGCAGTAGTCCTCAATCACGCCTTTATCCTTGCGCTGCTCCAACTCCGCCTCGGCCGTCCGCATCATGTCCGGATGGACCGCCGAGTGCCCTACAAAACCGCCGGTATCCGCCTTAATCACCGACAAGGTGATCATTGTGCTCATGGAAACCTCCTTACAGGATGGTCCGCGGCGAACCCAAGCGCCGCAGGCCTCTAAAAACAGGCGCGCGCCACCCTTCGAGGCCGCCGGCGTGCTCTCGGGAAGACCGCTGCCCGGCGCCTGGCTGGCCGCCGGGGCGGTGAGGGAATTTAACCGCCTGTGCCGGAAGGGCGCGCCAGCACACCCCCCGCCCCACCCCCCTGGGCGGGCGACCTTTGTGGCCACCGGCGCCCCCTCTGTCCCCGCGATCGCTCGCGGGATTTACAGGACGCCTAACGACCGTGGCCGGGCCGAGTGGCATCCGCCGATGATCCGATGAACCACTTCCTCGTCAACTTGCCCGCGGCTAAGCCGCTGGACAAGTCCAGGCGCTTTGTCGTATTCAATTGTGTACGATGCCGCTCGGACGGCTCGTGCTCTCCCTAGGCCTCGCCCCCTTCCTCCACCGTCACCCGATGCCCCACCTGAAACACCCCTTCGGAACGCCGCACCGGCCCGAGCCGCCGCATCGACGCGGACGACGCTTACGCAGGCCTGAGTAGCCGCGTTGCCGGCCGCTCTCCAGAGCCTCGCCCCCTTGGGGCAACCGGCAAAGTCGAGGGCATTGGCACCTTATGCGGATACCGTCCGCTGGTGACACCGCGAAAGCCGCGGGCCTCCTAATACAGGATGATTATACCACCCCCCCAGGGGGGTGTCCAGGATAACCTAGTACCTAGCACCCCGGCCGTAGTGCCAGGGTCACCGCGGGAAGGCAGGTGGCGACCATGCGCCGCTGGCTGCTGAGGGCCCTGCTGCTGATGGGCCTCAGCTGGCTTTACCGGGCTGGCCAGCGCTTCGTCCTCCGGCGCCTGAGTTGACCGGCGCCGCCACCCGGAGCCTAGGATTGCCCATCCCCTCCTGCGCCGGGACTTCATGTTATACTGGGGTGCGGGAGGCGACGCACCATGCCAAACGAGACCGTCAGCCCGGTGGAGGGTGCTCGCGCACCGGGGGCAAACGTCTCCGCCATTTTGGAACGACTGGCAGAGATGTATCCCGAGGCCCGGTGTGCACTGCACTTCTCAACCCCCTTTGAACTGCTAGTGGCATGCATCCTCTCGGCCCAATGCACCGACAAGCGGGTCAACATGGTGACGGCCAGGTTGTTCCCCCGCTGCAACCGGCCGGAGCACTTTGCCGCCATGAGCCCCGAGGAGCTGGCGGAGGAAATCCGGGACTGCGGCCTGTACCGGAGCAAAGCCCGCCACATCGTGGAACTCTCCCGGATTCTGCTTGACCGCTACGATGGGCAAGTGCCCAGGTCCCGGGAGAAACTGATGCAGTTGCCCGGCGTCGGCCGCAAAACCGCCAACGTCGTGCTCAGCAACGCTTTCGACGTGCCGGCCATCGCGGTCGACACCCACGTGTTCCGCGTCGCCAACCGCATAGGGCTGGCCACGGCCGACGATCCGCTCAAGACGGAACTGCAGCTCATGGCCGTCATCCCGGAGTCTTTGTGGAGCCAAGCCCACCACTGGCTCATCCATCACGGCCGCAACCTGTGTTCGGCCCGCAACCCCCGGTGCCACGCCTGCCCCATCCAACCTTATTGCCGCTTCGCCGCGCAGCGGGCCGGCACGCAGCCGCCCGCGCCGGCTGCGCCGGAGTCCCGGGCGACCGCCCGGGGAGGGACCCGCCAGGGCGTGAGCACCGGCGCCGCCCGCTTAGGGAAGCAATCCTCCAAGCCCCAGGAACGGAGCGAAACCGCACCTCCGGCCCTCGCGGCGCGCAAGGAGGCCGGCCGGCCGTGAGCAACCCAGCAGGCGGCCCCCGCCCGCCGTTACCGCAATTTCCCGGGCTCTTGGCGGGGAAGA
>NICF_comb_assmDRAFT_10002965_pt1 | contig 12492 bp, 12 predicted proteins | sample NewIslPassag4_SG_FD_11279 | JGI IMG/M metagenome (IMG submission 11279) | reverse complement strand
TTTCAAGGTCCAACCTCGCGTCAAGCGACATTGTCTATATTACCACATTTATTTCTCTCTGTCAACATTCTTTTCGCTGGTTTGTTTTGGTACTTTGTCACTTGACTTTTTCTTTACAAAAATATTATTAACGGCCTACAAATTCCGCTTTTAATAATATTTTTCAATCGCAACGACATGTGTTAATATACCACGTTTTAAATTCCTATTCAATGTCTATTAATAGTCCTATAGCGCCGTTATCCAATAATAACAGCATTATGCTCAAGTATGCGTCAATATACTATAAATTACACTTTCTCAAGTTCACTTTTAATTGATTTAAAATCTTCCCATGCAGGATACTTTTTCTCCGGATCTCTTAAGAGTGCTGCTGGATGATAAGTAGCTATTATCTTTACGCCTTTTCTTTCTATCCACTTGCCCCTCATAACAGTTATCTTAAAATCTTTATCAATTATGGCTTTCGCTGCCGTAGCACCTAAACATACAATAATCTTTGGAGCTATTATAGCAACTTGATTTCTCAGATAAGGTAAGCATGCATCTACCTCATTTTGCAGTGGGACTCTATTATTAGGTGGCCTACATTTTACTATATTTGCTATATATACATCTTCTCTTTTTAAGTTTATCGCTTCAAGCATTTTATTTAGTAGCTGACCTGCTCTCCCAACAAATGGCCGCCCTTGCATATCTTCATCTCGTCCAGGGCCTTCACCTATAAACATAATCTTAGACCTTAAATTTCCTTCACCAAAAACTACATTGTTTCTGACATTGTGCAGCGGACATTTTGTACAATTCATACATTCTTCCATAAGTTGTTTCAAAGGCAATAACGACATTAAAACCACCCTTTTGTTTTAAAAATTCGCCTTTCTATACTTTTCTCGTTCACTTTCGTAAAGATTATTTCCGTACATGTCAATCGTAACAATGACAGGAAAATCTTCGACAGTAAATTCATGTATCGCCTCTGGTCCTAAATCATTATACGCAACTACTTTAGACTCTATCACTCTTTCTGATAGTAATGCACCAGCACCACCAATTGTTGTAAAATACACAGCGTGGTACTTCATCATAGCATCAATGACTTCTTGATTTCTGTATCCTTTTCCGATCATCCCTTTAAGCCCAATCTCCAAAAGTTTCGGCGTGTATGCATCCATTCTGCCACTTGTAGTAGGCCCACAGCTTCCTACCGCTTGACCAGGTTTTGCAGGACAAGGTCCTACGTAGTAAATTACTTGATTTTTTATGTCAACTGGCATATCTTGACCATTGTTTAATAATTCTATCATCCTTTTATGTGCAGCATCTCTGGCAGTAAGAACTTTACCTGTAATCAAAACAGTATCGCCAGCTTTTAAATTTTTTATGACTTCTTCTGTTAAAGGTGTATTTATCTTTTTATACATTTTCCCCTCCACATTTTTAATTTGTTTTTATAGTATAGCTGTCGCATGCCTTGTAACATGACACGATATATTTACAGCTACTGGAAGCATTGCGATATGGGTAGGATATTTTTCTATATTTACTGCTAGAGCGGTTATCCTACCTCCCAGTCCTTGCGGTCCTATTCCAAGGCTATTTACTTTTAATAAAAGTTCTTCTTCCAATGCCCTCACATCGCCGTCACTGCTTCTTTGATCGATCGGCCTTAAAAGGGCCTTTTTTGCAAGTAACGGCGCATACTCAAAATTGCCGCCTATTCCAACGCCTACCACCAGAGGCGGACATGCATTAGGACCTGACGCTTCAACTGTATCAATTATAAACTTCTTTACACCTTCAATGCCGTCGGAAGGCTTCATCATCTTTAGCGCACTCATGTTTTCACTTCCTGCGCCTTTTGGCGCAACTGTAATTTTTAATTTGTCGCCGCCTACAATATCATAATGTACAATAGGTGGTGTATTATCATTTGTGTTGATACGTACGAATGGATCATTCACAATTGATTTTCTTAAATATCCATTGAGATATCCATCTTTAACACCATTATTTATAGCATCATCAAGACTACCACCTACAACATGGACATCTTGTCCTATCTCAACGAAAATCACCGCTATGCCTGTGTCTTGGCATATTGGCATTTCTTTTACCTTGGCAATCTCAGCATTTTCAATTATACTATTCAGTATTTCTATTCCTGTTTCGCTAACTTCTTCGTAAGCCTTTTCCTTCAATGTATTTAAAACGTCTTGCGGTAAATTATAATTAGCTTCTATACATAAAAGCTCGACAGTTTTTTTTATATCATCCGCTTTTACCTCTCTCATAAGCACACCTCATTACTAAATAGAAAAACTATAAATATCATTAAAATAATAATACTACAACATTAGATTTTGCGGAAGGTTTTTACACATATATCATTTTTACTGTCATACCACCCTGCCCGCCTCCAGTCACTATTACAACTTTTCCATTAAAGTCTTTCATACAAATACTCCTTTCATGATATTATTTGTTTGCAAAAGCTTTTGGCAAAGTCCAAAAATCTATTCAAACAGGCTTTCTATAAAAATATATTTCTCCGTTTTCTATGGAATAATCGATAAGTTTTTTATCTCTCAAATAGCTCAAAAATGCGGAAACCGATGAAAAATAAATATAATACTGAGTAAAATTTAATGGCAGATCGTTTAATATTACTAAGTTTTGCAGCAATCCTTCCCTTGTCTGAGGTTGTTCCAATAATTCCAGTATAATTTCAATATTATCTTCTATATTTGAAATATTTTTTTCTATCAGTGCATCAAGCTCATCCTTGTTAAGCACTCTATCTATGTGACTTATTACAAAATAGTCTGCATCCACCTCTTTTAACTTTTTTAAAGTTTCAATGCTTTTTTCTATATTAAACAAATATGGAAGTGAATATTTTTTTATTGTATCCTCACTAAATACGCTGTCTCCCAAAAAACATACTCTATCAGGTGTAATGACACCGATTTGATCTATTGAATGCCCCACCAAAGATATTATATCAAACTTTTCATCGCCAATTTTTGAGATACCATAATCAAGGACGAAATCAACAGAAAATGTTTTATTAGTCGTATCAAGATCTCTTATTGGACATGAAGAAAATAGTACTATATCTCTCAACTCTGGATTTTCTATATATAATCGCTCCTTATTTGATGTATAGATTTCGCATCCAGGGTACTGAGTCTTAAAGTATATATTACCGCCGCAGTGGTCCATGTGATTGTGAGTATTTATAATATATTTGGGATGTAATCCATTTTCTACTAATACATTGTCAATCTTTCTCGCTTGTCCATTGTTTATACCAGTATCTACTAATAGACAATTTTTGTTTTTATAGGCATAAACACCTATATTTGTAGGATTATCTATGTAGTACGTATTTCTATTTATCTTATTTAAATTCATACGATTACCTCCAAAATTACATCATCACATGATAATTTTACACCCTTTATTAACTTAAATCAAAGTAAGAGCCCCATGACAGACATCATGAGGCTTTTAGACTACTTTAATATCTCTTTTTCTAAATTCTTCTTTTATCTCTTCTATTTTTGATGTGTCAGGAGGATTTATTTCTTTCAAACTATATGGTATCCCAAGTGCTTCATATTTATACACGCCCATTTTATGGTACGGCAGGATTTCAACTCTGTCTATATTCTTTAATGACGACACAAAATCAGCTAACTTCTTTATTTCTTCCATATCATCCGTTATACCCGGCACTATCACATGTCTTATCCAGACTTTTTTATCTATATCTGATAGATATTTTGCAAATTTTAACGTCTTTCTATTTGAAACACCTGTAAGTTTCTTATGTTCATCATCATCAATATGCTTTATGTCAAGCAAAAAAAGATCTGTGTATTTTACAAGTTCTTCTACTTTTTCAATATCGACAAATCCCGACGTATCTATTGCAGTGTGTATGTTCTCTGCTTTAAGCTTCTTAAATAGATCTGTGCAGAACTCTACTTGAAGTGTCGGTTCACCGCCAGTCAATGTCACACCGCCGCCAGATGCTTTCATATATGGTATATATCTTTTCACATCATTAAATATTTCATCTGTAGATACTTCTTTTCCATCATTTAAATGCCAAGTGTCAGGGTTATGGCAATATGCACATCTCAATAGACATCCTTGCATGAATACAACATATCTTACACCAGGTCCATCGACAGTTCCACATGTTTCTATTGAATGTATTTTCCCCATAACCATGACACATCCTCCTTACAAGAAATTTACTTTTACATAGATTCATGGAATGTACGTGATATAACTTCCAACTGCTGATCTCTCGTTAGTTTGTTGAAATTGACTGCATATCCTGAAACTCTTATGGTAAGCTGTGGATATTTCTCTGGATGATCCATAGCATCAATAAGCATGTCTCTATTTAATACGTTTATATTGATATGATGTCCAGATTTAAATGCATATCCATCCAATAATCCTACAAGATTATTAATTTTATCTTCGTCATCTTTGCCAAGCGCATTTGGTACAATCGTAAATGTGTATGATATACCATCTAACGAGCTGTCATAAGGTATTTTTGATACTGAATTCATTGATGCTATGGCACCTTTTGTATCTCTCCCGTGCATTGGATTTGCACCTGGTGCAAAAGGTTCTCCCGCTTTTCTTCCATCAGGCGTAGCACCTGTCTTCTTGCCGTACACAACATTTGATGTAATTGTCAAAACAGACAGTGTTGGTATAGAGTTTCTGTAAGTCTTGTGCTTTTTAAGCTTATTCATGAATCTTTCTACAATGTCAACTGCTATTGAGTCAACCCTGTCATCATCATTGCCAAACTTAGGGAAATCACCTTCGACTTCGTAATCTACCGCTATGCCATTTTCATCTCTTATGGCTTTTACTTTGGCATACTTTATGGCGCTTAACGAATCTGCCGCAACAGAAAGACCTGCAATTCCAAATGCCATCGTCCTTACAATGTCCCTATCATGTAGGGCCATAAGCGATCTTTCGTATGCATACTTGTCATGCATATAGTGTATTATATTCATAGCTTTTACATACACTTTAGCCAGCCACTCCAGCATGTTGTCGTATGCTGCCATGACTTCGTCAAAATTTAGATACTCTGATGTTATCGGATTGAATTTTGGCGCTACTTGAGTCTTGTACCTTTCATCGACACCGCCATTTATGGCATACAGCAATGCCTTCGCAAGATTCGCCCTTGCGCCAAAGAATTGCATCTGTTCACCTGTCTTCATTGCAGAAACACAGCACGCAATGCTGTAGTCGTCATTGTAGATAGGCCTCATCAAGTCGTCATTTTCATATTGAATAGAGCTAGTATCTATTGACACTTTAGCACAAAACTTTTTAAAGTTTTCCGGAAGTCTTTTTGACCAAAGAACCGTTAAATTCGGCTCAGGAGCAGGACCTAAATTGTAGAGAGTATTTAATATCCTAAACGAATTTTTAGTAACCAGAGGCCTTCCATCTACTCCTGCACCGCCTATAGACTCAGTCACCCAAACAGGATCACCACTAAAAAGTTCGTTATAATCTGGAGTCCTTAAAAACCTCACCATTCTCAATTTCATCACGAAATGATCCATCAATTCCTGTGCTTGCCTTTCTGTCAACGTTCCTTCTTTAAGATCTCTTTCAATGTATATGTCAAGAAAAGTAGATACTCTTCCAAGCGACATAGCAGCACCATTTTGCTCTTTTATAGCTGCAAGGAAAGCGAAATACGTCCATTGAATAGCTTCTTTTGCATTTTTTGCAGGCTTTGATATGTCATACCCGTACTTTAAAGCCATCTCTTTCATTTCGTTTAATGCTTTTATCTGTTCTGTCAGTTCTTCTCTCAGTCTTATTGTAGCTTCATCAAATTCATCATAATCAAGCTCAAGCTTTTCTTTTTCCTTTTCTTCGATGAGTCTATCAATTCCATAAAGTGCAACTCTTCTATAATCACCTATGATTCTTCCTCTGCCATACGCATCTGGAAGACCTGTGATTATCCCTGCATGCCTAGCAGCCCTTATTTCCGGAGTATATGCATCAAATACGCCGTCATTATGGGTTTTCCTGTACTTTGTAAATATCTCCTCGACAGCAGGATCAACCTTATATCCGTATGCTTCACAAGCTTTTTTAACCATCCTTATACCGCCATACGGCATTATTGCTCTTTTAAGAGGTTTATCTGTTTGAAGTCCAACTATCTCCTCAAGGTCTTTATCTATATATCCAGCCTCATGGGATGTTATAGATGAAACAGTTTTTGTATCAATATCAAGTACACCCTTTTCTAGTTCCTCCCTCATAAGTTCAAGAACTTTATTCCATAGTTTAGTAGTCTTTTCTGTAGGACCTTCTAAAAAGCTGTCATCGCCTTCATATAGCGTATAGTTCTTTTGAATAAAATCTTGAACATCAATTGTTTTTTGCCATTTGCCCTCCTGAAATCCGCGCCACTCATTACTCACTTTAATACCCCCTAAAATTTATTATGGTTTAATTATAACTGCTTTGTCTTTTGTAGTCAATATACTGTATACACTTCAGAAAATTTATTATATTTTCAACATCAATTGTATTTTATCATTGTCTAAAATTAAAAAATATGACATATATCACATTTTACTCTTTTATTTTTCTACATTTAGGATATAATTTATAAAGAAATCCTGTCAAAGTATATGGGGGAATTGAAATGGCAAAGATGCGAATTGATAAGCTTCTATCAAATACGGGGTTTGGAACTAGGAAAGAAGTAAAAGGCTTCATAAAAGAAGGTCTTGTAACCGTAAACGGCAGAACTGTCAATGATCCCGGGCTAATCATCGAAACTGATAAAGATGACATTATATTTAACGATGAAAAAATATTTTATAGAAAATATATACACATAATGATGAACAAGCCGAAAGGCGTTATTAGCGCTACTTATGATCCGTCAGAAAAAACTGTACTAGATCTTTTGCCAGATGATATTAAAGCAAGAAAAGTCTTCCCTGCAGGAAGACTTGACAAAGACACTGAAGGACTACTTCTTCTTACAAATGACGGTATACTAGCCCATAAATTGCTATCACCAAAAAAGCATGTGTATAAGAAATATTATGCAGAAATTTCTGGATTGGTAGATCAAGACGATGTCTTGCTATTTTCAAACGGCATCGTTTTAGACGATGGTTATAAGACTATGCCTGCTTATTTAGAAATAATATCATCAGGTAGTATATCAAAAGTTTACGTATCAATCAAAGAAGGTAAATATCATCAAATAAAAAGGATGTTTGAATCACTTGGCTCAAAGGTTATTTATCTAAAAAGGCTTTCCATGGGATATCTTAATCTAGATGAAAATTTAAAAGAAGGGGAATGGAGAGAATTAACAGATAACGAGTTAAAGCTGCTCTTATCGTCTGTCGAATAAATCATTTTAATTCACTAGTGGCACAATGGGAAATTATAATCGAAATAAGGCTTTCAGCTCCTTCATTACTATTGACACCATCTTCTGTTATAGCATCACTGCAGCCGCCACTTGATTCATCGTACAAGCTTACTCCTTTTGAATTTTTGCCATAAAACCAATCATCGCAAGCTAATGCTCTTTCTCTGTATTTTTCATTTCCTGTAACATTGTACGCATCTATATACATAAGAGCCATCGTATATGCTTCTACAGGCTGCTCATCAAACTCTGCTATGTTTTTACCTCTTTCATACCATCCTTTGCAACCGACAGCTTTAAAATAGCCATTTCTAAAGCATATAGAGTCCAAAAATTCTAAACTTTCTAATGCTATATCTAGAATTTTTTCGTCTTTTAAGACAATAAAAGATTTTAAAAGTGATAATGGAATAATTCCATTATCGTATGATACAGTACCTTCAAACCATTTCCAATCATCATTTGAATTTTTTTCGTACTCTTCAATGATATCATCTGTCAGCTCTGCTATTTTGCCTTTTATAAAATCTCTTTTAAATTTATTTTCTGCATTATAAATGTGATAAAGCCCTATAAGAGTATATGCTTTTCCTCTAATATACTTTAAATCATCAATAATCGACAGTGATTTTTCAATTAGCTTTGAAGCGGGCAGCTTGATCCTATCATCCAAAGGAGAATCCAATAAGTATCCAAGTGCCCACATGCATCTGCCGAAACAGTCTTCAGAAAAATCATCGTCAATGAATTTTCTATCATATGTCATGAAATTTCTGAAATACCCATCTTCATCCTGAGCATACATTAGGAAAGATAAGTACCTCTTAATCAAATTTAGGAATTTTTCTTCTTTGTACATTTCGTACATCATGGCAGAAGCTATTATTGCCCTTGCATTATCATCTGTTGTATAGCCATACTTAGGATTAGGAGTAGAACCAATTGAATGTTGCATCATTCCTGTATCGTCTGTCAGTATAAACAAATGATTAAACAAACTTTTACCATTCATATAATGTCTCCTCCTGTTTATACTGCTTCTTTGGCATCATCTTCTAAATCTTCAAATATTCTCAAAAACATCTCAACATATTCTAGTGCAACATTATCCCACATCATTGACTTTCCATAAACCTTCATTTTCTCCTCCATAAGTTGTCTCTTGTGAGGGTTTTCTATGGCAAACTTTATACATTTCGCTATAGAATCTGGATCTTTAAAATCAGCCAATAATCCTCTGCCATCGCTTAAAATTTCTTCAGCATATTTGTACGGCGTCGAAACTACTAGTTTTCCTAGCCCTGCGGCATATGCCAGTGTCCCACTTACAGCCTGTTCTCTTCCAATGTACGGTGTCATATACACATCTGAAAGTTTTAAATATTCTACAATCTCTCTCTTTGTTAAATATTTATTAATAAACTTTACATTATCGTTTAAATTAAGTTCATTGACACGCCTTATTAGAAAATCTCTATAAACTTCACCATCAGACTTGACTATGTTAGGATGCGTCTGTCCAAGAATAAGGTACAGTATATCAGGATGTTCTTCTTTTACCTTTGCAATTGCTTCTATGCCATATTCTAATCCTTTGCCGGGACTTATGAGTCCAAAAGTGCTAACAACAAATTTATCGTCTATATTATACTTCTTTCTCAAACTTTCACTTGACAATGTAGGCAGATTCGGAACACCATGGGGCAAAACGGCTATCTTTTTCTCATCAACACCGTACACATTTAAAAGTAGTGGAATTGTATTTTTGGCCATAGTGACGACTCTTTTGCTTTTCTTACACAATTCTTGCAAAATATACTTCTGCTTATCTAATGGCTCTGATAATATAGTGTGAAGCGTTACAACATAAGGTATCTTCAAATTATTTATCAGATCAAGGATGTACTCGCCCCATTCTCCACCATATATCCCGTACTCATGCTCAATTACTAATAAGTCAATTGAAGAATCATTCAATTTTTCAGCTAATTTTATATAACTATTCCTGTCATGCTGCTGCAATTCATAAATAACATCATCGTCGTAATCATATTCTCTATCATTTATAGCAATTACCTTTGGCTCGTTTATTATTTTAATATCTTTAAGTTCATTTACTAAATCTTGAGTAAATGTTGCTATACCACATTCTCTAGGAGGAAATGTACTTAAAAATGCTATTTTTATCTCTTTATTCTTCACCATTTCCATCACCTCTATCAGCTTACTGCATAATCATTAAAATTATTAGCATAAACTTCGTCTACAATCTTTCTCATTCCATCAATAATGCTATTTGAGGCAACAACTGCATTTATTAAATTTACATTTTTGTTAATTTTCACATTGTCCCATATGATGCTATGCCTTATTATGCTGTTAGATCCTATGTGAGTATTGTCACCTATAACAACGTATGGCCCAATATTTGCTTTTGCATCTATTTTCACATTGTTCCCTATAAAAATTGGTTCTACTATCTTTGCTGAAGGGTCTATCATAGTAGTTTTGCGTTTAAAATTATAATCTCTCACATCAACGAATTTACAATTATCTTCAAAAATATCAAAGTGAACTCTTTTATATTTTTCAATAGTACCTATATCTATCCAGTATCCATCATACCTATATGCAGCCATGCTGCATCCTTTTGAAAGAAGTTTGGGATATGTGTCCCTCTCTATCGACACAACTTTATCTTTTGGAATTTCGCTTAATAGCTCAGGCTCAAACACATATATTCCGGCGTTTATCCATTTAGAATTTGTCTCATATGGTTTCGGCTTCTCCTTAAATGCCGTAATGTAATCATTATCGTCATATTCAATTACACCGTATTGAGACGGATCTTCAACTTTAGTCATAGCAATCGTAGCTAAAGCATTTTTTGACTTATGGTATTCTACAAGATTTTTAATGTTCAAATCACAAATGATATCTGAATTGAGAACTATAAAAGTATCATCAAAAAAATCTTCTGCATTTTTTATAGCACCGCCTGTACCAAGAGGTATATCTTCTTTAATATAAGAGACTTTTACGCCTAATTTTTCACCATCTCCAAAATATTTTTCTATATGATTCGATTTATAACATGTACTTATAACTACTTCATCTACACCTTGATGCTTTAATCTTAAAATGGTTGACTCTAACAAAGGCTTTCCCATTATGGGTACCATAGGTTTAGGAAGAAAATTCGTTAGAGGTCTTAGTCTTGTCCCTAATCCTCCCGCTAGCAATAAAGCTTTCATTCGAATTCCTCCTTTATATCTATTTAGTTTTTAAAATTTAGAATTTATAAATGTGTTATAGAGTATAACATAATGTGTGCTAAATGTGATGATATTGTATTATGTTTGATATTAGCACTCTAACTGAACGGCTGCTAACAATTAAAATTATAATCCTATAAATTCCATATGTCAAGAGTGTTAATTATTTATGTAAATGTTTAATTAATAACTATAAAATCGAAAATGAAAGAAACTGACTAGGCTTTATGTTTTAAATGAATCCTCCATCAACTGTTAAAACTTGTCCTGTTATAAATGAAGATTCATCAGACAATAAAAAAGATACAGCTTTGGCAACTTCATCTGGAGTTCCTAGCCTTTCAAGAGACGTCCTTGATGCTAAATCCTCAATTATATCAAACGATAATTTCCTGTTCATTTTCGTATCAATGACTCCTGGTGCTACGCAATTTACACGGATATTTGATGGTCCTAATTCTTTTGCCAACGCCTTAGTAAAAGCTATAATACCGCCTTTTGCAGCCGAATAATGTACTTCACATGATGCGCCATATATTCCCCACATTGATGAAATATTTACAATAGCACCTTTTTTATTCTTTAGCATATATTTTAAAGCACTTTGTGTACAGTTAAATGCTCCACCTAAATTTATATCCATCATATGTTTCCATTCGTTCTCTGTTATGTCCATAAAAGGTTTTATCTGTGAAATACCAGCATTATTAACCAGATAATCTATCCGCCCAAATTTATCAAAGATATCTTTCATCATCATTTCCACTTCTGATCTGTTGCTTATATCCGCTTTAAATATATCTGCATAACCTAATTCTTCTTTTATGTGCCTTCTTAAATTATTGGCACTCTCATAGTCGCTGTTATAATGAATTGCAACACATCCACCTAATTTTGCCAGTTTTTTACATATAAAAGAACCAATGCCACCTGAACCTCCAGTCACTACTATGACCTTTCCATTAAACATAAAAACATCCTTTCATATAGCCAAAAATAAAAAATATTTACTAATAAATAGGTTATACAAATACAAAGCAAAAATCAATATCATATAGAAATATGGTGTATGAAACAAGCTATACACCTTTAATTTTTTAATCATTTTTTGATAGCTTCTACTGTATTTTTAGTCGTACTGTAAAGTCCTGATGCACCAAGACCCATAGCAGTACCCAGCAATATACCTTTCAATGTATCTCCTGGAGCTATGTACAATATTCCGAGAGCTATTCCAAAAACTAGTGATACTAAGGCAGAATACTTTTTTGGTAATCCAATTTGTTTTACCACCTCAACCAAACCAATTATAAGAGGTATCAGTGATACATCATAGACATCCATAGGTAAGCCCCCTAAAATTATACGTTTCTAATATCATTATATTATATCTTGTCTTTATTAATGCATAAAAATAAAAAAGACTTCGCGCAAGCGAAATCTTTACAAGTCTATTTGGAGCGGATGACGGGATTCGAACCCGCGATCCTCGGCTTGGGAAGCCGATGCTCTACCACTGAGCCACATCCGCAAAATATTCTTTTTTAAATACAAAAATGGCTCCTCAGGTAGGGCTCGAACCTACAACCTACCGGTTAACAGCCGGTTGCTCCACCATTGAGCTACTGAGGAATATTTTAATTCCGGCAGCGACCTACTCTCCCGAGTAATCAGTACCATCGGCGCTGGAGGGCTTCACTATCACCCCAAAAAGTCTTGCGACTTTTCGGGGGACCCCGATTT
>NICF_comb_assmDRAFT_10002964_pt1 | contig 12496 bp, 7 predicted proteins | sample NewIslPassag4_SG_FD_11279 | JGI IMG/M metagenome (IMG submission 11279) | reverse complement strand
GGATCCTGGAGCGTGCCACCCCCCGGGAGCCCACGCGCACCCTGAGCAACCCAACCCGTCGTCGCCCCTGCTGTCCCGCCCGGAACCGACGCTGCGAGGCAGGCCGCCAGAGCAAGGGCGAGCCCACGATGAGAGATGAGCTCTGACACGATCACCTCCTCGCCGCGTTGCGCTCGAGGAGAGCCTCGATCATCTCGATGAGCTGGCTTTCGTAGGCGAAGCTTCGGCTGTCGGGCTGTAGTACGGTGTCGTACACGATGAGCCCGTCCTCATCGATCAAGACACTCCAGCCGTTGGGCCGGGGTCCCGCTGGGCCGTCGAAGCTGTAGTTCACCTCGTTGGTTGTCGGCTCATCAATCCGGCGGCGATCGTGGTTCGGCAGGCGCCAGTAGTCGGTCTCCGTCACGCCGATGACTGCACGGACACCGAAGGACTCGAGCCACCGCTTCAGCAGCTCGGCCTCCTTCTCGGCCGTCATGTCTTCCTTGAGGTACCCGAAGAATCCGTGGGTCCGGGCGACGATCGTGATGTCCAACTCCGGGAACCGATCAGCCAGCCGACGCAGCGTGTAGACGAGCCTCGGGCAGTGCGCCCGAATTCCTGAAGCGTTCGCGATGACTCCAATACATTGATGAAGATCGTTCGGCCGTTCGCGCACCACATCATGATAGAAGAAGACCACCAATGAGACGCGCCCTGGCGCCGGGCGCGGCACGCACTCATCCCCGCACCCGAGCCAGACATCCGCCTCGAGCGCAGGGGCCGGCTGGCCGTACGGAATGTCGACCGCTCTTGGATATTGGCGCCGGTACTCCCGCACATACGCTGCGGTGCTGTGCCGCAAGCTGTCGAGGAGCACCTGACGCTTGCTCGCACTCTCGACCGCCCGATAGACCTCCCGATAAAGCCGCTTCTCGAGCTCATCCTTGTCTTCCGTGAACCCTGTCAACTCCTCGGCCAACTGCGCCTTCTCAGTCTCGCTCAGGGAGTCGACGAGCGTGAGGATCTGCGGCGCCGCCCACTCGATGCGAGCCGAGTCGAGCAGCAGGGCGCCAAACCGCGCAAGCTGCACCTGGGCCATGAGGATCTTGACGCGCCGCAGCCGATCCGAGACCCGCGGCAGGTACTCGTCCACGACCTCGGTCACCAGATCGAACCGCGGAGGTTGCACAGACAGCCCGGGGAAGCCCGCAAGGCTCAACCCCCAGGCAGCGGTACCGGTCCTGCCGCTGTAAACGTGCACGACGGTGTCCAGCGCGGCCGCGAGCGCCGCCTCGCCCTCGCGGGCGGCAGCGTCCATGCGGCGTTTCACGAGCGCCCGCGCCTTATCGTCCCACCCCGCGGCGAGGTACAGCGGCACGAGCATCCGATATTCCGAAACCGGCTGCGCCTCGACATCCGAGAACCTGGCTCCGCAGCTCCGGGCAGCTTCCTGGGACTCGGGAGGAATGGGCTTCACATCCTCGACCGGGTCGTGGGGGAGCGTGTCCCGCCAGACCCTGTGGAGGAAGAACTCATTCCTCCGAACGCTCTCCGTCACCCTCAGGACTGCTGCATGACACTCCTCGACGGTCGTGTACGTGGACACGTCCACTGCCATGTCCGGCCAGGTGAAGAGCGTCTGCCCCGCGACCGGAGAGGCGCCGAGCAAGACGCTCAACAAAACGGACAACCAACCGAGCCCTCGCATCCGGTCCCCCTACACCGCATCGACCAGCGAAGTGAAGCTGAAATCCCGCGCCTTGAGCGCCGGCACGATGGCGGGCGCCGGCCCCCCCAGGAACGGGTGCAACACGGGGCGGAACACGGGCACCGGCTCGCCCAACTGGTCCACACTGTTCAACACGAAGAGTGGCGACTCGGTGAAACGGAAGTTCTTGACCGCTTTGGTGATCTGGCCGTTCTCGATCAGCCAGAGTCCGTCGCGGGTCAGGCCCGTGCAGAGCAGACTCCTCTCGTCGAGCCTCCGTACGTTGGAGAATCGCGTGACCAGGAGGCCGCGCCGCGTCGAGGCGATCATCTCCTCGATCGTCGTGTCCCCGCCACTCATCCGGTAGGCCAGCGGGCCGCGCAGCGTGTGCCAGCCCTCCAACCATTTCACATCGGTCTCGAACCGGTATCCGAGATTGGTCAGGACCCCGCGATCGATCCACGTCACGGGCCCGGGCGTCTCCACAGGCGACGCAACGATCCCCAACAACGGGTCCGAGGGGTCGTGGGAGATCGAGATGCGGCTGTCCACGACCTTCGTCCCGAGCTTGGAACGATGCAGTCCCAGGTGCTCGTCGGGCCCCAGATACCAGGGCGATTGTCCCGGTCTTTCGGCTTCCTCACGGGCCCCCAGCGACCGGATCAGCGGCTCGATGAGGTCCGCCACGGCCTGCGGCTCCAGGATCACGGTGTAACGCCCCGGCTCCAGGGCCACGGGGTTCCGCGACGCCACACACTTTTGAATCGCTCTCTCGGTGAGCGCCTCGGAATCGATTCGGTTCCAGTCGTAAGAGGCGAGCGCAGCCCACCCCGAACCCGTTCCCGTCGAGTCCCGAACGGTGATGGACAGTTGCGCGTGGGTCCAGACGGAATACGGCAGATCCCAGAAGGCGAGCTCTCCCTGCCGCAGCTCGGGGAGCTCCGTGCCTCTCGACATTGCGCTTGCGCCGCGGACCTCCAGATAACCGGCTGACAACAGCCCCTCCGCCTCCACTGCGGCAATGATGGAGCGGGCGACCTCTGCCCGCGCTTCCGGCGTCAGGTTGAAGGTGGCATCACTCCACACTGGCGCGCTGTGGAAGGGCGGGAACTCTGGCAGCGCCGGATAGTCCCCGAGGCCCCAGCCTGGGTCAATGCCGAGCAACGACTTCCGCTCGGCTGCGCGGACGGCTGCCTCGATGGAGACGTCGTCCAATTGATTCGTTGTGATCCTCAGCGCCCCGATCGACCTGCCGTCCACGACCCTGCGTTCGACGTTAAGGGATATGTCGCGACGGTCGCTGGAAAGACTCACGCGGTTACGGCCCCAGCGGAGCTCCCCCTGCCACCAGCTCGTGACCACGACCCGGGTTTCTCCTCCACCCCGCGCAAATCCGTGGGCGCGCTCGAGAATCGACTCGCACTCTTCTCGAGAGAGGATTCGATATGGATCCGTTGCCGCAGCCGAAACAGGCCAAAGGCCGCTCGCTTTCCTCTGCCCGCTCATGCCTTCCTCAGAACATCGATGACCGTGAACTGCTCGAACACGGCTGGCGGGGCCGTGACGCTATGATAGGCGACCTGTGCCGGCTGACCCTTGCGCGTCGCCAGCCCGTAGCGCCGTACACTCTCCGGCCCTCCGAGCGCGGCGATGCTCTTCCACAGCTCCGGCGCACGGAAGAGGAACCCGGCGCCGACGATCCGTGCGACCGGCCTCCCCCCCTTGATTTCATAGACCCGCTGCCCCACGCCCAGGCCGCTCAGCCCCTGGAAATCGATCTCAACGTCGAGTCCCTTGACGGCAATTCCATCCTCCAGGCCGCCAACGAGGTCATCGAAGTCGAGCGACTCCGTCCCGGGAAAGATCACCAGGTTCGGCCGACGCTGAAGCGGCGCGTGGTTCCCCGACTCAGCAACCGCGCAGCCGTGCGAACGCACCGGCTGCCCCCGCCGGCGATAGCACTCGGCGAGCCAACCCGCACTCTCGCGCGTGGTCTGGAAGTCCGTGAGAATCCCTTCCTTCACGATGGTGAACTCGTCCGGCTCCACACCCTCAGCATCCCAACGCACCGTGGCCGCACCGCCGGGCTCCGACCGGTTCGCCGTGAGCGTGAGCATGGGACCCGCCACCTCGAACGCCCCCATCATCGCGAGCGGGTTGTTCAGGTAACTGGTGCCGTCGGCATTCGCCTCGTATCCCAGTGCCCGATCCAGCTCCGTCGCGGCTCCCAACGTCGCATCGACAAGCCGGGCCACGCTCTCGGCGTCGCAGACCACCGCGTACCGGCCGACCTCTACCGGTTTGACCGGGAGCTTACAATGCTCTCTCATCTCTTCCATGAGCTGCTCGATCCGATCCCGCATCGGCTGCCTCTTGTACAGCTCCCATCCGACACTCGCGCGGCTGAGTCCTTCCAAAGGCCACTTGACCTGCACTCCCGCTTCAGGGGTGTAGGTGAGGGTGCAGAGCCCTTCGCTGCTGAAGAGCCGTTGGGTTAGATACGAGCCATCGGAGCACGCGAACGCTTCCTCTCGAAGCTCGAAGCGGGTAAGTTCGTGCTTAAGCGAAAATCGAGGATTTCGAGCAGCGAAGTATTCCAACCCCTTCTGGTAGTCGACGATCTCGAAGGGAGACACCTCGAAGGGATCGATCTCGACCGGCGTTTCCCAATGTGCATCAGTCACGATCGGCCTCGGGGCGAGCTCAACCGCCCGAGCCAGCCCCAGCGCGTTGACCTTCGCATGCTGGACCGCCTCCCTTCCCAGTCGCGCCATCTCCTCCGGGCTCCAGACCGGGCTCCCGGCAAAGCCCCAGTAGCCGTCGACGAGGGCCCGAACACCCACCGTGAGCTCTTCGGCATCGGCTGTGTTCGTGAGATTCGCGAAGCTGAAGGTCCGGATGCGCTTGTGCATGAGCCGAACATCCACGTAAGACGCTCCGGCTGCCTTGGCAGCCTCGACCGCGCGGAACGCCAGCTCCTTGATCCGCGGGTCCCGAATCGGCGGTACCGACTCCGGACCGCGACCAAAGCAGGCCAGGACTGGGCGCGGCATGGCCACCATCGCGGCCGCACCGAACCCGACTTTCAACAGCTCACGGCGCGTGATGCTCAACATGGATCTCCGAAGCCAAAGTTCTAGTTAGCCCCCACAATCAAGCGCCCTTCTAGCCCTGTCAGAATACTGCGGTAGGTGTACACTCCAGGCTTCGGCAGCCGGCGCAGGCGAATGGCATTCAACAGATTGGTCAGATCCCCTATCCCCTCGATCGGCTCTCCAGCAAACGCGGCGATGTTGCCTCGGTCACAGAACTCGCCACCCAATCGGTCGCAGAACTCCGGATCCTCCAGCACGTCTTCGGGTCGATCAAAGATGATGTCAACCGGTCTTTCGCTCGTGTTGTACCATAGGACTGTGGCATTGGGGCTTAAGGCCACCTCTTTCGGTTCCAGACTGAGGTTGCCTTGTTCATCTTCGATGATCGTGATTCCCACATGGGTTGGAAGCACGACTTGCACATCCACCGAGTCGGAGACCTCGACACCGTACACCACCGAGCGCGCGACAATACGAGCATGTTCTAACCTGTACGGATGAAGCTCACCCCTCCATGGATGGACAGCGAGCGCGTCAGGATTCGACGATCGAAAAGCGACAGCAATGAAGTCAGCACCTGAGATGATGAGTCTGCGGCTTTCATCGAAGAACTGCGGGATCAATGCCATTCCCATTAAACGGATGACCTCATCCAACGGCATGCCGGCGGCCAGGTGCAGCAAGGAGTAAATGCCCAGTCCTTGAGTTGGTAGATGAACTTCCAACATGCTGGCCGAGTCCGGTGCGATTCTGAGTGCCTGGATCCCCGGTGGGTTGGGATCGGCCGTGACGTGGACGATCGCTGTATCGGCGTGCGCAATATTGTTCTCAGCTATCACCTTGGCTACGATTTCGACCGGGCGGCCACGATCTGTGGCGCGCCGTGCCCGCAAGAGTCCCTCGGGGGTCACCTGGACACGGGTGGTATCCGAGGACTCGAACGTGGGCGCCGGTAGCCCGCTCATCGGCTCGCCCAGCGCATTCCGGGGCATCACGGTGAGCCGGAATGTGTCGTACGGAGCCGCCGTGGACAGGTTGATGGCCCGGTGTTCGAACGTCACGGAGGCGAAGAGCTCGCGCGGATCGGTGATGGGCTCGAAGGTAGCGACCTTCGGGACATCCTCGCACCCCAAGAGGGCGAGCGCCACGGCCAGCCAGCGCACGATGCGACCGGCGGTGGCGCTGTGCCCGTTCTCCTTCCGCATGCTTACGACGATGGTCTTGTCCATGCCCCCGTCTCCTCAAGCGCCTCGACTGATGCATCCGGTGTAATAGGGATTGGACACCTGTTCGGCCACTGGCACCGGCAGATCCACATCCGAGCCATAGCGATCGGGTGGCAAGAGCGGGCCGTTGGAATACGTGCCGATTGGATAGACCTGGTCCTGCGTCCGCCCATAGTGGCGGATCAGCCTCCGAAGGTCGCCCTGCCGCTGTCCGGTCAGGAAGAGCCAGAAGGCGCGCTCGCGGAAGAGGAGATCCACCCGCGCCTGCTCGCTCCCGGGATCGGCGAGGTCGGGGAGCGGGCCGGACGTCGACGGCTCGATTGCGGTCCAGGCCGTGCGCCGTAGGTGATTCAGCTTCTCCAGCCAGGTCGTGACATCGCCGTTCCGTAATGCGGCCTCCGCTTCGACCAAACGCGCCTCGATCCCGCTCGCGAGCACGATCTCGCCGGAACCATCCACCGGATACTTGCTCGGATGGTGAATCGTGCGGTGCCGGCTATGCTCCCCCCATGTAGACGTGGTCTGCGTACGGGGATCACCGCTCGACACGAAGTCAAGGCCGTTGATCCCCTCTCGGTCCCCGACCGAACGCCACCACTTCACAGCCGAGGACCTGTTCGGCAAATACGTGGTCAGCGTCGCGAAATGCTGCCCGCGCTCTGTCTGCGGGTTCTCCGCCGTATAACTCACCGCGTAGCGGAAGTCGTCCGGCACATCCGCCACGGCCTCGGCGGCCTCTGTGAACCGACCGAGCCCCAGGAGTGCACGCGCCCGCCCGATGCGCGCCAGGTGAGCGAATCGTACGCTGTCGCCCGTGAGCGTCAGCGCGGTGTCGAGCAGCGCGAGCGCATGGGTGTACACTTCCTCGGTCGTAGAGCCCGGCTTGTACGTGAAGTCTCCGTTGTAATCCAGCGTGCTCAGGGGAATGCCGGAGCAGAAGAGCTCGGCAAGGAAGATCTCCGCATACGCCTGGATTGCGTACATGCGCCCTCTGAGCGCCTCGCTCCCGGGCGCATACTCCGCCAGCAAGCCGATGGCCTGTGACGTCTGTCCCCGCACTTTCTGCAGGGCTGAATAAACGGACGCCCCGGCGTAGGAGCCTGCGGGTGCCGACCGGGTGTCGATAAGGCTACCCTCGCTCCCGTACTCCAGTTCGTCGGTCAAGAGTCCAGTGACATCGACGAAGCCCTCGATGCCACCGAAGGCGTCCCGGAACTGGAGCAACGCGCCGTGATACGCGGCCATCGCGCCGTGTGGCGTCCTGGTGTTCGCTGGCGGCGTCACGTGCGGGGGGAGCTGGTCGGCAGTCACGAGGTCGTCGAGGGAGCACCCGGTGCCGAGGAGCCCCAGGGAGACCACCACCCCCGTGAGCATCGCCCGTCGCGCCCGTGCGGCAGCACCGCCGGTAAAGGTCGTGCGTTCCATGAGGGCCTCGTGTCAGGGTTCAGAAGGAGGCGTTCATCCGGATCTGCCAGCTCCGCGGCTGCGGCAGGATCCCGGAATCCGTCACGTCGTTGCCGGCGACGCGCGCATTCACGTTGGGATCCAGTCCCCGATAGTTCGTCCAGAGCCCCAGGTTCGTCCCCTGGAGCGAGATCGAGAGCCCCCGCGCTCCGACGCGCGCCGCGATCGTCGCCGGCACCTGGTACGTCACCGAGAGCGAGTTGAACCGCAGAGAGTTCGTCGTCTGGATCCAGGTGAACTCCGTCTGGTCGAAGACCCGGAGCTGCTCGGCGATCGGCGCGGACGGGTCGTTCCACGCACGCGAGAAGGTCGCCAGGTCTTTGCCGAGCTCGTTCCGCTGCGTCATCCCGTTCTCGTACTGGAAGGTCGCGCTGATCGACAGTCTTCCGCGGAACAGGCTCACCGTGTTGTGGAGCGCGGCGGTGTAGTCGGGGAGCGTACCGCCCACGTAGACCAAGGTATCCCCGTAGGCGATCTCCTGCGGCTCCAGCATGCCGTTGCCGTTCTCGTCCGCATACCCGAGCACCGGACGGGCCCAACGGCCGTTCAGCGGGAAGCCCGGGACGACACGAACGCCACTCCAAATGTGGGTAGCAGCCCCGTTAAAGCTTGTGTAGAACGGCTCCACGCCGGGCCCGAGCTCGACGACGATGTTCCGGTTCCGGCTGACGCTGAGCTGACTCCTCCAGGTCACCGGGCCGGTCCGGAGCGGCTCGACCGCCACCGTCGCCTCGAGGCCGGAGTTGCGAACCACGCCGATGTTCCGCCACGTCGAGACGCCGGAGCCGTAGACGGAGGGGGCGACGGGAACCCTGAGCAATGCATCCTCGGTCGTCTTGCGGTACGCCGTGAAGCTGATCGTCATGCGATCGTCCAGGAGATCCGCCTCGAAGCCGCCCTCGAGCTCTCGCGACCTCTCCGGCTTCAGCTTCGTGTTTCCGATCGTCTCGAGCAGGTAGGTGTCGACGTATCGCCCGTCGACCCACCGGGCTGCTCGCAAGCCGTACAGCCGGAGATGATCCGTCGGCTGCGGTTGACGCCCGGCATGGCCGTAGGCCGCCCGCAGTCGGAGCGAGCCGACGACGGTCCGGAGACGTTCGGGGAAGAAGGGCTCATCCGAGATGAGGTAGGAGATGCTCAACTTCGGGAACGCCGGCAGCTTCATTCGCCGACCGAACGAGCTCCCCCCGTCCAACCGCAGCCCGCCGGAAACCCAGAAGCGCTGGTGACTGATCCCGGGCTCGATGAACCAACCGTAGGTGGCCTGCTCGGAACGCCGTTCCTCGACCGCCTTGTCTTCTGCGGCATTCACCGACTCGGCACCCTCAGGGAGTCCGGTACCGAACACCTTCAAGTCTTCCGTTGTGGTGCCGGTGTAATCCGCCCCCGCGTTCACGTTGAGCCGGAAGCCCCCGGCGAGTGGGACCTGCGTGTGTCCACGGACGCGGACCGTGGTGACCACAGACGTTCCCTGCCCGACATTGAGTCTACCGATACTGTTCGAGCTCCAACCGGGCGTTCCGGGCGGACCGAAGATCTCATCGGAACGCTGGACGACGTTCATTCCGAGATCCGAAGTGAGCGTGAGCCAGCTCGTCGCCTGCCAGTTCACGTTGATACTGCTCGCGAGCTGGGTCGCCGTCGCCGTTGCCCGTTGGGCGTACCCAGTCATCACATCCTCCGCGACCACCAGGCTTCCGCCACCGGCGTTCATGTTGCCTTTGTCGACCCTGTAGTACGTCCCGGTCTCTCGGTCCAGGTACGTGGTCATCAGCGTGCCGAGCTGGTTCTCGAGCGCTGACCGCTGCTGCTCGAGGCGCGAGAGGTTCGCACTCACGCTCGCCTGGGTCTTCGCATTGAGCTGCGCGCTCACCCGGGCCGCTGCCGACCATTGCCGATAACGCTGCGGGCGGCGCATCCACTCGGGAGGCGTGGTCCCCTTGACCGAGCGGTACCGTTCGACCTCGTACTCCGGCAGCTTCACGAGGCCGGTCTCATCCCGGTACGTTCCCTGGAGGTTGTACGTGATCGAACTGCTCCCCCCCGAGACGCCGAGGTTCACGGCGGAGCGCTCTCCCTGGTCCAGAACCGTGAGTTCCGGATCGTTCAGTATCTGAAAGGATTCGACGCTCTCCGGCACACACGCCGTCGCGCTGTTCGACAGGTTGCTGGGCCACCCGCCGCCCACCCAGTTGTTGATCGGGCAGAACACGCGCGAACCGTAGAGGATGTCCCGGCCGAATCGTACCATGAGCTCCGGGTACTTCCCGGGGATCGTGGTCTGGCCGTATTCCGCGCTCACGTTCCAGCGCGCCGGTCCGGGCTGGCCCTTCTTCGTCGTGATCACGATCACGCCGTTCGCCGCATCCTGCCCGTACAGCGTCGCGGCCGAGGGCCCCTTGATGACCTGGATCGTCTCGATCGTATACGGGTCGATGTAATCGAGCGGTGAGGGAGCGTTGTATCTCATGCCGCCCACACTGGCCAGATTCTCCGCCCGCTCGTCGGACAGCCCCGAATAGACCCGTACGCCATCGACCACGATGATCGGGTCGTTGCTCTGCAGCGGGCTGCTCACCCCCCGGATCCGGATCCGCGCCGGGTCGCCCGGCGCGCCCGTGGTGCGCTGCACCACCAGCCCCGGCACCCGCCCCTCCAGCAGGTCGGTCACGCTGGTGACCGGCTCGTGCTTCATGATGGAGTCGACGTTGATCACCGTGATGTCGTGCCCCACCTCGACGCGCCTGCGCTCGCCGGTGGCCGTGACCACGAGCCCGGTCAGGTGCGTGGGAGCCACCTCGAGCTGGAAACCGACGGCGACCGTCCTGCCCTCGGCCACATCCACCTCCTGCACGCCCTCGCTGTAGCCCAGCGCCGTCACGCTCACCGTTCGGCGGCCAGGAGCGACCCGGCGGATGACGAATCCTCCTTGATCGTTCGTGAACGCGCGGTGGACCCCATCCACCTTCACCTGGGCGCCCGCGATCGGCCGACCGGTCCCGGCTTCCGTCACCGTGCCGATGATGGTGCCCGGCTCCTGCGGCTCTGGCCGCGCCGTGGCTGCCGGAACCCGTCGGACCAGCGCCGCCTGCCCGCCCGAGATCACCACATCCACGTCCAGGCCGGCCAGCACCTCGGCGAGGGCCGCGCCGACGCTGATCCCCTGCGCGACGAGCGAGACGCGGGTGTCCAGCGGCACGACCGCGGCGCTGTAGACCAGCGGAAGGCCCGCCTCCCTCGAGATCGCATCCAGCGCCTCCTCCAACGGCACGTCCGCGAGCCGGACCGTGATCCGTTCACGGAGCAGCGGATTGCTCCCCGGCTCCACGTGCACCGGGCTCCTGCCCGCAGAAGACGCCAGCAGGAAACGCGGTCCGCGCCCGGCCGGCACGCCCTCGTGGTCCTGCGCGCCGTGGGCAAAGCGCCCCGCACCGTCCACCGCCACCAACGCCAGGAGCAGCAGCACCGATGGTATCCGTCGACGCATGGCCTCCTCGCCCGGAACGGGTTGGATCCGGAACTATCGGTGGAAGGTCACGACCGCGCCGTCTCGCTCGTATCGCACACCGAGCGAGAGGGCGATCAGGTTCAGGACATCTGCGATCGGCTCCTGCCCGAAGGATGCCGTCACGGGCAACGCCGCGAGGTCGGGGTCGGCCACGCGCACGTCGAGGTTGTACCAGCGCCCGAGCTGCGCCGCGGCTTCGCCCAGCGGCGTGTTCCTGAAGACGAGCCGCCCCTCGGCGAACGCCAGATACGCGGCGGCATCCACATTGCGCTCGATCCGGACCTCGCCGGAGGGACTCACCCGCGCGAGCTGGCCGGGGTCGAGCCGGTGCGTCGCCTCCGGCTGATCCGGACCCGCCGTCTTCACCTCGACCACCCCTTCGGCGACCACCACCGTGACGGCCGGGGTCTCGGGGTAGGCGCGCACGCCGAAGACCGTGCCCAGGTCCTCGGCCACCACTCCGCGCGCGTGCACGCGGAACGGCTGGCGCCCGTCATGATGCACGTCGAAGCGGGCTTCGCCCTCGAGGTGCACGTCCCGGGATCGCCGGCCGTAGTCGTGCGGCACGCGCAGCCGGCTGTCCACGCTCAGGACGACGCTCGTGCCATCCGGGAGCCGTACCCGCGCCCGCTGCGCCCGCCCGGTCGTGTACTCGTGCATCGCGACCTCGCGCGGCGCTCGCGCGGACTCACTCCCCACGAGTGCCCAGACGGCCGCGCCTCCGAGCACGAACGCCGCGATGGCGGCCGCCCGGAGGAGACCGGATGCGAAGGACCGCCGCGTGCCGGCCTGCGCCGGCTTTGGCCGGAACCGTCTCGCCTCGCGCCGCCGGCGGACCTCCTGCCAGGCGGCATCCACATCCCAAACGGCCTCCGTCTCACGCGCCAGCCGCCAAACCTGCTCCAGCGCCTCGAGGATCTCGGCGTGCTGCGGGTCGCCCGCCACCCACGCCCGCACCTCCGCCGCCTCCTCGGGCGAGCTGCGCCCGGCGACGTAGCGGGCGAGCCTGGCGCCCTGTGCCTCGTCGATCTGATCGATGGGGTCCTGTCCGCGTCTCATGGCCGTCATCCCTGGAGTTCGTCTCGGAAGAACCCCTGAGACGCCCCGGACCCTTACACGGCCGTGGCGGCGTGCCCGGCTCCCGGGCTGGCTAGCCCAGCAAGCGGCTGCCCAGGCGGGCGATGGAGGTGAAGGCGAGGGCGAGGGTGAGGTAGGGGGCGAGACTCTTGCGCAGCGACTTGAGCGCCCGCCACATCTGCGTCTCCACCGTCTTGACCGAGATCTCCAGGACTTCCGCGATCGCCGCGTACGAGAGTTGCTCCTCGCGGCTCAACAGGAAGATCTCGCGGCACCGGTCGGGCAGGGCGTCGATGGCGCGGCGGATGGCTTCCGCCAGCTCGCGGGCCCGCAGCCGCTCATCCGCCTGGGGGGCCGTGGGCGCCGGCGCGCGCGTCATCTCCTCGGCCCAGCGCGCCACGACGCGGCGGTGGCGCAGGTACTTGAGGGCGCGGTT
>NICF_comb_assmDRAFT_10002960_pt1 | contig 12506 bp, 12 predicted proteins | sample NewIslPassag4_SG_FD_11279 | JGI IMG/M metagenome (IMG submission 11279) | reverse complement strand
AAATAGAAAAAAGATTTGATTTCAAAAAATAGGAGGAAACACTAAAGAATGGTGTTCCCTCTTTATTTTCCTATTTATCAACATTAAAATCTAACAGAGCCAAAAAAAAAAAACGGATTCTTGATTTGGAATCCGGCACACATGGTTTAAACAAACGTTTGATTATTTATTCGATTCTATTTTCTTCCCCAAAATCACTAAATCTCGTTTGATTCCATCCAATTTTGCGACTTTCGGCAAAAAACCCCATTTTTCAAAACCGAAATTGGAGAATAATCGAAGGCTTGGCTCATTGTGGGCAAAAATAAAAGCGAGCAGTGTTTCAATATCCAGCTTTGGGCACTCCTCCATTACTTTATTCAATATAATCTTACCTAGCCCTCTACCCCTATATTTTTCATGAAGATAAAGACTTATTTCTGCCGTTGAATCATAAGCCGGTCTTCCATAAAAAGACTGGAGACTAACCCAGCCGCATATTTCCCCTTTATGCTCAACAATCCATAACGGTCTTTTTTCAGGGTTATGCGCATAAAACCAATCCAAACGTTCCTCTATAGTGACCGGCTCAGTATCTGCCGTAACGATCCGACTAGGAATTGTCGAATTATAAATTTCGACGATAATTGGCAGGTCCTTAAAATCAGCAATCCGAAAGGTAACAGTTTTTGACACGGTTATTCCAACTTTCACGCTTTATGATCGGGTAATTTCTACGCCATACTTTTCAGACCATTCTTTAAAGAACAGTCTGCTCGAATCCAGAATATTGGCCACTTCCCCGAATATGACTCCTGTTCTTTTTTTTCTGGGTCCCAAAGCGCCAGAAAAGACTTTTCAGGAACAATCATCGGTTCTTTCAGTCGTTCCATAAACTCTTGTATTTTCGGTTCCATAACCGGTTCTATGAAAGTGCTGAACTCGCAGGAACCGTCCTCCCTCACAAGACCATAACATCCGTGCCCTACATATGTTTTTTAAACCAATTTGAAATTCCCGGCTTTCTCCTTGATCGGTTTCCCTAGCCAGTCATTATCCCCTTCCTTATGGAAAACGTGGGCATTTCCCTCCAGTTTTTTCTCAAAAAAAGACGTTTTAAAACCGGCTTTCTCCGGACAACTTCAACGGTATGAAAGTAACCACAACGGAAACAATGTTCGTCCTTCTCAACCGGAATTTTTGGATTAAAAGAAACCGTCATACAACCTCCGCACTTCGGACACTCCCCATGGATTTGTTGCATGCTCTTCCTCCTTTTTCAACCAAAAAAGAATATTGAATAGGGCTAACCGTTAGTGATAACTTTATCATAAATGTAAAATCGAGTGTTTCGGATATTTCTAGTAATGGTCTCTTTTAATGGACCGATTTTTATGGTCGTCCCTGGGAATATTTCTTCTATAACTTCAACATAAGAGGTACGGTAATCCGTTAATTTTTCCTTCAGTCCTTCCATTTCCTCCTGGAGTTCAGCAACCTGATTCTCACTAATCATCTTTGTCGTTAGTAGCTGGGATTTTAATTTGGTTTTGTCATCCGGTAAAGTTCCCATCCTTTTTTCCAACTGATCGATGACATTCAGTGCCTTCATGACTTTGTCAATCGTTGCTTTCAGGGCACCGATTTCCTTTTGTAACGATTTATATTTATTGACAATATAAGGATTTGCCCCCACTTCAATGGTTGTCTTTGTCTCCGTCATATTTCCGATAGATCTTGCTTTTACATAGGTATTAGCTTGAGTCACTCCACCGATAATAATCCCTCGATTGCTGACAATCTCTACTTTTCCACCAGCTGTTACATTGGAATGCATAATATATTTTGAAAATAGGACATCTCCATCCGCTTCGACATTGGCATTCATGATAAAAGGAACATGGATATTTCCACCGGCCTTAACGATTCCTTTTTTATCCTCTGCAATTCCCATATTAATGCCCTTTGCAATCGTGATCGAACCGCCAGCAATGACTTCTGCCGATTCAACAAGGCCACCAATCGTAATATCTCCCTTGGCCCGCACTTTAAAGCCGGATGGAACGTCACCTCTAATTACTACATTCCCAACAAAATCTATATTTCCAACTGATAAGTCCAGATTTCCTTTAACCTCGAATACATCAAAAACATTAATTCTTCCATCATCCGTTACCGATACTTGACCTGCTACTTTTGCATATATGGATTCCTTCTCTTGATCATAGTATACATTTTGACCCAATTTCACTTTAATATCTTTTCCAGGCTTGGCAGAAATGGGATTTCCATAAACATCGATCCCGTCGGTTCCGAAAGTTCTGGGAATTTTAACAGCCAATAATTGCCCTGCTACAACATTGGATACATTATCCACATTAAAAAAGTCTACTGTTCCATCTTCCCGTTCTTTAACAACTTTTCTGTTATCCTTTTGAAACCTATATTCGATTTTTGCCTTTTCTCCCTCAACTGGAGCCTTTCCCTTAGCAATTAGAATTTCTTTATTTACAAAAAGAATGGGATTCTGGCAAATTTCATCAATTTTATTATCATCAATCCCATAGGTAATACCTGCCTGATCAATGACACGCATAACATCTTCTTTAGTTATTGCCAAGGATTCAGGAAACTCTGAAAAGGACAGGTAGGCTTCTAGTCGATCCTTTGTGACATGAACGAACATTAATTTATCCAGATTGTTAACGTTTTCCATGATGACCCCCCTTCCTAATTCCATTATACCTCAACTTTCGTGGAATAAATTAGGAACAGAGACTTAAATAATTAAAACATTTTGTATTTCCGTTCATTTGTTTGCTTTGAACCTAAAACTTGATTTAATTTGATTGCCTGGTTTGGGTGATGATCAGCCAATAATAAGCTTACGACCCTAATATCCTACACCTTAATTTAAAACCTTCCAATCTTCATAAGTTTTTGCCTCAATATCTCCTATGATATTTCCTTTCGGACATAAATAAATCCCCCATTTTGCTGAAATCGTATTAAATATTTAGCATCAATTTTGATGATCGCAACTGCATCAACCAATTTGTTACTTTGGATTTGTGTCCATTTGACCCATCACGTTCAAAAGGTTTCGATACTAATACAATTATTTATCTTTACATAAAAAATACCCCTAACCGAAGTTAGAGGCATTGATGACTTACCATCCCGATCTGAAATCAAAATTCTTACTCCACCGTGACGGATTTTGCCAAGTTTCTTGGTTTATCGACGTCACAACCGCGATGGAGGGCGGCATAGTAAGAAATATATTGCAATGGTACTACAGAGATAAGAGGTGCTAACCAAGGATGAACGGCTGGTAACACGTAGCGGTCTCCAGGCATCTCCAACCCTTTCATAGCGATGATGCAAGTATGAGCACCGCGAGCGGCGACCTCCTTCACATTCCCACGGATATTTAAATTGACATGTTCTTGAGTTGCCAGGGCAAAGACAGGGGTTCCATCCTCAATCAATGCAATCGGACCATGTTTCAGTTCCCCTCCGGCAAAACCTTCTGCCTGAATATAGGAAATTTCTTTTAGCTTGAGGGCCCCCTCCAAACAGACCATATAATCCAATGTCCGTCCGATAAAGAAGCTGTTCCGGGTTAAAGCTAAATACTCGGAGGTGATTTCTTCCAACTCATCTCGACGGTCACAAATTTCTTCCATCGCATTGGCCACAATTGCCAGTTCATGAGCGAGATCCAATCCGGTATTCAATCCTTGACTACGACCGGCAACTTCCGCCAAAATAGCCAATACTGCCAATTGGGCCGTATAGGCTTTTGTAGAAGCAACAGCAATTTCCGGACCGGCATGTAAGAGTAGCGTATAGTCAGCTTCTCTAGATAGGGTTGAACCAGGAACGTTGGTAATCGTTAATGCTTTATACCCCATTTCCTTGATGTGCACGAGTACCGTCCGGCTATCTGCCGTTTCCCCACTTTGGGAGATGAAAATAAACAGCGGCTTTTCTGACAAAAGTGGCATATTGTAGCTAAATTCACTGGCCAAATGAACTTCCGTCGGAATATTTGCCAATCTCTCCAAGTAAAATTTTCCGACTAAACCAGCATGGTAACTGGTTCCACAAGCAATAATATATAGGCGGTCCGCTTCCTTAAGAGCCTCCAATATGTTGTCATCAATAACCAGTTCCCCGTTTTCCCCTTGATATTTTTGAATAATTTTCCGAATGACAAAGGGCTGTTCTTCGATTTCTTTCAACATATAGTGAGGATATGTTCCTTTTTCCGTATCACTTGCATCAATTTCTGCTGTAAAAGGTTTTCTTTCAATCCGTTCACCTTGTAAGTTATAGATGTTTGCTTCCTGACGGGTTACAATGACCATTTCCCCATCCATTAACTCCAAGAATTGTTTCGTTAAATTAATGGCTGCCATGGCATCAGATGCAACAACGTGGAAACCATTACCGATTCCCACCAAAAGCGGGCTTTTATTTTTGGCAACGAAAATGGTATCCCCATCTTCATTGTCCAACATGGCAATCGCATAGGAACCTTTTAATAGAGACAATGTTTTCCTGAAGGCTTCTTCAACGCCCATACCTTCCAATACAAACTTTTCCACCAATTGGACAATTATTTCCGTATCAGTATCACTTGCCAACGTAACGTTTGTTAGATATTCATTCTTCAGCAGCTCATAATTTTCGATGACCCCATTATGGACAATGGTGAATCGACCTGAGGAACTTTGATGAGGATGGGCATTTACCTTACTTGGTCTACCATGGGTTGCCCACCGGGTATGACCGATACCAACTTCCGCATATATGGAAGCATCCACTGTTTTTCTTAGTTCTTGAATCCGTCCTTTTTCTTTAAAAACATGAATGCCGTCCTTATTTAAAACGGCGATCCCTGCGGAATCATAACCGCGGTATTCCAATTTTTCTAAACCTTGTAAAAGGATTTCCTTTGCGTCTGTATTACCGACAAAACCGACTATTCCACACATTTGTGTTTCCTCCTTCCAGTTGCTAGAAGGGGGGCAAGAAACCTGTTGTATTCATGATCTCGGGGGCTCCCTGCCCCCTTATCTCTGTTCTTAGCAGTTCATTTTTCCGTACAAAATGATTTTATCAACATGCAATTTCCTACCCTTTGTCCAAAGAGTCACCTCTTTGTTTTAAGATAGGAATCACGGCCTTGCATGAGCCGGAAGGTATCCGCCGAAAACTTCGATGAACCTTCTCCTCGTCAACTGGCTTTCCCGTAGTTTCCTTTTTGTTCCCTTAAAGCCAGTTCTGGCGCTTTAAAATAATCTAAAATGGGTTAATCTTGAACCTCCTTTCGCGAATGTAGTCCTGATATCAGGCTTAATTAGCATAATCGAAAGTTGCGTACTACGTCAATAGATTTTGGTACATATTATAAAAATATGCATAGGGTTATCAAGGAGTTCCCCTATGCATATTTCTGTCAATTATTCAATTAATCCCATTTCTTCTTCGACAACTTTTGCAATCCGCTCCACATATTCGTCACATGCTTCCATCGTTGGAGCTTCTACCATGACCCGAACAAGGGGCTCCGTTCCGGAGGGACGAACCAACACCCTTCCGTTTCCTGCCATATCCTTTTCCACTTCCTGAATGGCTTCCTTAACCTTTTCATTTTCCGTTACATGATATTTATCCTTTACCCGGACATTCACCAATTTTTGCGGATATTTCTTCATTTCCTTAGCAAGCTCAGATAGCGGTTTTCTTGTCCGTTTNATGACATTGATCAATTGAAGGGCNGTCAGCATACCGTCACCGGTNGTNTTATAATCAAGNAAAATGATATGACCTGATTGTTCACCGCCTAAGTTATAGCCGTTTTTTCGCATTTCTTCTACAACATAACGGTCACCAACGGCAGTAGGAATGCTTTTTATTCCTTGAGCTTCAAGGGCTTTGTAAAAACCAAGATTACTCATGACCGTTGAAACAATGGTCGAGTGCTTCAAACGGCCCTCTTGATGCAAATATTTACCGCAAATATACATAATTTGGTCGCCATCGACAATTTCTCCGTTTTCATCTACTGCAATTAGACGATCTCCGTCACCATCAAAGGCAAGACCTATATCTGCCCCTTTTTCGACAACAAATTTAGCCAGTGCTTCAGGATGGGTTGAACCAACACCATCATTAATATTTAGCCCGTCTGGCGTGGCACCCATTGTGGACAAGTCAGCTTCGAGATCGGCAAATAAATAATTGGCCAAGGAATAAGTCGCCCCATTGGCGCAATCAAGGGCAATATGTATTCCGGAGAAATCGTCATCCACCGTCTGTTTTAAATATTGGATATATTTTTGACCACCTTCAAAATAATCATTGACCACACCTAAATTTTTCCCGGTTGGGCGCGGTAATTTGTCTTCTTCCATATCCAAATATCTTTCAATTTCTTCTTCCTGCTCATCAGAAAGTTTGAATCCATCCGGTCCGAAAAACTTGATCCCATTATCCTCTACCGGATTATGGGAGGCGGAAATCATTACTCCAGACTGAGCTCCCATTGCCTTCGTTAAATAGGCAACCCCAGGAGTGCTGATTACCCCCAAACGCATGACTTCCGCTCCAATAGATAACAAGCCGGCCACTAGGGCACCTTCCAGCATATGACCGGAAATTCTTGTGTCCCTGCCTATTAAAACCTTGGGCCGTTCTTTATCTTTCGTCAATACATATCCACCATATCTTCCAAGTTTAAAGGCTAATTCCGGAGTCAATTCAGTATTGGCAACTCCCCGAACGCCATCAGTTCCGAAATATTTTCCCATTACATTCTCTCCTTTTCCGAAAATGTACACTACTTTTATCATTTTTACCCTGTTAAATCTCCATATCTTCTGTAGCGATCTGGATGACTGCTTCTCTTACACTTGGCTCCCATTTCACCCCATCAGGACCTCTTATGTCCAAATCAATCCGATGTTCCCCTTGCTTAAGATTTTCGACATTGATTTTTATCGAAAAATCTTCTCCTGTTATTTGATTAATAATCGAAGAAGCAGCAAATACCTTCAAGTTAACTTGTCCATTTTCTGGCGTTATAAAATCCAGCTTCAATCCTTCTTCCAAGCCTGTATATTCGATGGGAATACCGGTTATGGTTTTACTTGCCTCTAATTCGACGGTGATTTTCACATTAACCGAGTCAGGAGTAGCATTTTGAATACCTTCCTGCAAATCGATGGGAATCGTTACTTCCTGGTTGCTGTCGATATTGCTAACGTCAACAGGAATTTCGATACTTTCGATCTTATCTAACACGCTTTTTTTGCCAAAGATAACAATCTCACTTATATGGGGCTCGATGCTTCGTATAATGATGCCCTCCCGTGGTGTACCCACTTGTTTGATTACGATAGGTACGGTTTTCTTTGGCGGTACAACCGGTATTGTAACATCGACCTTATTTGGTTCTACAATGACGTCTAGCTTATTCAATTTTTCATCGAGTACGGTAATCGTTGCCCGATAAGTAAAGGTCTCATTAATCGGTTCCGTCGTTTCAATTAATGCCCGAACATAGGCAATCGAGTTGACTATATCTTTACCACCCGTTATTTTTACGGTATTCGGCTCGATAATTGGCTGTTCTGCTGTATATCCTTCTTCCAAAAGGCTGCTTGAAAATTCCGCTTCAACAGAAAACTCCTGGGTCACCTTTTCCTGGACATTCACTAAAGCGGTCGCAGGCTCTATAGTTACTCGGAGCTTGTCTGAAATATCCCTGATTTTCAATTCGACTGTTTGGTTGCCGATTTTTGCATTGGTCAAATCGATATAGACTTCAAAATCCCGCAAATTTTTTACCGACTGAACAAGTCCACTGTTTCCCTCAACAATCACATCCACGAATTTCGGCGCATCCGTTACGACAAAAACGTCCTCATCATAATAAATGGTAACAGGCACATTTTCAATACGTTCTCTGGATGTATTATCCCCTGCCTTTGGTGTTGTTCCGTATTCATCAATAAAGGCCGTGGCATACAAAAGCAAAGCCAAGATCAATGCAAGTCCCCGCACAAACCATTTATTCTCCATTAATTTATCTGAAAAGTTACCCATTTTTCTTCACCCACTTATTCCAGAAGGTAACGGTGGAAGAGATTTCTTCATCTTTGACAAGCTGTGCGGTCAACATTTCTCTTAATTTATCCAATGATAGGTTATGGTGCAGTTCACCGTTTTTTGTGATTGAAATACCACCGGTCTCTTCAGAAATGACAATGGTTATACTATCCGTCACTTCACTGATTCCAAGGGCCGCCCGGTGTCTCGTTCCCAGTTCCTTGGAAATAAAGGGACTTTCGGAAAGAGGTAAGTAGCAGGCAGCTGCCTTAATCAAATCCCCTTGGATGATCACCGCACCATCATGCAAAGGTGTATTCGGTATAAAGGTATTGATAAGAAGTTCTGCTGATATATGGGCATTTAAGGGAATACCCGTTTCAATATAGTCATTCATGCCCGTTTCCCTTGCAATGGAAATGAGGGCACCGATTCTACGTTTTGCCATGTATTCACAGGCTTTGACAATCGCTTGAACAATTTGTTCCTGTTTTTCCGCTTCCTTCTGCCGTGTTCGGGTAAAAATTTTCCCTCTTCCCAACTGTTCCAAAGCCCGCCTGATTTCTGGCTGGAAAATGATAATAATGGCCAAAAAACCCCATGTAATTACTTGTTCCATGAGCCAACCCATCGTTAGGAGGCCAAAAATATCGGCAATAGCGCGCAAAATCAGGATAATGAAAATCCCATTAATAAGCTGGATCGCCTTGGTACCCTTGATAATCATAAATAATTTATATATAAAATACCAAACGACTAATATGTCCACAATACTGGCTATGTAATCAAGAACTGTTAAATCAGCAAAGAAATCAGAAAAGGGCATGAATCTTCCTCCATTTGAATATGCGAGAATATGGATTTTTGTATTGGGTTCACTCGGTGTCAATCATAGGTTGATGAAGGATAAAAATAATTCCCCGTATTTTCATATTATACCATACTACATTTTTAAGAAGTTCTCCAGTTACCAATTACGCTATTTCAATACAATATTAATCCTATTTTTGAAAAAAAATCACCTGGAAATACTCCAGGTGAACAAGAAATTTCCGTTTTTGTTAGGAGACATTTTCCTTACCCTGACTCACTCAAAAATGGAAAGGACCTCTTTTGCAACATTTTTAATCTGATGCCATAACCAATCGAAGACTTGATTGATTTCTTCTACCTTTCCGGTTACATTTCCGGCGCTTGCCATGTATTGTTCGCCATTAATGACGGTAACGTTCCCTTCTACGGTTCCTTCAATGCGAATATTGCCGTTTCGGACAACAATATCTCCTTTAACGACTTTTCCTTCTGGGACTATGGCAGTATTATTTTCAATCACAATATTTTCAGCTTTTGTTACGGAAAAATGATCATTTTCATTCCAAGCTGAAAACATACTTGTTGTCATTAAAATCATAAATACCGCTGCAGCTACCCAGAAAGGATGTCGGAGGATGGCTCGTTTTACCTCGTTTTTCTTCTTTTCCTTAGGCAATTTCATCATCACGCTTTGGGTGAAATCTTTAGGAGCATGTATATTTGCGGTACTCTGGACGAGAGCAACGGCTTTTTTCAGTTCTTGAAAATATAACCTGCATTCCGGACATGTTTTCAAATGTTCCCGAAGTTCAACTTCATGTTCCGGTATTATATCTTCATCAAGAAACTCATGCATATATTCAATCATTAAATCATGATTTTCATTCATGATCATCCCTCTTCTCCTTAGTAATGACGGAGTCGCTTTCTTAAAGCTTCCCTTCCTCGGTGGATTCGGGTTTTTACCGTTCCTAGAGGAAGATCTAAAATTTCACTTATTTCATTTAATGAAAGCTCTTCTATGTATTTTAAAACTATGACGGATCGATATTTATCTGGAAGGTTGGAAATTTCCCTCTGTATTTCATTTTGTAGCTCCATGCCTGCCACTTCATCTACCGGTTCTACACCTTCAGCGGCAACTTGAGAATACATGGTTAATCCATCCGTACCGGCAATTTCTGCATCTAAATAATAATCCGGTTTCTTTTTTCTAATCCTATCAATACATAAATTCGTCGCAATCCGATAAAGCCATGTAGAAAACTTTCGATTTGTATTATACCTGTCTATGTTAACATAAGCACGAATGAAAGCTTCTTGAGCTATATCTTCCGCTTCGTGGGAATTTCCAAGCATACGATAACAAAGCTGATACACTTTATCTTTATACAGTTCCACTATTTCAGAAAAGGCGTTTTGATCACCTTTAAGGACTTCGGATATTCGCCTGTTTACAATTTCTTCCATTCTTAACCCTCGCTCTGTGCGGCTATCTTTTATACGTTATGTATATCAAAAAGTTTCACTTTCCATTTTATTATACTATTTTTATGGATGATTTTAATAAAAGTGTAAAATATTTTGAAATAAAAACCAAGTATAAAAAAACCATGGCTTAAAGGCCATGGTTCTTTACATTATTTTCAGACTTGAAAAAATTGCTTGTGTTCAAAGTAGTCTTTTCCCAAAAAGGATGGTTATTAATTCTACTGCTAAAGCTCCTGTTTTATTCCTTTCATCCAATATTGGATTGACTTCCACAAATTCCGCTGAAGTAATCAAACCACTATTAGCTAACATTTCCATTGCCAATCGGCTTTCTCTATAACTAATTCCTCCCATTACCGGTGTTCCAACCCCTGGAGCGTATAGCGGATCAATTGCATCCAAATCAAGGGATAAATGGACACCACCATCGGTACGGGATTTCAAATAGGCAATGGTTTCTTCCATTACTTTTTTCATTCCTATACTGTCGATATCCCTCATTGTAAAAATTTTTATACCAAGCTTTGATATTAATTCTTTTTCGCCCTCATCTATTGACCTTGCCCCAATATATACGATATTTTCCGGTTTAATTTTCGGAAAATAGCCCTCTAAATTTATTAGCCTTTCATCCCCCATCCCTAAGGAAACAGCAACCGGCATGCCATGAATATTTCCTGAAGGTGAAGTTTCCGGTGTGTTTATATCTGTATGGGCATCATACCAAATTACCCCAAGATTTTCATAAAAATTAGCTAATCCTGCAATTGTACCAATGGAAATACTGTGATCCCCACCCAAAATCAAGGGGAACTCCTTTTTTTCCACAATAGTCTTTACATTTTCTGCCAATCTTTTACATACTTGAATGACAGGCTCTATATTTCGTAATTTTGAATTCTCATCTGCCTTCATTTTTGGCCGATCTACTTGGAGATCTCCTAAATCATCAATTTCTAGGCCCAGTTCTTCCAGCTGTTCAATAACTCCTGCATATCTTATGGCATTAGGACCCATATCCACACCCCGACGGAGCTGTCCTAAATCCATAGGCACACCTAAAACCGAAATCTTTTCTATCATCTCTGTCCCCTCCTTCCTATATTGTATTCGGAAAATAGCCAATGGCTCAACTTGACATTTTTTTGAATATATATGCAATTTTTAAACAATTTCTTGTCGAACTTTCCTGCCTGCAAAAACAGAAGAAAAACCAACCATAAATACAAAAAAGCATCAGTATGATTACTGATGCTTAGAGAGTGAGCCATGGAGGATTCGAACCTCCGACCCTCTGATTAAAAGTCAGATGCTCTACCGACTGAGCTAATGGCTCATTATATCATTTTAGCGGGAAACTTCCTGAAAATAAAAAAAATGGCTGGGCCGGCTGGATTCGAACCAACGAAATGACGGAGTCAAAGTCCGTTGCCTTACCACTTGGCTACGGCCCAATCATAAGAATGGTGGAGGGGGACGGATTCGAACCGCCGAACCCTGAGGGAGCGGATTTACAGTCCGCCGCGTTTAGCCACTTCGCTACCCCTCCGCAATCATATGCCGACTGCAGGACTTGAACCCGCAACCTACTGATTACGATTCAGTTGCTCTACCAGTTGAGCTAAGTCGGCATTCCACTACCTTATAAAAATAGAATGGAGGATGACGGGTTCGAACCGCCGACCCCTTGCTTGTAAGGCAAGTGCTCTCCCAGCTGAGCTAATCCTCCAAGATGACCCCTACGGGATTCGAACCCGTGTTACCGCCGTGAAAGGGCGGTGTCTTAACCGCTTGACCAAGGGGCCAAAATTCAAAAAAAAATAAAAGCTTCCAATCGGACTCGAACCGATGACCTCTTCCTTACCATGGAAGTGCTCTACCTACTGAGCTATGGAAGCATGGCTCCGCAGGCAGGATTCGAACCTGCGACCGATCGGTTAACAGCCGATAGCTCTACCACTGAGCTACTGCGGAATAAAAGAACCATACTTGTTCTTTGTTATTTGGCCTGGCGACGACCTACTCTCGCAGGGGGAAGCCCCCTACTACCATCGGCGCTGAGAAGCTTAACTTCCGTGTTCGGGATGGGAACGGGTGTGACC
>NICF_comb_assmDRAFT_10002956_pt1 | contig 12516 bp, 9 predicted proteins | sample NewIslPassag4_SG_FD_11279 | JGI IMG/M metagenome (IMG submission 11279) | reverse complement strand
GTGCAGATCACGGTGGCCGAGAGCATCGGGATCGAAGGCCGGGGCGCCTACTACGACCAGTCCGGCGCGCTGCGCGACATGGTGCAGAACCACATGCTGCAGCTCCTCAGCGTCATCGCCATGGAGCCGCCGATCGCCTTCGAGGCCGATGCCGTGCGGGACGAGAAGGTCAAGGCCCTCCGTGCCATCCGGCAGGTGGATCCGGCGCGTGTGAACGAGATCACCGTGCGCGGGCAGTACAGCGCCGGCTGGGTCGGCGGCCAGTTCGTGCCGGGCTACCGCGAGGAGCCGCACGTCGATCCCAACTCGATGACCGAAACCTTCGTGGCCCTCAAGCTCTTCATTGATAACTGGCGCTGGGCCGGGGTTCCCTTCTACCTCCGCACCGGTAAGCGGATGCCGCGCCGGGTCACGGAGATCGCGATCCAGTTCAAGCGCGTGCCCCATCCGCTCTTCCGCGGCGCGGCTGCCGAATCGCTGGAACCAAACGTGCTAGCCATCCGAATTCAGCCGGACGAGGGCATCTCGCTGAAGATCGCCGCCAAGGTGCCGGGTCCGCAGATCCGTCTGCGCTCGGTCAACATGGGGTTCCTGTACGGCACCTCGTTCCTGGTTGAGTCGCCCGATGCCTACGAGCGGTTGCTGCTCGATTGCATGCTCGGGGACTCGACGCTCTTCACGCGCCGGGACGAAACCGAGGCAGCCTGGCGGCCGATCACGGCGATCCTGGAGGGGTGGGCCGAGGCGCCGCCGCCGTCGTTCCCGAACTACGAGGCAGGAACGTGGGGGCCACCCGAGGCCGACGAGTTCCTGGCCCGTGACGGCCGCGAGTGGCGCCGTCCCTAGGACACCGGTGGGTGCGGTCCGTCAGGTGGTGGCTCATTCCAGGTCGTCACCGTCCTGACCGGTTCCGTCCGGACGAAGGCTCGCGTGCCAGGATGGCCCCTCCAGAGAGGCTGCAACTCGGACGGAGCGGCCGCCCCGCCGCTCCGCGTCTGCCGGTTCCGCTTCCGTGGACCCGGCGAGGGAGACCAATCGCGCTCACCGGCGCAGTGAGCACATCGCGCGCATAGGGGGAGGGTACATGGGCGAGGTCGATATCAGCCGGGAGGTCATCGGGGTCTCTGGACCCGCCGTCGATGTCGAGGCGATCGAGCGGGAGCTGTCGAACCAGTGGAAGGCGCCGGACCTGGTCGCGCTGACGCAGATGGACGTCGTGCCGACCCGGACGAGCGTTCTCAACCTGGTGCTCGTCGCCCCCGACCGGGTGGCCGCCGCCCGGCTCACGCGCATGATGGGCCAGCTCTCGGTGCACCACCCGTCGCGCGTCGTCATTTTCGTGATCGCCCCGGCCGCTGCTGACCCGAGCCGCGCGATCGAGGCGCAGGTCACGACTCAGTGCTCCGCCATCCCCGACGCGCACATCGCGCCCTGCTTCGAGCAGATCATCGTCCCGGTCCCGCCCCGCGCGTCGCACATCATCGCCAGCGTGATCCCCGCGCTCGTGTTGCCGGACCTGAAGACGTTCCTCTGGTGGCCGGGGTTGCCGCCGCTGCGCGACCCTGGGATGGTCCGGGTGGCCCGCGCGGTCGATCGACTCATCATCGACTCGCTCGATTTCACCCACTGCATGGTGAACCTGACCCGGGTCCATGACCTGTGCCGGCACCTGGAGCAGGGGTGCGCCATCAGTGACCTGAACTGGGCACGCATGATGACCTGGCGTGAGGTGATGGCCCAGTTCTTCGACGCGCCCGACCACCAATGGGCGCTCGATGCCGTGTCCCGGATGACGCTCCGCTACGGTCACGCCCGCGGCGCGGCGGACAACGCCGCGCAGGCGTTGCTCTTCGCTTCCTGGATCGCGAGCCGGTTGGGCTGGCAGGTACGCGGCGCCGAGCGCTGGGGGAAGCAAGCCATGATCTTCACGGCGCGCCGCCCCGACGGGCGCGACCTGACGATCGTGCTGGAGCGTGCACCGGTGCCGCGCCGCTACAACGGGATGCTGCTGGCCGCCACGCTCACTGCGGACGACGGCCGCCGCAGCAGCGAATTCCGCGCCGCTCGGGTCGACGAAGACCTCGGCACGATCCGGGTCAGCACGCTGGTCGACGGCGTGCCCCGGCTTGAGTACGCCACCCGCTGCATGACCTCGGACGCCGGGGAGCTGCTGGTGCATGATCTGCGGCGACCCGGACACGATACCCTGTACGAGGACGCGCTCGACGTCGCGCGGGCCTTCGTCGGTGCGCTGCGGAAGCGGGAGGAAGCATGAGAGAACAAACGGTCGTTGTCGTGCCGGACGCGGAGGCGTTGGCCGAGGCAGCAGCGCGCCGCTTTGTGGCGATCGCGCGCGAGCAGATCGCCGAGCGCGGGCGGTTCACCGTCGCGCTCTCCGGCGGCTCGACACCGCGGGCGCTCTACCGCCTGCTGGCGGAGCCGCCCCAGGCGGACGCGATCGACTGGTCGCGCGTGCACGTCTTCTGGGGCGACGAGCGATGCGTGCCGCCGGACCACGAGCAGAGCAACTACCGGATGGCGCGCGAGGCGCTGTTGGACCACGTGCCGATCCCCCACGACCAGATCCACCGGATCGAAGCCGAGCGCGAGCCCTCCGATGCCGCCGCGCACTACGCCGCGACACTCACGCGCGTCTTCGACCTGGGAGTCGGCGAGATGCCCGACTTCGGGCTGATCCTGCTCGGCATCGGGGCCGACGGCCACACGGCGTCCCTCTTCCCCGGGACGCGGGCACTGACGGTCCGGGGCGTCCCCGTGGTGGAGAACGTCGTGCCGCAACTCGACACCGTGCGCATCACCCTGACCGTGCCGGTGCTGACCGAGGCGGACAACATCATGGTGCTCGCGGCCGGAGCGGATAAGGCACCGGCGGTGCAGCGCGCGCTCGAAGCCCCCTACGCACCGGAGCAGACCCCGGCACAGTACATCCGCACCGCCTCCGGCACCGTCGTCTGGCTGCTCGACGAAGCCGCCGCCAGCCAGCTCACCGGGCGCCGATCGGCGGGGTAGGGGCATACGGGCTCCACTCCCGATCACACGGTGTCTCCAGTCCGGCAGGTGCCCAGGGGTGAGCGCCGGGCACGCGCCCCGGCGCGGAACCCTCCGGCCACCCGTGGATCCTCGCACCACCCGCTACCACGCGCGGATGGCGACTTGCGACCGTCCACTACCTCACCGTATCCGCCCCGCGCGTAGCCACCATGGCATCAGGCCCTGCCTCCCCCACCCTTGCCCGGCGGACCGGAAACGCGTGTTATGGTTCCATCGTGGACCATAGTGGCGGAGCGGGATGCAATATCCCCGGGCCTGGCGCGGTGGGGGAGTGGAGAGGAGCGACACGGCATGACGAGCGGGAACTGGGACACGCGTGCGGCAGTCACCTTCCACAACGCCACCAAGTATCTGGCTGTGCCCGACGCCACGGGGGCGGAGCAGATCCTGATGGGCACCCCGCCCGCGCTGGAGCCGCCGATCTGGGAGGAGGACTGGTCGCTCGAGCCCTTCCCCTTCAAGATCTACGAGACGCTCGACCCAATCGAAATCCCGCGGGATGTCACGCCCTCGGCCATCCCGGCCCTGGAGGCCATCGCCCGCACCGGCGCCGAGCCGCAGGGGCCGGCGGTGCCCGACCGCGCCACGCTTGCCCGCATCGCGCTCCTCTCCAACGGGCTGCTCAACCGCCAGACGCGGTCGCGGAGCGGCCGGGTCATCCAGTACCGCACTGCGGGCGGCACCGGTGCTCGTTACCACCTGGAGATCTACTTCGTCTGCGGCGACCTGCCCGACTTGCCGGCGGGGGTGTACCACTACGCCGCGCACGATCACAGCCTGCGCTGCCTGCGCGCGGGCGACTTCCGCCAGACCCTGGTCGAGGCGACCGGTGGCGAGCCGGCGATCGCCCAGGCGCCGGTCGTGCTCGCCATGACCAGCACCTTCTGGCGCAACGCCTGGCGCTACAAGGCCCGGGCCTACCGCCACACCTACTGGGATGCCGGGACGTCGCTCTCGCATGTCCTGGCCACCGCCGCCGCGGTGAACCTGCCGACACGGCTCGTGCTCGGGTACGCCGACGCACCGGTCAATGCTCTGCTCGGCGTCGATGGCGAGCGCGAGGCGACCGTCGCCCTCTGCGCCATCGGGAGGGATACCGCTCCCGCGCCCGCCGCGCCCGAGGTGACGCCGATCGACTACCCGACGCGTCCGATCTCCCCGCGCGAGGTCGTGTTCCCCGCCATTCCGGCGATGCACGCTGCGTCGACGCTGGCATCCGGAGAGGAGGCGACCGCCTGGCGAGCCGACCCGCTGCGGCGCACGCCACCGGAGCCGCAGGGCCGGCTCATCCCGCTGGAGCCGCTGGCGCCGGAGGATCTCCCGGACGCGCCGATCGAGGAGATCATCTTCCGCCGCCGCTCGACCCGCCACTACGACACGGAGGTCGAGATCTCCTTCACGGCCTTCTCGACTCTGCTCGACCGCTCGTCGCGCGGCTTCGCGGCTGACTGCCTGGCGCCGGGCGCGCCGTCCCTCCACGATAGCTATCTGATCATCAACGGCGTGGAGGGCCTGGCTCCCGGGGTCTATCTCCACCACCGCGACCGCAACGCCGTCGAGCTCCTCCGCGAGGGCGACTTCCGCGCCGCCGCCACCCGGTTGGCCGTGAACCAGGGGTACGCGGGCGCGGCCCACGTCAACAGCTATTACCTGACCGACCTCGACCCGGTGCTCGAGCGCTACGGCAACCGGGGCTACCGGCTGGCGCAGCTCGAGTGCTCCCTGTATGCCGGCAAGCTGCACCTCGGCACGCACACCCTCGGCCTCGGCGCGGTCGGCTCGACCTCGTTCGACGACGAGGTCGTGGAGTTCTTCTCTCCCCACGCCGCCGGGAAGAGCTACATGTTCGTCACCGTCTTCGGCAAGCGCCGCCCCCGCACCCGCTGAGCCGGGGCGCAGCATCACCAAGTCGTCACTTGAGCCACTCGGGTGGTGGCACTCCGGGCTGCGGCGTCACGGGGAGGAGTGCTGACTCCCTGCTCGCCGTCGCGTGGTTCCCGCGCCCATCGGGTGGACCCAGATCTGATCGTTATGGACAAGCCGGGCGAGATTCCCGTCAATGCGTCCCCGTCTGCGGAACACTCGGGACTGCGCTGAGGACTGTGCGTGATTTCTTGACAAGGCCAAATATCGTGCCTATTCTGAGACTGTCTTAAGACAAATGTCTGATCCCGCGCGCTGACCTGATGTGCATGGTCATCCTCGCCCGTTCCTTTGTCAGGATGGTCATAACAGGGTAACGCGACCTACAAGCCATCGTTAGCGCGGGCATGCTGCTGATTGGAGAGACCTTGCAGTCAGCCTAACAGACCGTCCAATGCATTGAATGTGCCTGCGTCGGCCGTGGAGGGCGGCGATGACGCCGGGACGGTGGAGGAAGGGAGCGTGGCTGTGGGGAAGACCGGACGTCGCCCCTGGGCGCATCTGGCTGGTAAGCGCAGCCGCCGGGATGTCCTGAAGCTGGCTGGCGCGCTGGGGATCAGCCTACCGTACGCTGCCTTTCTCGCTGCCTGCGGTGGAACCGAGCCTATTGAGGAGCTTGGGCAATCGACCGCGACCGCTCCCACCGCCACCAGCGATGCGGCACCTGAGCCGAGCGCGGGCCAGGGCGGGACCATCTCGGTCGGTCTGTGGCAGGAGCCGGAGAGCCTGACATGGGCTACGGGTGGGGCATCGTTCGCCGAGCGCGCCGTCCTGCTCACGCTCCACGAGCCGCTCCTCCGCGTTGGGCCAAACAACACGCTCGAGCCCGGGTTGCTCGAGGAGGTGCCGACGGTTGAGAACGGCGGGATCTCCGCTGATGGGACCGTCATCACGATCAAGCTGAAGCCCAACCTCCGCTGGTCCGACGGCGAGCCCCTCACCATCGAGGACTATGTCTTCACCCATGAGAAGGTCGTTGACCCCAATACGGCGGCCACGCAACTCCTTGGGTGGGACAAGATCGCCTCGATCGAGACGCCAGACGAGTTGACAGCGGTGATCACCCTCGCGGAGCCCTATGCACCGTTCGTCAATGTCACGATGGCGAGTTGGTTCGGCGGTCTATTCCCGAAGCATATCCTCGGCGACGGGCGAGATATCCGCACCGAGTTCGGCCGCGCGCCGATCGGGACCGGGCCGTTCAAGTTCGTCGAATGGCAGGCGGGCAGCCACATCACGGTCGAGCGCAATGAGCACTACCATCGCGGGCCGGCGAAGCTCGACAGAATCGTCTTCAAGATCATGCCCGACCGAAACACGGTGGTGGCGCAGGTCAAGAACGGCGATATCGATCTCGCGTACGATCTAACGGAAGCGCAGATCCCAGAGCTGCAGGACATCGAAGGGCTCACGCTGTACACCACCCCGGGGACCACCGTCGAGCGGTATTTCTTCAACTTCCGGAACCCGGAAAACCTGCACGAGCCACACCCGGTCCTCAGCGACGTGCGCGTACGGAAGGCGATCGTCATGGCGATCGATCGCCAGGAGATTGTTGATACGCTGCTGTACGGCCGCACGGAGGTCGCCGTCAATGAGTTGGGCACGACGCCCTACTTCAACGACTCGTTGACCCCACTTCCCTACGACCCCGAGCAGGCCAAAGCGCTGCTCGATGAAGCAGGGTGGGTGCCCGGCAGTGATGGCATCCGCGAGAAGGACGGACGGCGCCTGTCGCTGCTCCACATCACGACCGCGGGCAATGCGCTCCGCGAGCAGATGCAGGTGGTCGTCCAGCAGTATCTCAAGGATGTCGGCATCGAAATGACGATCCAGAACTACCGCCCGGCCGAGCTCTGGGCCGGTTGCGACTCGAACGGCATTGCGGCCCAAGGCAAGTGGGATCTGGCGGGTTGGGCGGAGACGATCCCCGGCATTGACCCGGACATCAGCCTGTTCTGGTCCACCGATCAGGTAGTGGATTGCCAGACCAACCCGAGCGGCTACAGCTCCTGGGGGTACTCGAACCCGGAAGTGGATCGGCTCCTCGCCGAACAGGCCCGGACCATCGATCCCGAGAAGCGTGCGGAGATCATCCGGCAGGTGCAGCAGGTCCTCCACGACGATGTGAATGCCATCTGGCTCTACTACCGCCTGGACATCATCGCCGCGTCGAGTCGCCTCCAGGGGATCCAGCCTACACCATTCGGCGGCTCGTTCTGGAACACCGGTGATTGGTTCCTGTCGAGCTAACGCGCCGGGATCCCAAGGACTTGGGCATGCCCTGTCGGTGGGAGTGAGTTGTGGTCCGCTACATCGTCCGACGTCTCCTGCAATCGATCCCGCTCCTGATCGGGATCACCATTGTTGCCTTCGCCCTCATCCACGTGTCGGGCGACCCGATGGCGGTCTACAACAACAACCCGCGGATGTCGCCGGAGGCCAAGGCCGCGATCGCGGCCAAGTACGGCTTTGATAAGCCCCTGTACATGCAGTACTTCGTGTGGGTCAGCCGAGTCATTCAGGGCGACTTCGGCTACTCGTTCTCGACCTTCGAGCCCGTCTCAAAGATGATCGGGGAGCGGCTGCCGAACTCGCTCATCCTCATGGGCGCGGCCTTCTGCATCACGCTGCTGGTGGCGATCCCGTTCGGCATCTACTCGGCCGTCAAGCAGTACTCGTGGGGCGACCACCTGATCACGGGGCTGGCCTTCGTGGCCTTCGCGTTGCCGACCTTCTGGCTCGGTCTCCTGGCCATCATGCTCTTCTCGGTGAAGTTCAAGCAGTGGGGGTTGCCGAACCTCCCGGCCGGTGGAATGTACGATGTCAGTGTTGGGAAGACCTTTGGGCAGGTCGCCCAGCACCTGATCCTCCCGGCCAGCGTTCTTGGGCTTGTTTCCGCCGCGACCTATATCCGCCACCTGCGAGCCAGCCTCCTGGAAGTGATCTCCCAGGACTACGTGCGCACCGCACGTGCGAAGGGCCTTTCCGAGCGGAAGGTCATCTACCGCCACGCCATCAAGAACGCCATGATCCCGGTCGTGACCTTGGCGATGATGGACATCCCCTGGCTCTTCGCCGGCGCGCTGATCACGGAGCAGGTCTTCGCCTGGCCTGGGATGGGGCGTCTCTTCTGGGAGCACGCGGTCAAGGTCGACTATCCGGTTTTGATGGGGATTCTCGTGATCGTTTCGTCCCTGGTGGTTCTCTGCAACCTCTTGGCGGACATCTTGTACGCCGTGCTCGACCCGCGCATTCGCTTTGCATGAAGGGGCGGTACCGGTGTCCACGCCATCCGGCGAGCGAACCATGGCCGATCGAGCGGTGCTGCGCCGCGCGGAGGATGTGTTCGCGACCACGCAGCACCGGACCTGGCGGCAACTCGTCTGGCAGCGCTTCAAGCGTCACCGTCTCGCGATGGCTGCATTGGGAATCATCGGTGTCTTGCTGGTCCTGACGATGCTCGGCCCCATCTTCATCGATCGCGACCGTGCGTACCGGCCGAACCCGCGGATCATGAATCAACCCCCGTCGCGTGCTCACATCATGGGCACCGACGAAGTCGGGCGCGACATCTTCGCCCGCGTCATCTATGCCGGACGCATCTCACTGACGATCGGCCTGGTGGCCGTGGCCATCTCGGTCGGCATCGGCACCATGATCGGCGCACTTGCCGGGTTCTACCGCGGCTGGACCGACACGCTCCTGATGCGCTTCACCGACCTCATGCTCTCGATCCCGTCCGTTTTCCTGCTCATCGCGCTGGCCGTCTTCCTGGGACCCAGCGTGCGGACGATCATCATCGTCCTCGGGCTGCTCTCCTGGATGCCCCTGGCGCGGATCATCCGCGCGAACTTCCTCTCGCTGCGGGAGAAGGAGTTCATCGAGGCGGCGCGCTGCATCGGCGCGTCGAACGCGAGCCTGATCTTTCGCCACATTCTGCCGAACACCGTCGCGCCGATCGTTGTCGGCGCCACCCTGGGTGTCGGCACGGCGATGCTGACGGAGACGGCAGTCTCGTACCTCGGTCTCGGGGTCCAGCCGCCGACGCCCTCGTGGGGCAACATGCTCTACAACGCGCAGAGCCAGATGTGGAACGCCCCCTGGATCTCGGTCTTCCCGGGACTGATGATTCTGATCACCGTGCTCTGCATCAACTTCATCGGTGATGGGCTGCGCGACGCCCTCGACCCGCGGGCCAAGCCGTAGGCGTCGCGGAGAGGGGGCAAGCCAAGGATCGCACCCCCGCGAGGTGGCACCTAAGAGAGATCCTTCGACTCGGACGGCGCCGCCGGGGGCGGCTGGCCGCGCCCCCCAGCTCTACCCAGGACGACAGCAGCGCGGGAGTGGGCGGCGGTGAGCCGCGATGAATTCGTCAACGTTCAGAACCCCACGGGGCCGATGAGGAAAGCTCGCTCCAGCGGGGTGGGGTAGCAGTGAGCACAGCCCAGCGTCGGATCCCGCCGGTCGGCGCGTGCCCGGGGGTCGGGGGCGTGAAGGATCACGCGCCGTGGCACGTGCCCGGGGCTCAAGCCCCGGGCTGACAAGAAAAGCCGGCTGAAGCCGGCTGGGGCCAGGACTCACACTCCGGCAGGGGGTCTCACCTTTTGGCCCGTGCCCGGGGCTCAAGCCGCCGGGCTAGGAAGCGAAGCCCACTGAAGGGGCTAGGGACGCTGGACCCGGCAGACTGCCGGATCGGACATGCCTGTCGGTAGCCATCGCGGCCCCTTCAGTGGGCTTCCCCTCTTCAGCCCGGCGGCTTGAGCCCCGTGCACGCACCACGCGTGCGGATCCTCGTACCACCCGGTCGGGTCACCGTCCTCAGCCGGCTTCAGCCGGCTTTCGTTGTCAGCCCGGCGGCTTCAGCCCCGGGCACGCGCCACTGCGTGGGGATCCCTACTCCACTCATCCTGGGCACGCGCCGACCGGCGGACACCCATATCATTCGTCAATGTCCATAAGCCGCCGGGCTGAAGAGGGGAAGCCCACTGAAGGGGCTGTAATGCCGACATGCAGACGGCTCCGGTGTATCCCGGCAAGTCGTCAGTCCTCAATGTTAAGCCGCTCGGGGCCGTGACCTCCCCACGTCACGGCCCCGAGCGGGCAGAGCTGCGCGGGCGATGAATGCTACTTGAAGAAGTACGGGTCGAGGACCGTCACGCGGGTGATGCGGTCGATCGGCAGGCCGTTGCGCTCCGCTGCCTTGCGGATCGCTTCGGGGTTCGGGCCGTCGTAGACGCAGTACGTCCGCTTCTTGTCCTCGCTCACGTAGGAGTGGATCCAGGTGACGCCCAGCTCGCCGTTGGTGTCGGCCACCCGCATGCACACCGCGACGCCCTCATCATTGACCGGAATCGCCAGTCCATCGGGGAAGGTTCGCTCGACGATATAGCGCGGCATAGCAGTCGCCCTCCTTTACGTCATGCCTCTACCGTTGTCCGGCCGGGGATCCGCCGGACGCCTAGCCCGAGCAGCTCACATTCGGGTTCCAGTCCTCGAAGATCCCCGCAGGGTTCTCGGTGAAGATCCAGGCGTGCAGGACGTAGACACCGAGTGCCTCGTTGAGGTGGAGGTGATGCCCCGTGACCTCGGGGAGCCCGCCGTGGCCCTCCGCGTCCCAGGCGTCGGCCGGGACGATCCACTCGACCGCGCCGAGCGTCAGCTCGCCGTTCTGGCCGTAGTGGTAGACCATCGCCTCAGGCTTGAGCGGGTCCAGGGTCGTGTCGAGCAGGTCGACGTTGATGTAGTGGACGCCCATGCCGCCAACGCCGGGGTTGTCGAAGCAGTAGTCGAGCCCCTCGACGAGGTTCCACCCCGCGCTCTGGGCGACCTGGATGTCCCGGAACGACTCCACCTCGGCGCGCAGGGCGTTGAGCATGGCCGTGATGTCGTCTTGCGACGTCCGCAGCATCTCAGCACCCAGCCGGCCGAGCAGGACATCCCACCGCTCCGGCCACACGCCCGGGTGCCATTCGAAGCGGGCCCGCTCGAAGTACTGGACGGTCAGCCCGTTCTCGACGAACTCTTCGGTCAGGGGGTAACCGAAGATCGGCAGGCCGCCGTAGGTCTCCCAGTAGCGGCGAAAGCCGCCGCAGACGTTGTGGCCGGTCTCCGCGAAGTAGAGGCAGTCCCCCTGCGGACCGGTGCTGGTGCCGGCGTCGTGTTCGGCCACGGCTATCCCGCCCGGCAGGACGAGCAGCGCGAGCACCACGAGCAACGCTGGCACACGTCGAAGACGACGTCCGAGCATGGTGGTCCCTCCGATCCCTCAATGGCCACACCGGCCACCGCACAGCTCCGTCGAGCACGTGTCGTGGCGGCAAACCGACTGACGCGGGTTGCGGGTCCGCTCCGTCTCGCATGACGGCCCGTCATCGCGGTTGAGCGAGGCGGAGCGGATCGCCGACGTTGTGCCGATGAGACCATGGTGACGCATGCGCCCAACGCAGTGCATCGGGAGACACCCTGAAATTGGGAGATCGGGTCCCCTATATTGGGCGAAACCTTCGCTCGGGCGGAGCTGCGAGCACATGCGGGAGCGCCGGCATCGTGCCGGCGTTCGCGTGGGAGCGGCCCTCACCCCCGACCCCTCTCCCAACTTTGGGAGAGGGGAGCGATGCACCGGAGCCGGCAGGATGCCAGCACTCCGGGGGCGGGAGACTTACTCAGGCTGCCCGGTCCCCACGCTGGCCCGCGGCTCGCCGCTCCGGCGCTCGGCGACGCGGATGGCCTCGTGACGGGAGGAGACGTTGAGCTTGGTGAGGATCGAGGAGACGTGGTGCTCCACCGTNTTGGGGGAGAGGTAGAGTCGGCCCGCGATCTCGGTGTTGGACAGGCCCTGCGCCATCAGGTCGAGGACTTCGGCCTCGCGGCGCGTGAGTCCGGCAGGATGCTGGCGCGTCGATGGGCGCGGCCCGCGCGGGATGCCGCGTGCGCCGACCGCCCGCAGGCGGCGTGAGACATGGGCGACCATGGGGGCAGCGCCCAGATCGCGGAAGACGTCCAATGCCTGGCGCAGCGCTGCTTCGTCGTCACTCTCAGCCAGTGCGCGGGCCATCTCGTATGGGCAGTTCATCTCGCGCCAGCACTCGGCGGCGGCAGCCCAGTCACCCTCGATCTGCAGGCGATACGGCTCGCCGGCCCACGGCGGCACCGTGACCCGCGCGCCCGCACGCCACTGCCAGTAGGCCAGTTCGCCGGTGAACCAGATATGTCGGTGGTGGAGCGCCAGGTCGTACGTACGCCGCGCACGCCTCGTGGAGGGTCCGGTCGGCGTCCCCGGCGAGCCAGGCGGCTTCGGCGCGGGCTGCGTGCACCGGCGCCAGCCGCTGCAGCGTGGCGGTGACTCTCGCCATTTCGAGCGCCTCGTCGAGTGCGATCCAGGCGTCCGGGTCGCCGCGACGTGCCCGGAGGCGACCGAGCGCCACCAACGCCATGATCCGGGAGATGGCGGAGATGCCGGGACGACGCGTTACATCCAGGGCGGCATCGACCGCTGCGTCCCACTCTCCCTGATACAGA
>NICF_comb_assmDRAFT_10002954_pt1 | contig 12522 bp, 16 predicted proteins | sample NewIslPassag4_SG_FD_11279 | JGI IMG/M metagenome (IMG submission 11279) | reverse complement strand
CCCGCCGTTGCCGGATGTGTCATACGGCTGGTCAACGACTGTTACCGGTGTTGTGATACTCGCCATGTTCCTCCTCCTTCCTCGCTAGAATGGCCGTTATCTGAAGGTATCCGCATATTCCCTACACCTCCAACCGGCCCTGCGCTTCGTTGTAATATCCATGCGTGAGCACGATCGCGTCAGTTGTGGCCAGATTCTCCGTGAACAGATTGTTCAGGAAAGTGTCTGGGAAAGTAGACTTGACCAGGTTGATCTCATTTCGCAGATTGGCGATCTGCGACTCAAACTCTGCCCGTGTGATGTGGATGTTGGTGTTGTTGACGTGTGCCTCAAAGTCCGACACGGTTGTAAAAGCTGTTGATGGGATTTCGGCTGTAACGGAGGTCGCGTTTCCGACAATCACATTGATTTGAAACTCGCGTGAAAACGGTCCGGCTTCAATGGGAGGAATGTAGTCCCCGTTTCCGTCTGCGTTCGCATAAGCATACAGGATTTCACCATAATCCGGATCGCGGGCGAATAACCCTAACTCGCAAGAATAGGTGGTCTGATGAATGTCTGTATTCTCAAAAACCCCTTTGATTTGTGCTGTGTTGCCATTACGACTAAAAGAACTAATTCCGAAATAGCCTATCGGCTGCACCAATTGTGTTAGGTTACTAGGATCACCCGTGATTTGACCCGATCCAATTCCCATTTTCGTATAAACGAGTGGGGAACCAGTTTGTGATTTGGCATAAAGAATTTTCCCCAGCTCGGTTATGACCATTGTTCCGTATTTAGCCATGACATTCACCTCCTTCTATAATTCATGATTTGGGAAAGTCAATTGAACCGTATCTCGCATGGTGACAATCATGCCGAGATAATCCTGCCGCGTCAATTCAGACTCCCATGTCACATTCAACCGGACACCGGACGGCTTCGGAATGACATATCCCACCGTCACCAGATGAATACTTTCTATCCCCATTTCACCGCGTATACTTGCGTTCATGCTCATGTCTTGATTGTCAGTGATTCTCAGCCTTGCGTCGGGAAACAGTTCGTCCCAAATCTCGTGAATCTGCGGAATTGTACCGTCCCACTGGTTTATGGCGATTTTGGCCTTGAGTGCGACGCGGTAGTTTTTATCGTCCAATACGGGAGGAGTACCATCCGGCAATTGAAAAGGCAGGTATCTCGACCTGCCGATCAATACTCCTAACGTATCCAATTGAACCCCTACTGCATTATCGATGTCGAACGCCTCGGGAATGTGATTGGCTGCGGTCATGGCGTCGTCCGCTTTTTCAAGAACGGCAGTTACCCAGCGGATAAATTTTTCTCTATGTCTATGTTGAGAAGTAATCAGGTCCAAGTATGGTGTAATTGCCATGCCCATCCTCCTTCACACGAAATTGACGATGACGTTATCCGCCGAGCATCTGGCAGCCTCGTTGAAAGCCAATGCTATATCTGCAGTACCTTGAGTATCCCCTGATTTCGCCGCCGTCAAGCCGGTGATCGAAAAGTAAGGGTTTGTCGGTACTTGATTGGCTTGCAAAGCTGCGCCCCACAGGCTTGATATGGCCAATGCACTTCCTATAAAGAGGCTGTTGATATATTCGGCAATATAATCTTTGATGTTGCTGGTGATTTGATCAGTATAGCCCGATAATCTCTTCACTGTCACTACAACGTCTATATCCACATACGTCGGACGATAAAAGCGAATTGTTGATGTCTCTCCGTATTGATTCGTAACTTGAACTTCTGTCGTTCCGTTTGTATAGCATCCAGGCGTTTTTCGGTCAAAAATAGACTTAGCAATATCCTGATCAGCGCCGCCCTCAACTACCGCGGTGATGGAATGAGGGGGGTGCCCCATTGCGTTTTGCTGCTCTGTGTCGTTCTCGTAAACTTCATAGCGCGTCACACCACTTACAGCTGCAATGCCGCCTTTGATTCCTTCCAACACGGTCCGGCTTGGGTTGGCTGTACTGGTGGCTTGGCGAGTCCTCAGCTTCGCATCCGATTCTGTATCACTCCCGGGTGTAGCCGGGTCCGGATTCGTTACACTCGTCCACCCCAGCGTAGGCGTATCAATATTGACGATCGTATTCGGCGCCGCATAGATGGGGCCGGGAATTTGACAAGTAGCTATGGTGGTAACAGAACCGCTTGAACCGATAGTCACAGGTGAAAGAAGATTCCATTTTCGTCCTTCCGTGTCGGATACGACTCCTTTCGTGATGACTGTCCCGGGAGTCCCGGTTAAAATTACGTTCGCGATTGATGCTGTCTGTTTATTTCGTTTGATCCCGTTTATGCCAACTATTACGTCCAAACCTGTGCCAACTGCAGTAGAAGGGCCGCGACTATTGTACGCAGCTTGGCACGTTAGAAAAGCGTCATAGATCATATTGGCAAATACCGCAATCATTTGATAGTCCTGGCTGTCGTTTCCGAGATATATGTCTTGTCCGAAAATCTGCTTGGCTTGGTTGACAAGTTCGTCGCGTATGTCTTGGTACGTCGGCATGTGAAATCCCGTTTCGTCGATGTAGGGCGCAAAGTAGGGCATGTACTCACCTCCCTCAGAAGGTCATGGATATGGGAATTGACACCCCGAATGCCGTTTCAACGTTGCACGAAAAGGAATATGCGCGGTTCTCGTATGAACTGTGAAACTCCGAGATCCTCGCCACGTTCGGAGTCGATAGGATGCGCTCTTGCATCAACAAATCGACTGCCTGTAAGTTATTCGGATGCCCTCTGGTTCCGAGGATATTTTGAAAGAGTGGCAGCCCATCATCTTCTTGCTCCCACCATTCGCTTTGCAAAAGAAGCAATCTTGTTTTGATCGCTTGGCCTACGGCTGCCGCATCAACGAGAAATGGTTTGCCCATGGTATAGTCTCCGGCTTCTAAAGGGCGGTATCTCAATCCAATCACCTGCCTTCTATGTTGTTGCGGTCAACACCGTTTTCCCGTTCGCTTTCACATTGCCGACCAGGTTAATCTGATCTTCCGTGATCTCGATATATTGCGAACCTGATTCGTTTCGTAGTTGAACCGACGACATTGAAAAGTTTTGGATCACCCGCGGTTGAGACCACAACCCAGGGATGGCGATCCCATCCGACAAGTCATGCCGGCGCTTCTCGATCTGGTTTTGCACTCCTCCATTGGAAAACCAGGCGTCAATGCACATATCCGCAAAAACAACCAGACATTCATCCCCTGGTTGGATCGGGAATGTTAGGACATAGCCGCCGCCACGCGGGAAAACCACCGGAACGTCCAAAAGTGGTGGAATGTTTGTCCAAACATACTCAAGATTCGCCTGCCGCACATGTTCGCGAATGGCGATCTCAACCGTCGCCGTTTGTGTCAAAGGGTCAAATTCCCGGATGATGCCCGGCAAACTGACGCGCATGGAATTAAAAATCTTGTCGATCAGCATGTTGTAAAACTCAATCTCATTGTTTTTGATGCGTTCGTTTATCGGTACGGGCAAGTTATTTCACCTCCAAGGATTTGCGCTCGGCGAAGCGATGAGTCCCGGAATCACTCCGCCGGCCTGCGAAACCGTCGTGCATTCTGTGTACCAGTTATCTCCGCGTGTATCACCGATATGGCGCAGTTCAATGATACGGTATATCCCTTCGGCATCAAGAGCACGCGGGATTTGTCCAAACTGATAAGTTTGCGCTTGGATTAGGCTGTTGTTGATTCTCACAAGCGAGTTGAGCTTCAGTCGGGGATTGAGCAGGCATTTAAAGCTTACTCCGTAATCGGTTTGCATCGGTGTGCCAATCAATCCGGATTCCGGGGCCAGATCCACGATCTCATTCGGCGGGTAGTCGGTCGCCTGAATGATATTTACCTTTCCATCCTCCATGTAGAACGTGGCTGCATTTGATTGGGCCAGTTGGCGCAGATAATCCTTTGGCGCACCGAAGAATACTTTGCCGCGAGTAAGTTTGGCCTGAGACAACCCTTGCGAAATGAACCCAAGCTCCATCGGTAATCTGGCTCTGCTCGTTACATTCTCAACAATGTCACGCGCTGTTTGCCCCTTGGATACAGAAAAAGCGACAAAAGCATCTGTATTGAGTGCCCTGTCGCTATCTAGCGAATTCAATGTCAACTTATATGTGACTCCATCCTCTTTGCCTCGGATTGGCTGCACAACGTCGCCGCGAAAGATCATTCCGTACTGCTCGCCTTCATACCCCGCCTCGATGATGATGGTGTCACCCTCGTTGATGATCTGGTTTTCTGTTTCGGAGTTGAGATTGTATATCGTCACGGTAGAGAATTGCGGCTGCATCATCGTTTTGTGTACCTCAAATGTACAACGCAAGTCTGAAACGTCCAGCGCCGTTCCTTTTCCGTTTGATACCAACACACGGTATCTGCGCCCATACAGAACATTCCCATAGCGCTGGCTATTTGCCACTACGCCGTAGTTGGTAGAAGGGAGAACCAAATCGTTTATATTGCCAGTGTTAGCCCCGGTTTGGCCTAACGTTGTAAAACTTTCTGGCGTAAATGCAGATGCTGCGGCAGTTGCTGCCGGTGTTCCTTTCGTATATTTGAGGTAGATGTTCAGGCGGCGTTGGTAGTCTGAGTCAGGAATATTTTTCCCTACATAATACTCCGAGAATTTTCGGAAATCATAATTGGCACCCTTCCACGTCTTTCCTATCACTCGTACAGCCACGGCTGTTGCGAAATGGTCATTACTTAGTACGAGATTGGTTTGTTCCTGCCGCGTTTTTGGCCAAACAAGACGAAATCTTTCTGCTGCCCATTTGTAGGCATCTTCATGCCAGCGTGGTTGTATTTGCCCAGGGCCAAGGGAATCTCCACCGTCACCGACAACGTTCCTAAAATTTGTTTCAGCCTCAATTGTAGCAAGTACGATATTGACATCAACGCCCTGTAACTGAGCTTCATAAATGGCTAGGCTTCGAATATCGGCCATTTGACAATCTCCTCCTACATGCGGCGAAAAGAAAAACGCCCATGCCTCGGGCGCTATATCATCAAAATTTGCTTTTTGTTTGTTCCTTTTCTCTTTCTTGAGCTTTTTGGAACAATTCCTTACTTTTATATGCGATTCCAAAAGCTGGTTGGTAGTTATCCCCGGCAAGTCTAATAATAATTTCTGTATCAGGAGTATCCCATTTTGCCATCAATTCTAGTTCTCCTAATAATATTGCCATTCCCCATTTTTCAGGAGTATTTTTGTAACGGTCTTTTTTCCATATCTGTTCATCGCTTATAGGTTCGCCATATTTATTTTTTAGTTCCGCCTTTAATACATTAAAATCATTGATATATTCCATCTCATTACTATGCGTTTCGGTAATGAAATATCCTCCATAAGTAAGTTCGTTATCGATAAAGTTATAGAAAACAGCCGAATCTATTCCGTTAATATTATCCTTATAGACCAAAGAATCATTTTCCTCTGTAACTAATTCAGCTTTCTCCAGACTCATAATCTGCTCTTTACTCATCCCCCACTTCACATTACGGAAAGATGTTTTTCCTTCTTCATTAACGGGTTCTACTTTATTTTCAACTTTTTCCGAATCGAAGGTATTCTGCTCTACATTGGGAGGTCTAACTTGTGGAGATGAACCTGACTCTTTCATGGATGATTCTACTTGATTTTGAGAAGGTGAGCATGCGACAAGGGTCAGCAATAAAGACAGTATGATCAATGTTTTCCCCTTCACGATAATTTAACACTCCTTTGTTGCCATTTGTCGATATACTATCATAAGCATAATGAATATAATGTCGGAATTTGTAGAATGTGCAACTCCTTCTTATGATACGTTATCGCTCCACGCCACTAAATGTTCTTTGCCTAACGAATCAAACGTAGGAGTCGAATTATCGCCGGTTACGGAAACAATCATCGCACTCCCGATGTCAAGATAGCTGTATTGACCTAATAGGTTCGCTGACGGATATTCGCCCGGCAGCAGCGGTAACGCATCAATCAACAACTTTCCCGTTTCGTGATCGGCGATTGACATAAACCAATATCCACCAGGGGAATTGTATGTTAGGGAAAAGTCCAAAGTGATGTTCTTATCATCAACGGGAAGCGTGCAAGTAAAGTTTTGATTCATCCCTGGTACGATAGGTAATATAGTAGTAGCCATGGGATCGCTCCTTACTGACCAAATAATTTTTCCTTAATTTGAACGGCAACACTTTGATTGGGATTGCTAGGTTCTAACTTTCCCCGATTCGCTCTATCCGTCACAGCCGGTTTAGCGCTGATCTTTACAGTCCTCACTTGTGCAACCATTATCTCGCGTAGCAACACCGTACACCTCAGTCCATACAGCGTTGTGTAATCATCTGGTGCAGATATTTCTTCGATCAGCATGTTTTGATAAAGACCAAGCCTAGAATGTACCTGCAAAGGGACACGAAGCGCCTGCAATTCCTGCAGCACTTTGAACGCTTGCACGGACCGGCTCCAGCCCCCGGTGAATTGACCGGGGACTAAACTTGTAGCCGCATCGGACATGCCGATCTCCATACTGAGTTCTTTGGGTTGCAAGAAAGCGTGGTCTGTCAATGCGGCGCCAACTTGAACCGGATGCTGCGTAATGCTCAACCGACTCGTATGCGTCGATCGAAGAAAAGCGTCAAAAAACCAACCGCCAATGTTTGTCTTGAGGTAGACGAGCGAGGCGATTGGTTGTGAACTCAAATCCAAAATCGGATTCATCGTACCACCTCATCCGTTGACCGGTCGTAAATTTCGTATGTTCATCGCTGACCAAGACGACCATGTCTGGTTCACTTCTTGAGCCGCTGCTTTTGGATCCGTGCTCTTGATGTGGAATACCGGTTTATTCTCGTTGCGAATGATCGTCTGATTTGAGTTGGTCGCATACATATAGCTGCTCAAATATGTCCCCGTTGCAAGAGACTGATACCGTTCAAACACCTGCGGATTGATTGCACTGGCGAGGAGACTAAATCCTGTTTTCAAATCTTGGCTGTAAATGCGAAACCCTTTCATGATCTCAGATTCATTCAATGCTTTTTTGAATGCCGGTTCTAATCCTTTTGGCAAATTGTTTATGCTTGCGTTTATCTTTTCTGCTTCCTTTGATTCGGCTGTTGCCATATCGGAAAGAAAAGGATTCGGAGCATTCGCATCCACAAACATGAACTTGAGAAAGTCTTTGATCTTACCGCCGTAAAAATCCGAATATGCCTGTTCTTTTTGTCTGATTTCCTCTTGTTCTTTTTCCGCTTGCGCAAGGGCCGCATCATCGCCAGAAAGCCACGAGCGAATAATTTTGATGCTGTTCGCGATTCGATCAATGATCCGCGCTACCGTCTCAATCGCGAACTTAAACGTGCCAGAAATGAAATTGCCTATTCCCTCCAGGACCGTCTGCACTTCTTCCATCTCGAGAAATTTTGAGACAAGATCGGCTACCCAGCCAATCGTGTCGAATATTTCCTTCCCGAGATTGATTATGGCATCGATTAGCCCAGACAGGATACCTTCTCTGTTCAAATCAGCGAAAAAGGACGAAATCCACCTCCACAATCCGCTGACAATTTGATACAGAAGCCCGAAAGTGGAAGACCAGGATCTTTCCAATGCATCGAGAAAGCCAAGTTCTTTCGTTTTTTCAGACAATCGTACAAGCCAATCAAAGACTGCTCGAATAGCTGAGTCGATAATCTGAAAGGTTCGATCAAATGCTTTCCCCAATTGATCAATTGCGCCCGTATCCTTGAGCGTTTGGAAGAAGTTCTGCAACATCTTCCACAATGGCTCCAGAGCGCTTTCTCCGCCGCGCAAATACGTATAGAAATCATCCAAAAGCAAAAGGATACCGCCGATTATTAAGCTAAAGCCGAGGAATGGAGAATGTATCGCAATAGCAAGTCCCAGCAAAGCAGCGCCAATGATCTTTGCCAAGGCGGGAATTCTTTCACTCAACGACGCGAACATTTGCAGCACATCTTTACCTGCTTGAATTGCGGCCGCGCCAAGTCTGACAAACCAGCTGAGCACTTGCGCTATAACTCTTGTCCAGCTCGGCATACTCTTGGTTACAGCATCATTAAAGTCACTGAGGCTGTTCTTTATCTCGCGGATCGGTCCTTCCAGATACTTGAACAAATAAAAGCCGATCCATTGGAGTGCATACATCCCTTCGAGGCGCATGCGCTGAAACTCAAACTGAATCAACCGAATGAATTTCATTTGGCTTTGAAATTCTGGCGGAGGCTTCATTTCGTTGATCGTTGCCCGCAATTGTTGGAAGTTCCTCAACAATTCGGGGCTAAGGTACAAGTCCTCAAACGTGGCGTTCATGGCTTTTAGCGTGTTGTTGATTTCAGCTGCGGCATCTTTGGAAATCCACATTCGTGTCGCGAACTTCTCAACTTCCAGATCAGCCTTCGCCAAACTGCCAAGAAAGGTGGCAATGCCAATATTTGCGGTTGCTAATGCCCCAACAATGGAAGTGCCTGCAAGAGCGAATTGCCTCATTGCAGTGCCGGCGAATCGCTTCACGCCCGTTTCAAGCGCATCGATTGCTTTATCTGCTACTTCAAATGATTTTTGGTCAACGGAGAATCCCAACGACACCAAATATGATTTCACAATTTCACCGATCATGGCATCATCCCCCTTTCTTGCAATCTGGCTGCCATTTCTGCTCTGCGTTTGTTTTCCGCCTTGACTTCAAGAATTTCGTGAGCGTCCAACAGATCATCAATGTCGAATACATCCATAACTACATCTTTGTGCGACCATAGCCCGGCCATCACAGGAGCAAATAAAAACTCGTCCACGTTGATTAACCTTGCCGGGACGAAATCAAGTCCGCCACCAGACCCTGCAAACCGCTCTCTTGAAAAAAACTTGTCAGGTTGAATGCCAAAGCATGCACTGTGAGCGCCATCACTGCCGCCGTATTATCTTCGAGATCCTCAACCCCGAATGTGCCGTTTTCGTTCAGAACAGGTGATAACCCGGCCGGCAGATGTTCAAAACACACGCGCAAGGCTTGCTCTTGAATGTAGTTGAAATCCTTCTCGGAAATGTTGGTCAGTTGATTCATGATGCCAGTGATATTGATATCTCCAATCTCGATATCTTCCGGAGATTTCACGTTTGGATCAACTTTGAAGCTCGAAAACAGCGGAGCTAGAATGGTTGTCAGTTTCAGAATCATGAAAGAACCAACTCTGGCCGAAAACTTCTTGATACGAAATTTCCGGCCAGCAACTTCAACGTCTTTGTATTTGATAGGCGCTTGCATTCGATTTCCTCCTCCAAAAGAAAAAGAGCCTCGATGCTCTGTTTTATGCAACAGATTGATCAATTTCAGCAGCCATGAGCGTCCACGTAACCTGTTGACCTTGGGCTTGATATGGACGATCAGGCAGCTTTTGGAATGACACGCCGGTCGAGCGGATCAGATCCTGCATAGCGGGCGATCGAATCGTGATTTTGATCTGTGCCCATTCAGACGTGGGTGCTTGCATCAAGTAGTTATACAGCTTCAAGAGCCACTTATTGAGCCCGGATGTTTGCTGCACAGAAATGGTATGCGTACCGTTGTTCCCCACGATCTTCGACACCATGACCGAACCATCTGCTGCTACATCATGGCTTGATTTGTCCGTTGTCATCGTAGTGGTGATGCTGCCAATACCTTCCCCCGTCGCGACATACTGACCGACGGCAGGATGAGAAATCACCATTGATACATCTGCAAAGCTATAGGTTGTATAGGCCATCTATCTTTCCTCCTTTCTAGCGATTGACCGTAACGTTGATGACGACATGCTCAATAGCACCCGCCATTTTCACCGGAACGTAAATCGGCGGAGCCTTCCGGGCTTCCCGATCTTCCTGCGGTTGGCTTGCGATGCTTTCGGCCAATACAAGATACCCTTTCGAGAGCATGTCCCCTTTTTGCAGTGTCAGGATTGGAGCCGCATTCCATACACCGGGAGCGATAGCGCCGCGGGTAACAGATTTTTCGCATTGCTCTTCAATCGCGCTGATCAAAAGTGACATGCCAGCTTCCGTTTGCGGGATCTTTGAAGCGCCGACCAGCGCATTTACAGCTCCGATCTGGATCTCTGCCGCGAGCATGTCCAAATTCAGGACTTCGTCGAAATGAACACCGTTCGCCATAGTGCCTTGCACGAGGAGGCGATAGTTCTTGCCATATAAGGTAAATACATTCCCATTGACGCCGAGAATATATTGCACTTGATTTGTGGAAAGAGGTTCAGGCGTCACCCCTACAAGCGTCTTGTAAGCCAGCGTGTAGGCGGAATTGGCACCGCCAGTATTCGCTCCCATTGCATATCCCATAACGGCAGCTGCAGCATGTGCGGTTGTGCTGTAAAGGCCAAAGGTGCGCTGATATCCCATATTTTTCAGCGTTTCCATGACGTTACCAGCGGTTCCGTTTGCTACGTCGGCGTCGCTGGTTGTGTAGAAGTACGCCGAATCTGGTTTCATGGCTTCTACAGTCGCAGCAATCGCTTCGATTTCATCTGCAGTAACATCTACTACATAGCAGGCATACCAATCGCTATTGGCAGCACGGCATGCCTTCACTGCATCGACTGCTGTTTCGCCGCCGGTCTCATCCCAACAGCCAATTACCACCATGGATGGAGCAGGATCCTGGCTAAAATAGAGTGTGGCAGCCGCATATTCCGGTTCTGTACCTGTCCAACCGTCCGCATCCATATCCTCCAAACCGGAATAGATTCTCACACGCTCTGTTTTTGAAATTACTGTCGATGGCCCTACAATTAAACCAATATCGAATGTGCCGGCTGTTTGCGCCATTGGCGATACCGTTACATTCACTTCCACGATGTTATCAAGTGATTGTGCCAAATTAATCACCTACCTATCCGGAATAACTTGTACTTCTGCAGACTTAATGTAGTTAATAGTCGAAGTGCGGACGACTTTCTCATTGAACTGTGCAGAAAAACTTGAACGTTCCCACCATTGGCCGGAGTACAATTCAGGCAGCCGGAATGGGGCAGGAACGTTCGTCACCAAAGCTAGGGGAGAAAAGAGCGACGGGTTTGTATACAAACCATTTCGTACCTTGTCGGCATCGTCAAAACTGGATGGACCATAAAATGTCCAGGTGACTTGGATAACCCGCGTATAACTAGCTGAAAGCCTCGCCGTTTCCTGTGTCTCACGGGTATAAGAAATTTCCGTTTGTTGCGTGATGGGATCGCTGACCGTTGTCACCAGGATAAACCCTACATTATCTGTGCGCTTCCAAGCTGGCGCTCCTTCTGATGGGTATCCAATGCGGATTCGGTTTTGATTTGTTTCTGCAGTAGGATCAAGGCCAAGACTTTGTATCGTAAAGCGCCAAAAGATATTCTCGATATCTGAAAGCGTAAGTGCAATATCGGCCATCTAATCACCTGCCATTCGTTCAGCGACGGCTTTGTAGTAACCATAATCACCGTAGGGGAAAACTTGCTTTACTCTGTATCGTTCTCCGCGCCATTCAATTTGATCGGATGTTCCTTGTTCGTTTGTTGTAAAGATTGGAACAGTCGCATAAAAGCACATCAAACCGATTACGCGGTCCCCTTCTGGCAGCTGTTCCAGCGTTTTTGGATCAGCCACGGTTATGACTCCGAGCAGGGTAATGTCCGTCATATTTTCTTGCCAACGTCCATTTACCCATTTGCCGGTTCTTCGATGGACGAGGAAAGACTGGGCAAAATCAGGATCTGTGATGACCTCGCTGACGTTGATCATTCCATCATCCCTCCTCGATCACATAGGTGATTGCCTTACGGAGTTCGCCGGTATCGATTAGCGGCCTATCGCTTCCTTTTCGCTCAATGGTTGCAGGCGCATTCGGAGGCCAACCGTTCGCCGGATTCGTGAACCAACCCCGGGCAAAGTTTTGTGCCATCATCCCGGCTTTGTGCAGTTCAGGCTCAGGGTCGCCGCCGTTCAAGGCCATGTCTGTGGCTTTTTTGAGTTGGCCCGCTATTTCGCCTTTATGATGCTCGATGGCTGGTTCCAGAACCGGACGAGGCGGAATCTGCCAAAGCGGAGAACCATGTGTTTGCAACCACATTTGATACGCTTTGCTGTATGGCATTTCTCCGCTTTCTACTTTCGGGTTCATCTCATCGCGCATTTCCTTTCGACGAACGCCGTGACTTTGCACGTACAAGAGTTCCGCATTTGTGATAGGTTGACCCTTATCGTCTGGTCGTTCAGAACCTTCCGGAATGCCGACATACACCTGCTTTTTGGCCAAGTCGTCCAAAATCTGCTTCAACGTATTGGTTGTGTCGATAGCTGATGTTACTTTTGCCAAAACACCGAACATTGAACGGCTCCTCCTCAGTAGACATACATGCCGCCTTTGCCGACAAGCCGGCCAATCGTCGCAAGCTGTTGTCCATAAGTCGTCAAATTCCACCCAGCCCAACCATCAAGACCATTTGCGAT
>NICF_comb_assmDRAFT_10002952_pt1 | contig 12528 bp, 15 predicted proteins | sample NewIslPassag4_SG_FD_11279 | JGI IMG/M metagenome (IMG submission 11279) | reverse complement strand
TATGCGACGGATCCCCGGTATGCGGAAAAATTGAAGGCCGTCATGGCCGCGTACAACCTCGTCCAATACGACAGGGAGGCGTTGAGGATGCAGGAAGTGATCAAGTCGATGGAAGAGCGGCTGAAGCGCCTCGAGGAAAAAGCCGGCGAACTGGAAAAACGGCTGAACCCCGTTCCGGCGCCGGCCTGGTTCGTGGCGGAATTCGGCAGTGCGGACCTCGGCGGGCTCATCCGCGAACCCGCCCTCATTCCCGAAGCCTGGCGCGCGCTGGCCGTGGCGCTCCGGGCGCAGAGGAAGGCTTGAGGCACGAGGAAGCCCCGGCGGCTTTGCCGCCGGGGCTTTGTTTCGATTCGCGGCCGGCGTGCGGCGCCGTTCAGAACAGCAGCGGGTCCGACCGGATGATGGCCAGCGTTGTCAGCACATAGGCCATCGGCGGCACGAAGGAGATCAGGCCCAGGACGAGGCCCGCCTTCGCGTGGCGATGGCGGCGCAGATTGACACTGCCCAGGATGACGGCCGCGATGCCGAGCAGGATGCCGAAAACCGCGAACAGGAGCGACACGTTGAACACGAGGGCAAAAATGCCGAACACCATGGCCGCCTGGCTGGGGGCGTGGTGCCCGACGTTTCCGGCGCGTTCCGGCGGTTCGCCGGCCGGCTCGCCGTCCGGATTGGCGGCCGGACAAACATCCGCAGGGACCGGCACGTCCCGTTCCATCATCATTCCCCCGAACGCTGAAGTGAGTCGCTTTCATTGTACCATGCCGTCGCATAATTTTGCAGATTCGGCAAAAGCTACGAATGATGCAACCACGGATGAGACGAAGCAATGAGAGGTGTGGCGGCATGAAACGGATTTCGCAAGGCGGAGGGACGGGCGTGCGGCGATGGCGGCGGCTGCGGCGGGCGGCCGTTGCCGGGTTCATGGCGGTCCTCGTCCTGCTTGCCGGCTGCGCCGGCGACCGGAACGCCGGGGGACCCGGCCGGACCGAAAACGGCGCGAATGCCGGCGAAGGGACGGGCACCGTCCGGTCGCAAGCGGACGATGCCACCGACCGGTTCCGCCTCCGCTCGCTCGACGCCGGAGAAGACGGCGGCGAGACGGACCGGCAGGAGGACGGCATCATCCGGCTGCTCTACCGAAACGGGCAGCCGTACGTGCCGGTCGGCGAACTCGCCAGAGAGCTGGAGTTCAAGACGAGCCGCGATCCGGAGACGGGCCAGCTGCGCATCGGCGACAACGACGTGGCCTTCGAACTGAAGGCCGGGTCGACGGAAGCTTCCCGCTTCGGCGATCCGGTGAAGCTGGACGGACCGGCGATCGACATCAACGGCGAGCTGTACATTCCTCTCGTGACGGTCCGGACGCTCTTCTCCGGCGTGTTCGACTATGAAATCGACGGCGGCGCCATGCGGCTGAAACCCCAGGAAGAGCCAACCGGCGGGGATGATCTGCCGGATTTCCGCGACGACCCGAACGATCCGTCCGCGAAACGGACCGGGGTCAAACCGACTTCCGCGGCGCCGGCGGACATGCCCGCCGGCGCCGCGCTGAAGGACATCGACGTCGATGCCCTGATCAAGACGGCCCACCAATACATCGGCGTCCCGTACGTATTCGGCGCCAAACCGTACCCGCAGTCCAAAGTGTTCGACTGCTCGTCCTTCGTCCAGTACGTGTTCGGCAAGTACGGCGTCAAGCTGCCCCGTTCCAGCCGCAAGCAGGCGCAGGTGGGCCAGCCCGTCAGCCGCACGTCGCTCCGCAAGGGGGATCTGCTGTTCTTCTACCTGCCCGGCCGGTACAAATCGAACGACATCGTCGGCCACGTGGGCATCTACATCGGCAACGGCAAAATGATCCATTCGTCCAACAAGCCGAAGGACGGCGTGCAGGTGACCGACATCAACAAGCCGTTCTGGAAAAAGACCTATTTGAGCGCGCGCAGGGTGGTGTATTGACGGCCGGAACCGAAAACGGCTCCCGCGAACCGGCATTCGCGGGAGCCGTTTTTTCGTCCGGATGTCCGCCGTTTCCGGGCGTCGGCCGGTTTTCGGCGGGCATCCTCACACGAAAATGGTTTCGATGGCCAGGTCCGTTCGTCTGGACAGGTCCACAAAGTCGTTCCGGATCTTCACCAGGGGCCGGAACGGGTCGTGCGGGTTGTTCATGATGATCGTGCCCGTCTGTCCGTCCTTGAACAGGATCCGCTTGCCGATGAAGTTCGGGATCATGTTCCGGATGAACGTATGGACGATGACCGGATCCAGCTCGGAAAAGCTGAGCCGCTGCAGCTCCTGCAGCACGTAGAGCAGGTCGCGCTTTTTCCGGTAGGCGCGGGGCGAGATCATGGCGCTGTACACGTCCGCCACCGCCACGATCCGGGCGTACGGGTGGATGTCGTCTCCCCGCAGGCCCTGGGGATAGCCGGATCCGTCCAGCCGCTCGTGATGCTGCAGGGCCACCAGGCCGAATTCGGGCCGCTCGGGCATCGAGCGGTTCAGGATGTGGTAGCCGTAGACGGTGTGGTTTTTGACCTTCTCAAACTCCTCTTCCGTCAGACTGGCCGGTTTGTTGAGAATGGCGGGGTCGATTTTGCTCTTGCCGATGTCGTGGAGGTAGCCGGCTTTCGCAATGAGGCGGGCTTCCTCTTCCTCCTTGCCGAGCCAGCGGGCCAGGGTGAAGGAAATCATGCCGACCTGCACGCTGTGCTGGAACGTATACTCGTCCTGGTTGTTCAGCAGCAGCAGCACGCTGACGAAGTCGGATTCCTTGCGGAGGTTTTCGATGAGCGGTTCAAAATCGCTCGTGACTTCGGACTCTTCGATCGAGCCGTCGTTGTTGACGCGCAGGTAATAGTCTTTCATGCCCTTGACGGCGCTTTCAAAACGGGGCCCCGCTTGTTCCACGATCTGCTTCGCCTGCGGAGGCGGCGTATAATCGTCTTCTTCCGGCTGCCGATAGTCGATCTCCACGTATTCGATCCGATGGTTCCGCAATTTGACGATGTCTTCGGACGTGAGGATCTTGTTCTTGGGCAGCACGAACAGGCCGTAGGGATTGAACACATCGCTCAGCAGACGGTCCCCCACCTGCAGATCATAGACATGGACTCTCACATTCCAGGCCTCCTTGACACCGGGATGCTACCCATATAATAGCAACATGCTTCGACGATTGACAACACGTGTCGAACCTTGTTTCAAACTCCGCCTGAAGAAATCCGCCGACTTATTGTATAATGGGCCTTGAGACGAATCGGGAAAAAAGCCGGGGGGAACCTCTGTTGACGGGGGCCTTGCAACGACTGATCCTGCTGCACACGAACGATCTGCACAGCTGTTTCGAGAACATGCCGAAGCTGGCGGCCGCCATCCGGCGATACCGGGCCGCGGAGCCGCCGGACGCCATTCTTGTCGTGGATTGCGGCGACCATATGGACCGCATGCGAAGCGAAACGGAAGGCACGGAAGGGGCCGCCAACGTGGCGGTGCTGAACGCGATCGGCTGCGAGGCGTTTCTTCCCGGCAACAATGAAGGCCTCACGTTCACCCGGCCGCAGCTCGACCGCATGTTTTCGTCCGCCCGATACGCCGTTCTCGGGACGAATCTCGCCAGCCGGACGGGAACCCCGCCGGCTTGGCTGAAGCGGACCCTCGTCCTGGAGAAGGCCGGACGGAAAGTCGGGCTCGTCGGCGTCACCGCCCCCTACAACGATTTTTACGGTCCGCTCGGCTGGCATGCGGAAGATCCTTTCGCATCCGTCGAGCAGGCCGTCCGGGAGCTGCGCGGCGAAACGGATCTCGTCATCGTCCTGTCCCACGTCGGCCTCCGGTTCGACCGCGAACTGGCCGCTCGCGTGCCGGACGTCGACTGCATCGTCGGCGGCCATACCCACCATCTGCTGGAGCGGGCGGAGCGGGCCGGCAACGCGCTGATCGGCGGCGCGGGCAAGCTCGGCACGCATCTCGGCGTCATGGAATTTTTCTTCGCCGAAGGAAAGCGGCGGCCGGTTTCCATGCGCGGGTATGCGGTTTCCGTCGAGAATGAGCCGGATGACGAAGAGGTGGCCGCCCTGATCGAACGCGCCCGTGCCGCCTCGCGGCGGGCGCTGGACCGTCCGGCGGCGGTGCTCACGGAGCCGATCGGACACAACCCGCTGGCCGAATCGGAGCTGGGGAATCTGCTGGCGGACGGACTGCGCAGATGGACCGGCGCGGAGATCGGGCTCGTGAACGGCGGCCAGCTTTTGGGCGGACTATCCGCCGGCATCCGGTCGGAATTCGATCTTCTCAGCATTTGCCCGTCGCCGGTCAACCCGTGCAGCTTGCTGGTGACCGGCCGGGACATTCTCGAAGCCCTCGAGCAGTCGCTGGATGACACCCATGCCCGGATGGAGATCCGCGGATACGGATTCCGCGGCAAAGTGCTCGGCACGCTGTGCGCCAGCGGCATGACGGTCTGGTACGACGCCGCGGGCGGCGCGCGCCGGCGCGTCGTGGACGTCCGCGTCGGCCGGCAGCCGCTCGAGCCCGAACGGCTGTACCGGGTCGGCACCGTCGACATGTTCACCTTCGGCGCCGGCTATCCGACGCTGGGCAAGGGGGCGGACACGACGTACTACCTGCCGGAAATTCTGCGCGACGTGCTGCGCCGGCAGCTGTCGGACCGGCGGGCGGTCCGGATGAGCAAAATCCCCCGCTTCATTCCGGCCGCCGGACACAGATCGGCTTTTGAACGATGACGGTTGCCCCATCGCGCGCATTCCGTTACGATTAGCGTATAGGCCACCGGATGACGGCAGGGCGGTGAGACGGTCCATGCGTTTGGTTCCGATTTCCCGGTGCAAACCGGGCATGCGGCTGGCGAGGCCCATTTTCAATGAAGAAGGCATGGTGCTGCTCGGCGTGGACATGGAGCTGACGGACCATTTGATCCGCCGGCTCCGGGAACACGGCATCGCGTATTTGTACGTGGCCGATTCGCGCACCGATGACGTGGTCATTCCCGAACTCATCTCCCACGAAACCCGCCGGAAGGCGATGGCGCAAGTGCGCGCCTCGTTCCGCCGGCTGATGAACGAGACGAACCGCCGGGCGAATCCCGGCCTGCTGGCGAGGGAATTCCGGGACGTCCTGACCATGATCATCGACGATTTGAGCGCCAACCGGGACGCCATGATCATGCTGATGGATTTGAGCCTGACGGACCTGTATCTGTACCAGCATTCCATCAACGTCTGCCTGTACGCCGCCATGCTCGGCATGCACGCGGGCTACGACCGCGACGCGCTGACGGTCCTCGGCCTCGGCGCCCTGCTGCACGACGTCGGAAAGACGAAAATTCCCCTGGACATCCTGACCCGGAAAGGGCGGCTGACCGCCGAGGAATGGGACATCATCAAGTCCCACGCGGAACTGGGCTTCCAGATGCTGAAAGACGAGCCGAACATCCCCCTGCTGTCGGCCCACTGCGCCCTGCAGCACCACGAAAGGCTCGACGGCAGCGGCTACCCGCGCGGGCTTTCCGGGGACGACATTCACGAGTATGCCCAATGGATCGCGGTGATCGATTCCTATGACGCGATGACGACGCACCGGGTGTACCGTCGGACCCTGCTGCCCCACCAGGCGATGGACGTGCTGTTTGCAGGCGCCGGCACGCTGTACAACCCGTCGATGGTCAAACTGTTCAGGGACAAGGTGGCCGCCTATCCGCTCGGCGCCACCGTCCGCCTCAACACCGGGGAAACCGGCGTGGTGGTGGACATCAACGCGGCCAGTCCGATGCGGCCGGTCATTCGCGTGCTGGAAAACGAACGGGGCGAGCCGATCGCCCAGCCATACGAACTGGATTTGACGAAGCATTTGTCGATCATGATCGTGGACTATCTGGACACGGGCGCCTGACATCGATGCGGAACACCGCTTGGACCATAAAGAGGCGCCCGGAAGCAGGAGGAAACCATATGCCGCTCCAACCAACGGGGACGGAAGCCGTTCCGTCCATCTCTCCCCGGTTTGATCCGTGGGATCCGCTCCACTCCCGGCGCCGCCACGGCCGCCATGTGCTGACCAGCGTGGAAATCACCGTGTCGAATCTGTGCAACATGCGCTGCGAACATTGCGCGGTCGGCCACCAGCTCGTGCTTCGGGAAGGCGACAAGCGGTCCCTGGCCGAGCTTCTTTCCCGCCTGGACGAAGTCGAGCATCTGCAGACGATCAGCATCACCGGCGGCGAACCGACCTTCCTCGAAGACACGGTGGACAACTGGATCATCCCGATCTTGCGCTATGCCCGCGAACGCGGTCTCAAAAGCCAGCTCAACTCCAACCTGACCCTCGATTATGCCAGGTACGAGCGGATCGCCCCGCATCTGGACGTCATGCACATTTCCTTCAACTACACCTGCGCGGACGATTTCTACCGGATCGGCTTTGCCAACGCCGGCCGCCCGGTGCCCCGCGAAACGGCGTACCGGCTGTACGAGCGGATGATGGACAACGCGCGGCGGCTGAGCGCCGGCGGGCTCCTCGTGTCCGCCGAATCGATGCTCAACACGAGAACCCGGCCGCATCTGGCGGACATCCACCGGCTGATCGTGGAAATGGGCTGCTTCCGGCACGAAGTCCATCCGATGTACCAGAGCGATTTCGCGGAAGGACTGCCGGTCCTGACGCTGGACGAACTCCGGGAAGCGGTGGGAGAGCTGCTCGACGTCCGCGATCCGTCCGTCTGGATGCTGTTCGGCACGCTGCCGTTTTTCCGCTGCAGCGACGATCCGCGGGACCAGGCGCTTCTGGACCGGCTGGCGCAGGCGGAGAACGTCACCGTCCGCAACGATCCCGACGGCCGCAACCGGCTCAACGTCAATCTGTTTACCGGCGACGTCTATGTGACCGATTTCGCGTCCGTGCCGCCGCTCGGCAACATCGCCGCGGACCGGCTGGACGACGTGTTCGAACGGTGGCTGGACCATCCGTTGTGCCGCTCGGTCAATTGCCATTGTCCCCACGCCAATTGCTGCGGACCGAACCTGCTCGTGAAAAGCATGTACTATCCGTCCACCGATTTCACGGCGCGGCGCGCGGCGGGCGGATGACCGAATGGAGTGCTGCCGATGTCGATGAGAACGATCTTTTTCATCATCCTCGGGCTTGCCGTCCTGTACGTGATGTTCACCGCCGGCCTGCCGTTCATGCTGGCGCTTCTCGTCGCTCTGTTTCTTGAGCCCGTCATCCAGTTCATGATGCGGAAACTGCGGATGAACCGGCTGGCGGCGGCTTTGGTGACCAGCACCCTGTTCACGTTGGCGGTGGTCGGCCTGTTCTTCCTCATTCTCGTCAAAGTCTATTCGGAAACGATGGGCTTCCTGCGCAACCTGCCGAAGTTCATCGAACAGGCCAACACGATCATCCAGGATTTGCTGGCGCGGGCGCAGACCGCCTTCGACAACATGCCCGCCGAAGCGGTCGTCACGATCCAGAATGCGGCCGACGCGGGCGTCAATGCGCTGATCAACGGCCTCAGTTCCCTGTCCCGCTCCATGCTCAACCTGGCGGCCGTCGTGCCGAACCTGTTCATCGTGTTCATCATCTTCATCGTCGCCCTGTATTTGATGACCATCGCCATGAGCTCCATGAAGCAGTCGTTTCTGTCCTTTTTTGAAGAGGCGTCCCAGATCAAGGTCAACGACGTGCTGGAAAATTTGCGGACCTCCATCTTCGGCTTCATCCGCGCCCAGGTGATCTTAAGCGGCCTGACGTATCTCGCGGCCCTCGCCGGCCTCGTCATCCTGCGTGTCGACTACGCCACGGTCATCGCCCTCCTGATCGTCATCGTCGACATCCTGCCCGTGCTCGGCACCGGCTCGGTGCTCGTGCCCTGGGCGGTCATCAGCGCGGCGATGGGGAACTACCTGCTCGCCGTCGGGCTCGTCGTGCTGTTTCTGTTCATCACCGCCTTCCGCAAGATGGTCGAGCCGAAAATCATCGGCAACTCCATCGGCTTGAGCCCCCTGTCGACGCTCATCAGCCTGTGGGTCGGCTTCAAGCTGGTCGGCGTCATCGGCGTGTTTCTCGGTCCCATCGTCCTGATCATCTACAAGGCGATGCGGCGGGTCGGCCTCCTGCACATCAAAATCCGGTTCGAGGAGGCGTGACGCCAGGCGCGGCCATCGCGCCCGCCAAGTCCGGCCGTCATTGGCCCGGCGGAAAAACGAACAGCTGCAAAGAATGTGTGAATGCCCAGGAGCGATCCTGGGCTTTTTTACATATGGTAAAGGGAAACCAAGGCGCATGCCCGGCATGCGCCGGCGACGCAAGGAGGTACCCGTCTTGCACGATCAGGTTCGATTCTGGCACCCCTACATCGGCCCATTCGATCCGTGCCCGCCGATCCGCGTCAAGACGTACGTCGTGCCCCCCAACCAGTTCATCTGCTTCCAGCCGGCGGGTCTGCCCCAGTTTTCCCTGCCGGAGGCGCTTTGCCGCGGCACGCTGTGGCCGGCGCTCTTCAGCCCGTATCCGGCGGGGAGCAAGGCATGACGGCATGACGGAAAGGAAAGGAGCGACCGATCCATGGATCAGCGAACGGTCAAGAAAGACGAGCGGTTTTATCAGCTGCTGCAGCAGCTGCAGGAGACGGATTTTGCCCTCGCGGAGCTGAATCTGTACCTGGACACCCATCCGGACGACGAAGCGGCCGTCGCCCAATACAACGAACTGACGCAGCGGCGCTGGATGCTGGCCAGGGAGTATGAAACCAGTTACGGGCCGCTCATGCATTTCGGCCACAGCTACGGCCGCCTGCCGTGGGCATGGATCGAGACGCCGTGGCCCTGGCAGGTTTGANGCCGGGCTGAAGATCCGCANAAACCGGGAAAACCGAAAAGCCCGGAGGAACAGGAACACAAGGAGGACAACCGGCATGTGGATTTACGAGAAAAAGCTGCAGTATCCCGTCCGCGTCAGCAAATGCGATCCGCGCATGGCCAAGCTGCTGCTGGAGCAGTACGGCGGGGCGGACGGCGAGCTGTCGGCGGCGCTGCGCTATTTGAACCAGCGGTATTCGATCCCCGACAAAGTGGTGGGACTTCTGACGGACATCGGGACGGAAGAATCNGCACACAGTAGATAGACGTTACTTCGGCAGCTTCGGATACAGGCGGAGCGTGAAAGCATCCTCGGCGCCGGACCATCTGCCGCCCCTGGTCTTCTCGTATTCCACTTTTTCCAGGACGGACCGAAGCAGCTCGTTTTTCTCCGCCGGGTCCTTCGACTTCGGGTAAACCTTCAACACATTCTCTACGTTCGGAATCACGTCCACCATGGCCTTGTTTCGGGCCTTCTCCTTCTCCATATCCTCGATCGCGCGGTTCAGCGCTTCCGTCGTCTCCGCGATTCGCTGCGAGAGCGCCTGCATTCGCTCTAGGAACGTCTCAACGGTGTAAACGCCGCGCTCCACCAGGTCGTGGAGGCTTCCCTTCTGCTTTTGGAGCGCCTCCAGCTCTTTCTGGATGGAATCCACCACCGCCTGCTTGGCCTCGATCATCGGCTCTTCTTTCGGCTTCCCGCGGCGCCACTCGGCCTTGTAATTCTTGAGCCACTCCCGGAGGGCCTGCAGCAGCCGTTCCTCCACGAGTGGAAAACTGGATCCTTTGCAGATACATTGCTTGTTCGTGCATATCAGCTGTGGGGCAATATTTGATCGGTAATACGGCCGATAGGTGATCGGACCGCCGCACAGACCGCAGCGCATCAATCCGGCAAATGGATTGGTGATGTCCGCGACCTTCACCGGCGGCCGGGCATTGTCGTCCATGATCTCCTGGGCTTTTTGGAACGTCGCCTCATCAATGAGCGGCGGGTGAAGGCCTTTATGCAGGACATATTCCTGCTGTTTTGGCCGGGAAATCGTCCCGTCCCGCTTCTTAATCCCCCTGCGCCATCCCCAGCGAACATATCCGGCATACACCGGGTTTCGGAGGATGTCTCTGACAGTGGGAGTTGACCATCCAGATTTCTTCCTGGATGAGATTCCCAAACTGTTCAGATAGTCTGCTATCGAGGTCGTCCCCATTTTTTTCTCGACGTACAGCTCGAAGATGAGTTTCACGATCGGCGCCTCGTCTGGGTGAGGCTCCAGCGTGTACCCCTTCCCGGGGAGTTTCTTCCTCTGGTACCCATACGGGGCGATGTTGCCGGGATACCGCCCCAATTCGGCGGAATTTTTTCGCCCCCATTGCATGCGGCGGGTGATGGTTTTGAATTCCCGTCGCGACATAAACAACCCGAACTCGAAATATTCCTCGTCGTTCGGGTCGTTTGGATCGTATATTTTCATGGGCGTGATGATCAAGGTGTTCGAGTATTTGAACGTCTGAGCGACGATGCCCTGGTCGAGGGTATCGCCGCGCGCCAGGCGCTCGACTTCCATCACAAGAACGCCCTTCCACCGGCCGGCGTCCACATCTTCGAGCAGCCGCTGCATTTGCGGCCGGGCGCTGATCCTCTCGCCGCTTACCACTTCGGCATATTCTTCAGTGATGGATATATTTAAACGGCGCGCCAGATCATATAACGTCCGCCTATGAGCTTGCAGCGTGTCAATTCCTGTCCGTGATTCTTCCTCTATATCCTTTCTCGATTTCCGCAAGTAGACCGCATATTCGCCCAACGGAAGGTTCATGGCGTCCTCCTTTAGAACTATGCGAAAAATCGTTCCAAACGCCGAGAAACCGATTTATGTTTCGTGAGTAAAAGGGGTTACTCGGTAAAATATTCCTTGCCAATACGAACGAATGTTCGTAAAATAATTCGTACCCCCACTATTCACCGCTCGTTCATTGTCGTGTCGTCTGGCTCAAAAAAAACGAAGTGGACGGTGCGCCCATGGAAAATTTCCCTCAGTTTGTCGTGTCGGCCTCACTTTCTGACCTTTCCCATTTTATTGCAAAGATGAACGAAAAGGACGATCCCGAATTAGAGAATTTCATCCGGTTTCTTGTCGCTTCTGTCCCCAAACAGTCCTTTGATCACATCATCAACAATTTTCCTTTTCTCGGGGGGTAAGCGATAATACAATTCCAGCGCAGCATTCCTTGATTCCTCAGTCGGAAACGCCTTTTGCTGGGAAAGTGGATTGGGTGGCGTCGGGTCATCTGTTCTGTTCAACAAGTAATCGGTGGAAACCCCCAAGGCATCAGCTATTGCCACCAACGTTTCATGAGGTGGCGTGCTATGCCCGTTTTCATAGTTGCTTATTGTTCCTTTAGTGGTCTTCACTTTGTGCGCTAGCTGTTCTTGCGTAAGATTTCGCTTTTTTCTCTGCTCAACTAGTCGCTTTGGGTTGAACACGGTTAGTTCCTCCCATCCGCTAAGTACAAATATATTGTACATGTTGCCTTTCGGCAATACAGCAAAGTATAAGAAAATCATATTTTTCTATTGACATACAAGATTCTTGTACTTAAAATGGAAGTACAAGGTTCTCATACGAAAGGGGGAAGGGTTGTTGAGGAATGAAGCTTTGATCCGCGCGAGAAAGCGGATGGGATGGACCCAAGAACAATTGGCCGAGAAACTTAATTGCAGGAAGTCTACGGTCAGCAATTGGGAGAACGGCCATTCGAATCCGTCGTTGCCGGACGCCTTCCGGATCGCTGATCTACTGGAAAGTGACGTGAACGACCTTTTTTCAAGCCTGAGGGTACAAGAAACTCATACATTCCGGCGCGACACGTGCAAGGCCGAATCCGCCTGAAAGGAGCGTTCGTGATGGCCGTCCAAGTCGCACATCCGCATACCCCTGTAAAGAAAGGGGTGTCGGCGATGCCGAACATCGTTGAGGAATACCAAATCGGCGGATCGACCATTCAAATTGCTGACGATTTCGTCCGGTCCGATCCGGCGGAAATCGAGCGGATTCTGGACGACATGCACCGGGCAGGGTGGAAGATCATCCAGTCTTGCCGAGAGCGGGGGGAGGATATATGAATGCCCGTCACAAGGCTCTCGTGGCAAGCACGGTTATCCGTTCCAAACTGCTCGGAATCGGGCTGGACGAAGCAATCGCCGCGACGCTGGAAAAGACCTGCACAAAGGCGTCGGAAGCCGAACGGAAAAGACTTCTCAGAGACGCTGTGGAGCTTCTCAAGCGGCTCCACAAGCAGGACAAGCCTACACGAAAGGATCTGACAGCATGAAAAACCAAGTTCCCGTCCCGGTGTTCTGCGCGGCGGCGCGATGGGTGGAAGAAAAGATGCAGTTCTGCCGCATCATGTACCCCGGCGCTGTGCGGGACGCATACATGCAGGACATTCATGATGTGATGGATTTCCTGCGGAAGAATTTTCCGCCGGCATTTGGTCTGGAAAAGAAATACTCGACATTTCTTCAGGAAATGGGTGCCGCCGACGACTACCCGCCGCCGGCGGCATAGGCAGGGGGTACTTCTATAATATTCCATCCCCCATTCACATTCCAAGCGGGGAAGTGTGAATTTGACGGCACGCGTCAGAAAGGGGGTGG